>Ga0210409_10001798_pt1 | contig 27015 bp, 23 predicted proteins | sample IncBWH17MmetaG_FD_161649 | JGI IMG/M metagenome (GOLD analysis project Ga0210409, IMG submission 161649) | Forest soil microbial communities from Barre Woods Harvard Forest LTER site, Petersham, Massachusetts, United States - Inc-BW-H-17-M | ecosystem: Environmental > Terrestrial > Soil >...
ACTGGAATTCCACGAGCCCGCGGAGCGTGAAGGCGGGTTTGCCGGTCACCGGCATCAGCTGGAAGCTCTGCCCTCCCTGGCGCGCCGGCCCGCTGCCAACGGAGATGAAGGTCGGCGTCGTGCCCGCGAGGTCCGCCCAGTGCTTGGTCGTGCTGCTCAGGTACTGCAGCCGGAAGCTCATGTACATCGTGTCCCGTGGATGGCCGTCGCTCGCCATCGAGCCGCGGACCCCGAGGATGTCCGGCTGGTCTTTGGGGTTGCAGATGTTGATCGTCGCCCACAGCTGGCGCGACTGAAGCACGGAGCCCGCCGCGTGTGCCGTCGACGTCGTGGACGACGCGCCGAGCGCCGAGACGGGCATCAGAAGCAGCGTCAGCGCGGTTGCGGGGGCGAGCAGCCTCTTGGCTTCGGACCGGAAGGACATGACGTCAAGATAGCGCCGGACCCCGCCCGAAAGTGACGGTTCGGCGCGGTGTGGTATTCCGTGTCCATGGCGGCGACACGCTCATCGGAGGTGGTTGAGCTGCTCGGACGCGTGCCCGTCTTCTCGACACTCGAGCACAGCGACCTCGAGCGCATCGCCCAGCTCGCCGTGCCCCGCCGCTTCGAGCCCGGTCAGGCCGTGTTCCGGGAGGGCGATCAGAGCGACACCTGCTACGTCGTCCGCGAGGGTCACGCGCGCGCGATCCGCACGCACGGCGACGGACGCACGATCACTCTCGCGACGTTCGGTCCCGGCGACATCTTCGGCGAGCTCGCAATGTTCGAGGACGAGCGCCGCTCGGCCACGGTCGAGGCGATCGAGCCGATCAGCGTGGTGGCCGTCCTCGGACCCGACATGCGCCGGCTGATGATCGAGCATCCGGAGATCTCCACGCGCCTGGTCATCGCGCTCGGCCGGCGCCTGCGCGAGATGAACGAGCGCCTGTCGCGCCAGTCCTTCCAGACCGTTCAGAGCCGCGTGGCCGTGGTGCTGAGCGAGCTCGTCGCCCAGGAGCTCGCCGACGGCGCCGACGAGGCCAACGTGCTGGTCAAGGCCACGCAGGCCGACCTCGCCCAGCTTGCCGGATCCTCGCGCGAGTCCGCCAGCCGCTTCCTCGCCGTCCTCGAGCGGGCCGGCGTGATCTCCCAGGGACGCGGGCGACTGGTCGTGCACGAACCCCAGGCGCTCACGAAGTATGTCTTCTAGGCGTCCCTCCAACGCCGGCACGAAACGGGGCAGGGAGGCGGCCCAGCCGAAGGGGCAGGGAGCAAAGCGGCGCAGTCAGGATGCAGGCCTCGAGGCCGGCGCTGGCGGCGCTGGCGAGCCTCCGGCGAAGAAGGCGAACGCGTCCAAGCAGACGCCCTCTGCACAGTCTCGGCGATCGGCGGCGTCCGGCTCATCGTCGCGCCCGACCGGCAGGCGCGCAGGCACGCCGCGATCAGGACAGCGGGAGATCTCGGCCGGCGGCGTGGTCGTGCGCGACGGCGACGTCGCCGTGATCGTCCCCACGCGGCGTGCCGCGGACGGCTCTCGGGTCCTGTCTCTGCCGAAGGGCCACGTCGATCCGGGCGAGACCCCGGTGCAGGCTGCGGAGCGCGAGGTGCGCGAGGAGGCCGGGGTCGTCGCGGAGCCGGTGCGCGAGCTCGGTGAGTCGCGCTACTGGTACCGGCGCGATGGGCGCACGATCGGCAAGTCGGTCCACTTCTACCTCTTCAACTACAGCCGTGGGAGGACCGAGGATCACGACGATGAGGTCGAGGAGGCCCGTTGGATGCCGCTGAACGAGGCCGAGAAGAAGCTCACCTACCCGGCCGAGCGCGAAATGGTGACGCGCGCGCGTGAGTATCTGGAGGAAGGCGAGCGCAAAGACCGATAGCCTGCCCGTCGGTGCAGGTTCTCAACTTCTACTCGACGATCTTCGCCGACGAGCTAAAGCGGGGCCGCAAGACGGCGACGATCCGCCTCGGCGACAAGTCCGGCAAGTACCGCAAGAACCAGTCGGTGCTCGTCACGATCGGCTACCAGTACTCGCCGCGGGAACGGATCTTCGAAGCGGTCATCGACCAGGTCGAGGTCACGCGGGTCGCCGATCTCTCTCCGCGCGACATAAAGCATGACAACCCCGAGTTCCGCCGCCACGAGGAACTCATCAACTTCCTCGAACAGATCTACGGCCGCAAGGTGTCGATGGACGACACGGTGACGGTCGTACGCTTCTCGCAGATTCTCGATACGCCGTCGGGGATGACAGAGGCGATGAAGGGGTTCGGCGGCGCCCAGAACTAGGCGCGGGTCAGGCAGGCCGGCGCTGGTGGCGCATCTCCCGGCCCGGGCCGGAGTTGGCACTCTTGGGTGTGGACTGCCAATCCCCTTGGGTAGGGTGGCGGATGTCCTATATAGTACGTCGATGGCTGGCACTCTCGTAGCGAGAGTGCCAAGTCGGCGGCTCGGCCCTCGAGCGGCGAGCCGCCTGTCGCGTTCTTCTAGATGGAGGTTTTTTCGAGATGAAGCTCAAGCCACTGGGCGATCGGCTGATCGTCCGGGCGGTCGAACTGGAGGAGACCACCGCGAGTGGAATCGTCCTTCCCGACACCGCCAAGGAGAAGCCGCAGAAGGGCAAGGTCCTCGCCGTCGGCGATGGCCGGCTCGACGACGACGGTAAGCGCATCCCGCTGGACGTCAAGGAGGGCGACGAGGTCCTCTACAGCAAATACGGCGGGACCGAGATCAATGACCCGGACAACGGAGAGGACCTGCTCGTCTTGCGCGAGTCCGACGTCCTCGCCCTGGTCGAGTCATAAGGAGACTGAACAATGGCTCACAAGGAGATCAAGTACAACTCAGACGCACGGCAGGCGCTCGAGAAAGGCGTCGACGCCGTAGCGAACGCTGTCAAGGTCACGCTAGGCCCCAAGGGCCGATACGTGGTGCTCGACAAGAAGTTCGGCGCGCCGACCATCACCAACGACGGTGTGACGATCGCGCGTGAGATCGAAGTCGAGGACGTCTTCGAGAACCAGGGCGCCCAGCTCGTACGCGAGGTCGCGACCGCGACCAACGACGTCGCCGGCGATGGCACCACCACGGCGACCGTGCTCGCACAGGCGACCGTCCGTCAGGGACTCAAGAACGTCGCGGCGGGCGCCAACCCGCTGGCACTCAAGCGGGGCATCGAGAAAGCAGTGGATGAGGTCGTGGCGAACATCGCCGCGCAGGCGAAGGAGGTCTCCGGCAAGGACCAGATCGCGCGTGTGGCGACGATCTCAGCCGGCGACGAGGCGATCGGCGACGTGATCGCCGATGCGATCGAGAAGGTCGGCAAGGACGGCGTGGTCAACGTCGAGGAGGGGCAGACGTTCGGCATGGACCTCGAATTCACCGAGGGCATGCAGTTCGACAAGGGCTACATCTCGCCCTACATGGTCACCGACCAGGACCGCATGGAGGCCGTTCTCGAGGACCCCTACATCCTGATCGCAAACCAGAAAATCGGCTCGGTCCGCGACGTGCTGCCGGTGCTCGAGCAGGTGATCCAGAGCGGCAAGCCGCTGCTGATAATCGCCGAGGACGTCGAGGGCGAGTCACTCGCGACGCTCGTCGTCAACAAGCTGCGCGGAACGTTCACCGCGGTTGCCGTCAAGGCTCCCGGATTCGGCGATCGCCGCAAGCGCATGCTCGAGGACATCGCGATCCTCACCGGCGGCGAGGTCATCACCGAGGAGCTCGGCCTGAAGCTCGAGAACACCAAACTCGAGCAGCTCGGCCGGGCGCGCCGCGTGGTCGTCAGCAAAGACACCAGCACCGTCATCGACGGCGCCGGTGACGGCGAGGGGATCAAAGGCCGCATCAACCAGATCAAAGCCGAAATCGAGAACACGGACTCGGACTTCGACCGTGAGAAGCTCCAGGAAAGGCTCGCAAAGCTCTCCGGCGGAGTGGCGGTCGTGAAGGTCGGCGCGGCGACAGAGACCGAGATGAAGGAGAAGAAGCACCGCGTCGAGGACGCGTTGCAGGCCACACGGGCTGCTCTCGAGGAGGGCATCGTGCCCGGCGGCGGCGTCGCGCTGCTGCAGGCCGGCAAGTCGGTCAGCGTCGACGGTGACGGAGACGACGACGAGAAGACCGGCGCCCGCATAGTGCTGCGCGCGCTGGAGGAGCCGCTGCGTCAGCTCGCCGAGAACGCCGGCCTGGAGGGCTCGGTCGTCGTCAACGAAGTCCGCAACGCCAAACCAGGGTTCGGCCTCAACGCGTCGACGAACAAGATCGAAGATCTCGTTGCCGCAGGCGTGATCGACCCGGCAATGGTTACGCGCTCGGCGCTGCAGAACGCCGCGTCGATCGCGAAGAACATCCTCACGACGGAGGCGATCGTCGCGGAGATGCCCGAGAAGGAAGGCGCAGGCGCCGGCGGAGGTATGCCGGACATGAGCGGGATGATGTAAGGCTGAAGCTGAATCGCTCAGCTGCCGATAGCGGACCTGGAGGGCCCGGCATGACGCCGGGTCCTCCACCTGTTTCCAACCCTAGACGGCCTCCACGCCCCGCGGGCCCGCGCCGACATACTTCGCCGTCGGCCGGATCAGCTTCGCCTCGCGCTTCTGCTCGAGGATGTGAGCCGACCAGCCGGCGACCCGCGCACAGGTGAACATCGGCGTGAACAGGTCCGGCGGAACTTCGGCGAGGTCGAGGACGACGGCCGACCAGAACTCGACGTTCGTCGCCAGCACTCGGTCGGGCCGGCGGGCATGAAGCTCGGCCAGCGCCGCCTTCTCCAGGGCCTCTGCGGCCTCGAAGCGCCGCGAGCCGAGTTCGCGGCAGGTGCGACGCAGGACCCTCGCACGCGGATCTTCGGCACGGTAGATGCGGTGGCCGAATCCCATCAGCCGCTCGCCCCTGTCGAGCGCGTCGGAGACCCAGCGTTCGGCATCTCCCATCGCTTCGACCTCGTCGAGCATCTTCAGCACGCGTGAGGGGGCGCCGCCGTGAAGCGGACCCGATAGCGCTCCCACTGCCGCCGACAGCGCGGCCGCGACGTCGGCGCCCGTGGAGGCAACCACGCGTGCCGTGAACGTCGACGCGTTCATCCCGTGCTCCGCCGCCGAGATCCAGTACGCGTCGATCGCCTTGACGTGGTCGGGGTTGGCCTCGCCGCGCCAGCGGATCAGGAAGCGCTCGGGGATGCTGCGGCCCTGGTCGACCTCGGACTGGGGCACGGGCGGCTGGCCGACGCCACGAGCCGACTGGGCGACGAACGAGAGGGCCATCACCGACGAGCGCGCGAGGTTGTCGCGGGCCTCCTCGTCGGAGATGTCGATCAGCTGGCCGAAGCCCCACTCAGGCGCCAGCATCGCCAGCGCCGACTGCACGTCGACACGATGATCGCCCGAGCGCACCGTGAGAGCGTGCGGTTCGGCCGGCGGCAGGCCCGGCTTGAAGTGTCCGTCCACGAGCAGGCCCCAGACGTGCTCGTAAGGAACGACTCCGACCAGGTTCTCGATATCGACGCCGCGGTAGCGCAGCGCGCCGCCCTCTTTGTCGGGCTCGGCGATCTCGGTTGCGAAGGCGACGACGCCTTCGAGGCCCGACTGGACCTCAGATGCTTCTTGAACCGCGCTCATGGCACTCGCTTTCTGAGCTTGATGCTTGACGGGGTAGCTGCCTTGTGGGCAGAGCCATATCGTCGCAGGAATGCCTGCATGGGTAGGCTGTCCGTCGGACGCCAGCCGTCCGGCCGATAGCGAGTCGGCCGTCAACCAGAGGAGGAATCGTGTCCGACAGCGATCTGATGTTCCGCCCGGCGACGGAGCTCGCGGGCATGGTGCGTTCGGGAGAGGTCTCGGCGCGTGAGCTCGTCGAATGCTCGCTCGAGCGGATCGACGAGCTGAACCCGAAGCTCAACGCGTTCGTCGACGTCGACGCCGAGCGAGCGCTCGACACGGCCGATCGCATCGGATCGGGCGATGAGCGTCCCTTCGCGGGCGTACCTGTCGCGATCAAGAACAACCGCCCCGTCGAGGGCCTGCGGCTCACCTACGGCTGCTCGCTGATGGCGGACAACCTCTGCGATTACGACCACAACATCACGCGCCGGCTGAAGGACGCGGGCTTCGTGATCGTGGGCACCACCACGCTCCCCGAGTACGGGATCCTGCCGACGACCGAGGCGCGTCTCTTCGGCCCCACGCGCAACCCATGGGATCTCGAGCGCACCCCGGGCGGCTCGTCCGGCGGGGCCGCGGCCGCGGTGGCGGCCGGCATCGTGCCGGTGGCGCATGGCAACGACGGTGGCGGCTCGGTCCGCATCCCTGCCGCCTGTTGCGGCCTCGTCGGTCTCAAGCCCAGCCGCGGGCGCATCTCGGCGGCGCCGGAACTGGGCGACTCCTCGCTGGGGATCGACGGCATGCTGACCCGCACCGTCGCCGACACGGCAGCGATCCTCGACGTGCTCGCCGGCTACGAGCCGGGCGACGCGACGTGGGCGCCACCGCCGCTCGAGCCCTTCGTAGAGGCGGCGGCTCGCGAGCCGGGCTCGCTGCGCATCGCCGCCACGACCCTGCCGCCGATTCCCGACGCGGTCGTCGACCCAGTCTGCGCGGGTGCCGTCGCCGACGCCGCCGAGCTGCTGCGCTCGCTCGGACATGAGGTCGAGGAGGTCACGCCGCCATGGCAGATCGAGGGCCTCTCTGAGCTGTTCGGCGCGGTCTTCTCGGTCCACATCTCCCTGTCGATCGCCTACTCGGGCATGGTCGCCGGTCGCGAGCCGGCCGCTGAGGACATGGAGCCGATGAGCTGGGCGATCTACTCGATGGTCAAAAAGCTCGGCGCCGTCGAAAACATGGCGGCGGTCGTGCAGCTGCAGTCGCACACGCGCAGGCTTGTCAACTTCCTCGAACCATATGACGCTCTGCTCACGCCGGCGCTCGCAGAGCGCCCGCTACCGCTGGGGACGCTCGACACCGCCGCGCCCGAACCAATGTCGACCTTCACCCGCTCTGGTCTGTTCACACCGTTCACACCCGTGTTCAACGCCAGCGGCCAGCCTGGCATCTCACTGCCTCTGTACGAGGGTGAGGACGGCCTGCCGCTCGGCGTGCAGCTCGTCGGGCGTCCCGCTGCCGAGGGCGCCCTGCTCGCGCTTGCCTCACAGCTGGAAGAGGCGAGGCCGTGGGCGCAGCGGCGCGCGCCGGTCGGCAGCGCGGTGCTCGACTAACGCACGGTGAACGAGAGGTAGCGAGCCGTCGCGGTGGCGCCCGACGGCTCGATCGGCGTGGCAGCGAGCCGGTAGTCGCCCGGCGCGAGCTGGCCGAGGTCGAGCGTGACCACGTTGCGGCCCGCGCTCCCCGTGACCTTGAAGCTGAGCTTCGTGCGCACGTAGCGGGAGCAGCTGCGGACGCCGCGCTTGCAGCGATGGCTGACGGTGCGCCGGTAGACGACGAACTGCACCCCGCCGGGCGCTGAGAGCGTGTAACTGACCTTGGCCTTGCGCTTGTGGCGCGAGCTCTTGGATGCCAGCAGGTGAAGCTTCAGGTTCGAGACGACGAGGGGCGGTTCAGTGGTCAGTGTCACTGTAGGACTGGCTTGCGATGTGAGGAGCGCCGCCGCGGTCACGGTCGGCGCCAGCGCTGGAGTGGAGCCTGAGAGTGCGACGCTGATTTCCCCAGCCTGCGTGGTGAAGCCGAGCGATCCGCTGAAGCTACCAGGCACCGTCGGGCTGAATGCGACAGCCACCGTGAGCGACTGCCCCGGTTTGATCGCCGTGCCGCCAACGGGCAGGCCGGCGGCTTCAAACGGAGCCGGCGGCGCGCGCGGTGCGCTGACGTTGAGTGTGATGCCTCCCGTGTTCGTGAAGGTCACTTCGGTGGCGTGCCGGCTGCCGAGCGGAACGCTGCCGAATTCGATCGAGTTGGCTGAGGACGCCAGCGCCGGCCCGCTGAATCCGAACACTTCGCCTTCGCGGTTGCCTACATAGATATGTCCGCCGCTCGCATCCGGACGCGAGAACTTGGCGGCCCAGCCGATGGGCGCCGTCCACAGCCGCTGCGGCTTTTCTTCGACGGGGGTTGCACGGTAGGCCGACAGTTCGGCTTTTTCGCAGTGGGTGGTTTCGGAGCTCGGTGGGCAGCGCGTGGTCCAGAGGACCGCCGAGCCGTTGGTCGTGCCGTTCGAGGTCACGATCGGCGAGCCCGAGCCGAACCCGAATTCTTCCGTCCCGGTCGCAGCGGGCGACAGCTTGGGCACGCCTCCTTCGACGCCGTACTTGAAGTAGCGCAGATGGTCGAAGTTCTCGCTCCCGGTATTTGGTTTGGACACCCCAGGGATGTAGATGTAGCCGCCGTCACCTGGCCACAGGGCGGAGCCGTCCCAGACGCCGCCGTATTCTCCAAGGCCCTGCTCGTGCACGACGAGGTCGGTTTCAAGGGCCCCTTGCTTCATGCCCCCGAGGTTGCTGCGGTTGAGCAGATACAGCTCCCCTGTCTTGCTGGGCTGCACGAGCAGGTTCGGGACGGTGGTTTCTGTGCCGAAATACTGAGACGGAAGGGCAATCGGCGCCGCCGAGCCGAGGTCGAGGTCTTTTTCGTCGAGTTCAGCGTTGTTCGAGGGAGAGAAGAAGTCGATGGGTTTCAGTCCGCCTTTGCTCTGAACCTGCAGGCGGACTACCGACTCGCCCAGTTTCCCTTCGGGCGGTTTGTTCCCAGGTCCCTTTGGAGGGTCTCCTTTTCCGGGTGTTCCATTCGCGTTGGCAGTGGTGAGGAGGATTTGCCCCGGGACATCGGAGATCAGGCCACTCCCGGATTGCCAGATCGAGCCGCCTTCCAGCGACACCGTCCATTTCGTCGTGAGCTGCCCGGTGGTGGTCGAGACGCCGATTACCCAACCCTGGTACGGCGTGTAGTCGCAGTGGCTCCCGAAGCCGGCGTAGATCACCCCTTCCATCATCAACAGCCCTGGGCGCTGCAGCTGCTGCTTTGGTTCGAACGTCGCGGTTGGTTCATTTTCTGCTTTTCCCGAGATCTTTACCGGGAAACCTTCGTTTTCGCGCTCGTGGCCAGTGCCGAGATCGACTGCGTGCACGTACCAGGCAAGTTCACCCGATTCGCCGCTGACGTAGCGGTTTGAGACAAAGTATGCGACGTTCTTCGCCGTGTCGATCACCGGCGTGCTCGTGATGCCAACAGTGGGTTTGATGTCCGGACAGCCCGTTGAACCGAATTCCGTCCACTTCACAGGCGCGCCGAAGTTCTTTTCCCACCGTACAGCCCCGGTGACGGGATCGAGGCCGTAGGCCCAGTTGGCCTCGGTGACCACGAGGAGCGTCCCGTTCGCAATGAGCGGCTGCGCGAAGATCGCTCCGTTGAGCTGTGTCTTGAACGCCTGACCGAAGGCGCTCGGCGTGACCGAGGCTGGCGTCAAGGCTGGCTCGTCGGGATACCAGCCTGTGCGCAGATTGTCGGCCGCGCCCGTCACTTCGGCGGACGCCGAGCCGGCATAGCAAAGGACCACCGCCGCCGCGACAAGCGCGACCTTCCAAAACCCCCGCTGGTACCGCACCCCGGAAATTCTTGCTACCCCCGTCCTTGGCGGCGACTTTTACGCTCAACGTCCCCGTCCTTAGGGGCGACTGCTCTGCCGAAAGGTAGCGGAGTTTCCGCTATTTGCAACTTTCGTGCCCGCCCGGCGTGTCGCCTAGGCAGCGATCCCGAGTACGGCCGCCATCCGCTGCGGCCTCACGCCGAGCGCTTCGGCGTCGGCGGCGCCGCGGACGGAGGTCATCGGCGACTCCATCAGCTCCGCCTCATCCCAGGTGGCGAACGCCCTGGAGCCGACCGTTGCCTCCAGCAGGCGCAGGCTGCGCGAGACGATGGCGGTTGGGACGTGAAGCAGCGGCCGCTTGCGGCTCAGCGAACGCAGCACGGTCCGCACGATCTCGCTGTGGCTGAGCGTTTCGGGGCCGGCCAGCTCATACCGCTCGCGGTGGTCGGTCCCAGGCTCGCGAAGGGCCCCAGTGATGCAGGCCGCAGCGTCCTCGGCCCAGATCGGCTGAAAGACGGCTCGCCCGCGACCGGAGAGCGGCATCACCGGAAGCCACGCCAGACGCTCGAGCAATGTCAGCCACGGGTCCCCGGGGGCATAGATGATCGAGGGGGCGAAGATCGTGGAGCGCAGATCCGCCTCGGCCACGGCCTGCTCGGCAAGCGCCTTCGCGCGGAAGAACCTCGAACGGTGGTGCGTCGAGGCGCCGAGCACTGAGAAGAACAGGAAGCGCTCCACGCCGGAGCGCTCGGCCGCCTCGACCATCCGCCATGTCGCGATCCCGTTGAGCTCCTCGATCGACCCTCGCGGCTGGTCGCGGATGGATGCCGCGAGATGCACCACCGTCTGCACCCCTCGCAGCGCGTTGCGGAACGAGGGAGGGTCCGTCAGGTCGCCGAGCGCGATCTGCACGCGCACGCGTTGGGCGCCGAGGCGGCGGGGGTCGCGCACGAGGCAGCGCACCTGCTGCCCTTCGGTCACCAGACGCCGCAGCAGCGCGGAGCCGACCAGCCCGGTTGCGCCGGTGAGCAGCAGCATCGACCCAACCTAGCGGAGTCGGTTACGGCGCAAGATCGTTGAGTCGGCAATCATCTACGATGGAGGCCGGGCCCGACGGCCCGCATCCGTAAAATTGCGATCTCCCCTGTAGATCCCCTCAAACCAACCAGGAAAGAAGCGAATGGCCTACGTTATCGCCGAGCCGTGCATTGGCACCAAGGACAACTCCTGCGTCGAGGTGTGTCCGGTGGACTGCATCCACCCGACGCCCGACGAGCCCGGATACGACGCGGCCGAGATGCTCTACATCGACCCCGAGGAGTGCATCGACTGCGACGCCTGCGTCGAGGCCTGCCCGGTGGATGCCTGCTTCGCCGAGGACCAGCTGCCCGACGAGTGGCAGAAGTACTCGCAGATCAACGCCGAGTACTTCGCCAACCTGCGCTAGGCGCTGCGGGCGGCGCGCTCCGCCGACAGGTAGTCGTGATGGAGCACGTCGAAGATCGGCACATCGTCGATCTCCTCGCCGAGCGCGCCGCGCAGCCGCACCGAGTCGAAGCTGTGTGACTGCGGGGCGATGGGATTGACCGTGATCGCCTCGAGCGCGATTGGGTCGAGCGTCTGGATCGCGAGGCCCTGGCGGGCATACCACTCCGGGCTCCTCTCCGAGAGGAACACGTGCGTGCTGTCGGCGACGACGAGCACGAGCTCGCCCTCGCGACCGCGGCGGGCACGCAGCAGGCCTTGCATGAACGCCTCGGGGAGCGCACCCCGCACGACCAGCCAGCGCGCTGGCGCGTTCGCGTCGAGGAGCGCCGCAATCTGCTCCGCCTCGCCGCTCAGCACGAATCGCGGCGCCAGCTCGACCGCCCCGTACTCCTCGTCGACGAGCAGGCTCGCGGCCTCCTCGCCCGCACCTGAACGAGTCGCGAGCGCGCGGACACGCTGGTCCTCCAGCTGCGGCAGGCGCACCACCTCCACGGCGTCGGCGGTCAGAGCCACGACCTCCGCGAGCTCTGTGCCGAGGACTGCCCCGGTCGACATCAGCAGGCCGTCGGTGACCGCCGGCGAGGACGCTGCCCGTCGATCGATCGCGCCGTCGATGAGCACCTGCTCGGCGCCGTGGCCGAGCATCGCGTCGCTCACCGCCCGGACGTCCTCGGCCGCGCTCGGCCCGGCCACCTCGATCGTGCCGCGATCCCGCAGGCGCGCGATCTGGACGCGCCCGAGCGGCGTGCGCACGCCCGTGTTCTCCAGCACCGTATGGGCGATGCCGCTGGCGCTCAACAGCCCGTCCGTCGTCGCCACGAGGCTGCCGGCCACGAGGCGCACGCGCGGCTTCTCGATGCGCGAGTCGATCACGTCCCGCTCCTCCCCGTCACGGCCGACGGAGGTCACGCCGATCAGCCGTCCCTCCGCCTCCAGCTCCCGCAGCAGCGCGGCGAGCGTCTCCGTCTTGCCGGTGTTCTTGGCGAGCCCGACCAGCGCGAGCCGCCTCACCGCGGCGGTCAGCTCGGACAGGAGCACGCGTCAGCCGCTGCTCGCCACGCGCGCGGCGAGCTCGCGGACGATGAACGTCGCCAGGTGGTGGGGGTAGGTGCCTTTGGAGAAGCCGGCGTCGTAGCCCAGCTCCTTGGCGAGCTCGCTCGAGACCCGCGGGCCGCCGCACGCGAGGATCATGTCGCGACGCCGGCCCTCGGCCTCGACCATCTCCACCAGCTCGGTCAGATTCTGCACGTGCAGGTTCTGCTGGGTGACGGTCTGCGAGACGAGGATCGCGTCGGCGTCAACCTCGATCGCCTTGGCGAGCAACACGCTGTTGGGGACCTGGCTGCCGAGGTTGTAGGTCTCGAATGAGCGGTAGCCCTCGAGGCCGTGGTGGCCGTGGTAGCCCTTGAGATTCAGCATCGCGTCGATGCCGACGCTGTGCGTGTCCGAACCCGTGCTGGCGCCCACCACGACGATCTTGCGACCCACATGCTCGGCGGCGAAGTGTTCGATCTCATCCTCGGTCATGTACTCGATGTTGAAGCCCTCTCCCTCGAGCGCCGTGAAGTCGACCGTATGCGCGCACGCGCCGTACATGACGAAGTAGGTGTACCCCTCGGTCAGCTGCTCGTAGTGCACCACCTCCGGCTCGTCGAAGCCCATCTTCCCGGCGAGCTCCAGCGCCGCCTTGCGCGCCGCCAACGAGTAGGGCACCGGCAGCGTGAAGCTGAGCTGCACGAGGCCGTCTCCGCGATGGTCGGCGTAGGGCTTGACGGCGGCGAGGTCGATCTCGCTAGGCATAGCTCGCCTCGTCGGCGACGGCCCGGTCGTGCATCAGCTCGACCACGGGGTTGAAGTAGCCATCCTCGGTGGTGACTATCCCCTCGATCCCGCGACCGTCGTCGACCCTGCGGCTCACGTCGCCGAAGCTCGCGTCCTCGATCGCCTGCAGAAGGCCCGTCTGCGCGATCCGCTCCAGCAGCTCCCGCGCTCCCGCCAGCACCTGCTGGGCGTGCGTCTGGATGATCCCTCCGGCCTTGAACTCGATCTCCTCGCCGAGGTCGCGAGCGGCGTTGAAGACGTAGTCGACGTTCTGCAGGCCGAGCACGCGATCGTGGATGTGGGGAGTGAAGATGCCCTCGGTCGGGACGCCGATCGTCTGGACGCCCTGGCCCGTCGCGATCGTCACGAGGTTGAAGAGCGTGTCGCACGCGTGCGTGCGGAAGAGGTTGCCGTCCATGTGGCGCGTGGGAGGCATGTACTTGACCGGGCAGTCCGGGAACAGCTCGCGCGTCAGCTGGGCCTGCGCCCACTCATACAGCAGGCCGTTGGTCACGGGCACGTCGATCTCGAACGCGTCGCCCAGCGCGATCTGGGCGTCGGGCACGCCCGAGGCGCGTGCCAGCTGGTGGTTGATGAACTGCGAGGCCGTCACCGACGGCGCCGCCTCCAGCGCGTCGGCCGTCCGCAGGTAGTTGTCCTCGCCCGTGTTGATGACGACGCCGAAGTACCCGTTGATCATCCGCGAGATCCGCTGGTCGATCAGACCACGCACGACGTTGATGTCGCGGTAGAGGATCCCGTAAAGGGCGTCGTTGACCATGTTGTCGAAGCCCTCCCAGGCGCCCATCACGGCGATCTCCGACATGCACAGCCCCGAGCAGAAGCTCGACAGGCGCACGTAGCGCCCGTGCTGCTCGGACCACTCATCCATCGCCTCGCGCATGATCCGGAAGTTCGCCTGCGTCGCGAACGTTCCGCCGTAACCCTCCGTCGTCGGCCCGTAGGGCACGTAGTCGAGCAGGCTCTGAGCAGTCGAACGGATCACCGCGACGATGTCCCCGCCGGCCTCGGCGACGGCCTTGGCGTGGACGACGTCCTCGTAGACGTCTCCCGTGGCCGTGAGCACATAACGCAGCGGCGCCGGCGCGTCGCCGAGACGCTCGCGCATCGAGCGGCGCTCCTCGAAGCGTCGGGAGATCTCCCTCAGGCGCACGCCGCACTCCTCGGTCACCCGCTCGCGGATCGTCTCCTCGGGAGCCAGCTCGAGAGCACACAGGTCGAGCTCCCCGGCGCTGACGGCCTCGGCGATGTCCTGCGGCGTGCGAGCAGTCTGGGTCATTGCGTTGCCGATCCAGTAGGCGATCCCGCGCCCGAGGCCGCCTCGATCGTGCACGTGATCGACGAGCACGTTCGGCAGCGGCACTTCCAGCGCGTCGGCTCCGTCGATGCCCAGCAGGCGCGTGACGCTGCGCTCCACGGAGACCGTCGTGCGACCGGCGATCCGCTCTGAGACCTGATCGGCGATCTGCTTGGCGGCCTGCCGGCACGCGGCGATCACGCCCGGATCGAGATCGAGCTTGCTCTGGGGCCCATCGGTCGAGGGGCTCATCTCAGCTCCCTCACGATCGGGAAGGGAATCACCTCGCGCAGCGTGTCGCGTTCGGTGAGAATCATCACGAGCCGGTCGACGCCCATGCCGCCGCCGGCGGTCGGCGAGTAGCCGTACTCGATCGCCCTCGCATACTCCTCGTCGTTCGGGTGCGGGACGTCCGCGTCATCGACCAGGCGCCTCTTGCGCTGGTCGACGAACCGCTGCCACTGGTCGACGGGGTCGTTGAGCTCCGTGTCGCCGCTGACGAGCTCGATGCCGCCGATCACCGCGTCGAAGTGCTCGGCCAGCTCGGGATGCTTGGAGTGGCGCTTGGTGATCGGGAAGGGCTCGAGCGGGAAGTCGAAGACGTGCGTCGGCTGGTTGATCGTGCTCTCGATTTTCTCGGAGTAGATGTCGGCCACCACCTCCGCCCAGGTGGCGGCGGGGTCCATCGGCTCGTCCAGCAGCTCGGCGAGCTGCTCGCGGGTTGACTCCATGAAGTCGAGGCCGAAGCGCTCGTGGATCAGCTCGCGCATCGTCACGCGCCGCCACGGCTCCGCAAGGTCGATGTCCTCGCCATTGCGCTTGATCACGGTGCGCCCGAGCGCCTTGCGGGCAACGTCGCGGAACATTTCTTCGGTCACCGTGGCCACGTCGTTGTAATCGGAGTAGGCGCACATGAACTCGATGATGGTGAACTCCGGCGAGTGCTTCGGGGAGATGCCCTCGTTGCGGAAAACCTTGCCCATGTCGAAGACGTTCTCCATGCCGCCGACGATGCAGCGGTTCAGGAACAGCTCAACCGAGATGCGCAGGTAGAGGTCGCGGTCCAGGGCGTTGTGGTGGGTGGTGAAGGGCCTGGATCCGGCACCCCCGGCCAGCGACTGCAGGGCGGGCGTTTCGATCTCCACGAAGTTGCGTTCTGCCAGCCATTCGCGGATCGCCAGGACGATCTTGTTGCGCGTGATGAACAGCTCGCGCGTCTCCTCGTTGGCGAGCAGGTCGAGCTCGCGGTAGCGGTATCGCGTGCCGGTGTCCCCCAGTCCGTGGTGCTTGTCCGGCGGCGGCCGGAGCGTCTTGGTGAGGAGCGTCGACTCCGTGACCGCGAGGGCGAGCTGTCCGCGCTGCGTCACGTACACGCTCCCCACGATGGCCACGATGTCGCCGATGTCGAGGTTCAGGATCCGGTTGTAGGCCTCCTCGCCGAGCGAGTCAACGCGAACGACCGCCTGGATCGACCCTGACAGGTCGCGCACGTCCAGGAACGCGGTCTTGCCGTGCACGCGGCGGGCGATCAGCCGGCCGGCTATCTGGTAGCGAAGGTCGGGGTGCTCTCCCTGCTCGAGCGCGGCCGGGTCGTGCGCCGAGATCACGTCGGCGATCAGCGTGCGGCTGTCCCACAGGCTGACCGGCGGATAGGGATCGATCCCCTCCGCCCGCAGCCGTTCCATCTTCGCTCGGCGTTCGTCGAATTCGACGACGCCCTCGCGCGTGTCGCTGTCGCCGGTCTGGGACCGGTCGTCCTGCTCCTCCTCCTGCTGATCCTGTACTGGCATTTTGAAGACGATCCTCTCAGGTGGCACGTTCTTGTCAAGCGACCGGCCGTCGAGTCGGCCCGTGCGGGCGCGTCGGCTCAGGCCGGATCGGCCTGCGAGTCGGGGACGGGCATGTCGGCTGGCGGGCGGGCCCGAAGCTCAGGCCATCGGCAGCGACATGCCCACGGGTTTCGGGCTGGACGCTTCGTCTGCGACCTGGACGTCGTCGAGGATGGGGAGCACCGGCAGCTCGAGTGGAGCCATGGCGATCAGCCCACGCGCAACCTGGTGTATCGCCTGGGAGGCGGGATCGTCGGGGTCCTCGATCACGAGCGGCGTGCCGCTGTCGGCGTGCTCGCGCAGCGGCATCGTCAACGGCACCCTCCCGAGCAGGGGAACGTCGAGCTCGTCGGCGAGCTCCTTGCCGCCCCCCTCGCCGAAGATCGTGAAGCGCTCTCCCGAGGGCGTCGTGAAGCTGGACATGTTCTCGATCACGCCGCCGATCTCGAGCGAGACCTTGTGGGCCATCTGCGCCGCACGGCGGGCGACCTTCTGGGCGGTCTGCTGAGGGGTCGTCACGATCACGAACTGCGCCTGCGGCAGCAGCTGCGCGAGCGTCATCGACACGTCGCCCGTTCCGGGCGGAAGGTCGATCAGCAGGTAGTCCAGCTCGCCCCAGTCGACGTCCTTGAGGAACTGGCTCAGCGCCTTGTGCAGCATCGGCCCGCGCCACACGACGGCCGCGTCCTCCTCGACGAAGAAGCCGATCGACATCACCTTCACGCCGTGCGCCTCGAGCGGGATGATCTTCCGCTCCGCCGACACCGGCGGCCGGGTCGAGCCGAGACCGTACATGCGCGGGATCGAGTACCCCCACACGTCGGCGTCCAGAACTCCGACACGCTTGCCCTCACCGGTGAGCGCGGCGGCGAGGTTCGCGGTCAGCGTGGACTTGCCGACGCCGCCCTTGCCTGAGCCGATGCACAGCACGTTCGAGACCTGTGCGAGCGAGCCGTCGGGCAGGCTGCCGCGGCCGAGCTTCTGCTGCAGGGCAGCCTTCTGTCCGTCGCTCAGGACGTCGAAGTAGACGTTCACGTGCGCCACGCCCTCGAGCGCCGAGACGGCCTCGGCGACAGCCGTCTGGAAGTGTCCCTTGATGGGGCAGCCCGGTGTCGTCAGCGAGACGGTGATGTCGACGACGCCGTTGGCGCCGATGTCGATCGAGCGGACCATGTCCAGCTCGACGATCGAGCGATGAAGCTCGGGATCGATGACGACCTCGAGCGCGCTGAGGATCTCGTCCCTGTTGCTCATCCGGTCATTGTGGCAAACGTGCGGCCGACCGCGGGTGACTGCGAGCCGATCGGGCTTGCGGAGCTGCCAAAAAAAGACCCGCGGACGGTGGGGGCCGCCCGCGGGTCGAGGGAGGAGAGGGTGCTACTACTGCCGGCGGGATATGAGGCCGGCAGACTCTCCCGCTGCCGGCCCTCTCCGGGTCCGGGCGGGGGAAGCTCGTGGCTCAGACGAGGCTCAGGATGCGCTCCTGGACTCGGTTCGCCAGCTCGGGGACGCGGTTCGCGATGTCCGGGACCTGCTTGGCCACGTTCTCACGACGAGAGTCGAGGTCGTTCACCGATTTCTCGAGCTCGCGACGACGCTGGCGCAGTTCACGCTCGAAGCGCACGCGCGCTTTGCGCACCTCGCGCTCGAGCCGGTTGCGGGCGGTCGCTCCACGACGCTCGAACCGGCGCAGCTGCGCCTGGGCCTTGGTGGGGGAGGAGTAGGTCGAGATCGTGTCACTGACCGTCGAGACGACTTTGTCGCGGGCGACGAGAGCTGCGCCGACGGGGATGAGCACAGCGCGCTCGGCGTAGTCGCCGAACACGTCAGCGGTCTCACGCGTCGCGGCCTGCGTCTGGCGCACGGCGGACTCGGCCTGGTGCGTCGCACGCGTGCGAGCGGCCTTGGCGCGGGAGCCGTTCGCTTTCGTTGCTTTGGTGCGCGTCGATGCTTTCGCCGAAGCGGTTTTTTTGCGTGCTTTTCGCGGTTTGGCGCTGCTGGAAGATGTTTTGCTGACGGGTGGCATCTAGGAAGATCTCCTCTTCTTTCCCCGCTCCAACGGCGGGGGCTTTGTTGGGTCGTCTGTTACGAACACCTGTTTGTAACCCGTATGCAAGAGATTGTTACACGGGCATCCTAGCAGCACGTGAATACCCCGTAATCAAGCCACTCCAAACCGCGGAGCTTGTAACAGGAGGAACATGCGTTCGATGTTTTCCGCGCTGTTTGCGAGCCTACGCACCGGCCTGCGTGGCCTCGCTCATCCGCGCGAGCCACTGGGCGGGCGCATGCAGCTCGGCGGTGCTGGGCAGGGCGTCGGGTCCGCTCCAGGCGCGCGCAAGAGCCTCGCGGCCCCCTTCGCGCACGACGGCGTCGCAGAACCGTCTTCCGATCTCATACTGGCGCAGCTTCAGCTCGAGGCCGAGCAGGCGCTCGAGCACCCGCCACGGCAGCCCGCGGGACTCACGCCTGCGCGTCATGGCCGCCCGCAGGCGCGGTAGCGACGGCAGGAACTCGGCGCCCACAGCGTCCATCGTGTGCTCGGCGTGGCCCTCGATCAGGGACATCGCCGCCTGCATGCGCTCGACCAGTTGCCAGCGCTCCTCGCCGAGCGTCAGCCGCAGCAGCTCCCCGCGGCGGGCGCGCTCGAGCATCTCGCGCAGCTCGCCCGCGCCGGGCAGGCGCGGGGTCCGGGGGCTCGCCGCTCCGTTTGCGCCGGCTCCGTTCGCGGAGCGCCCCGTCACCGCCACCTCCAGCCCGTCGATCAGCTCGGCCAGCATCCCGCCGAGGTGGTCGCGCAGCCATGGCGCTCCCGAGAACTGCACGGCATGGGTGATCTCGTGGATCGTCACCCACAGGACCAGCTCGTCGCGATCGACGCCCAGGTTGCGTGCGGCCTGCGCCAGATTGGGTGCGAGCAGCAGCAGTCGCGGCGGCGCCGACGCATCGAGCAGCGCGAGGTCGTACTGGCCCAGCACCCGCTGGGAGAGCATGCCCGTCAGGGCGCCAACCTGCGCGCCGAGCAGGAAGCCGGAGGCGGCCCGCAGCGGACCGGACAGCACGCCGCTCTGCTCGCCCAGCCGATCGGTCAGGCGCCCCAGCAGCGGGCGCATGCCCTTCAGGTTCGCCGCTATCCAGGCGGAGCGGTCGACGAACTCGAGGGGAGGCAGTCGGGCCGGCAGCTCGAGGCCGCTGTAGTCGCTGACGCGCTTGGCGAAGTCGTGGGCGAGCGGCTCGACCGAGGCCGGGCGCAGGCCTCCAGACGGAGGGGAGCCGGCGATCAGCTCGCCGATCCGCTGCGCAGCTCGCCAATCGATCGGGTCCATCTGAAGAGCGTAGCCCGGCGCGGGCCCCTCTCCGGCTAAGCGGCGATGCCCGGCCTCGCGCGACAAGGATGTCGCCGAGCCACGTGTTCTCGGGGACGCTCGTATCCTAGGGTGGTGTCCGTCTCCAGAAGCGCCTCCGCGCCACCCGGCGGCCCGCCGGGCGAGGAGCACGGGGCGGGTGCCTTCCTGGAGCGCGCGGAGGTGCGCGACGTGCTGGCCTGGATGCGGCTGCTCATCGATCCGCGCGACGCCGCGGCCGTCGTGCGGGCGCTGGCCCGGCCACCGATCGAGCTGCGACAGGTCGAGCTCGCCCGCGTGATCCAGGTCGCGCGCCGCCGCAAGCTCGACCTCGTAGCGGGTCTCGGCGCTGCCACCGAGTCGCCGCAGGTGCCACCTGAGGCGCGCGAACGCATCCAGCGCTTCGTCGAGCTTCACCGTGGCGCTGCCGCCGGGCTCGACGAACTGGGTCCCGAGACGTTCATCGGCGAGCTGATCGAGAGCCTGGGCGTGCGCGGTCGAGCTCTGCTCACGCCCGAGGACGCCGCCGGACAGCGGGCGAGCCTCGAGCAGCTGCGCGAGCTCGCCTGCGCGTTCGTGCGCGGCAGGCCGGCGTCGACGGCCCGCGAGCTCGCCCTGCACCTGGCCGGATTGGCACCGCATTCCCGCCAGGAGAACCGCGCGGTCGAGCGACTGGAGGTCGCGGCGAGGGACTCGGACGGCGGTGAAGGCGAGGCGGTCGCGCCCACGGGCGAGGCTGCCGCGGGACCGTTGGAGCTGACGCTTGCGCTGCTGCGAGAGGAGGTGCTGGACGGCGTGGGGCGCATCGGCGGCCGCCTCGGCGAGCTGCGCCTCGACACCGATCTGGACGTCTCTCACGGCATCGTTCGCTACCTCGAGCTGCTGAAGCTGGCCGCGCTCATACAGCGGCCGGCCGGTCAGAGCATGGAAGAGGCGCTCGACGACGTCAACGCCCGCCTGCTCGCGGCCGCGACGCCGTTGCAGCGCGAGATCTTTCAGACCTCGACGCTGGACGAGACGCTGCTCGCAGCCTCCCGCGGCGACCCCACCGAGCAGGACGATCGCGCGCGAGCGCAGGCGATCGCTCCCCGCGGCGAGCCTTCGCTCGGTCCGTTCCTTCCACGCAAGGGGATCGGCCTGGCTCTGTCCGCGTCCGACATCGAGACCTACCGGAGCTGCCCGCTGAGATACAAGTTCGCGCGCGTGCTGCGCATCCCGACCGAGCAGACGCTCCACCAGCGGTTCGGGATCGCGGTGCATCAGGTGTTGGAGCGCTACCACTCCGAAGGCGGAACGACACTCGAGCAGATGCTCGCGCTGCTCGACGCCGGCTGGCGCCGGGGCGGCTTCGGCGACAGCGAGCGCGAGCGCTGGCTGTCGGACAAGGCGCGCGAGGCGCTGACCCGCTACCACGCCCGCCTGGACAGCCAGGACTCCGAGCCGGTCTGGTTCGAGCGCGCGTTCGACTTCCGGCTGGGACCCCACCATCTGCGCGGGCGGGTCGACCGGGTGGACCGCCTCTTGTCGCGGGACGGTGAGGAGGAGTTCGAGCTGATCGACTACAAGACATCGCGCGCGAAGACGCCCGCCGAGCTCAATGACGACATCCAGCTCTCGTTGTATGCGCTCGCCGCGCGTGAAGCGTGGCAGCTGGAGTCCTCGAGGCAGGCGTACTACTACGTGCTCGACGATCGCAAGGTGCCGGTCCCGCGGGGCGAGCGCGACACCGATTCGGTCAAGGACATCGTGCTCGAGGTCGGCGAGGGCATTCTGGCCCAGCAGTTCGAGCCGACTCCCTCGCAGGCAGCGTGCTCGATCTGCGACTACCGCATCGTCTGCCCGGCAGCCGAGGGCTGAGCGCGCGGGGAGAGGTCGCTACTTGGCGTCCGGTCCCCGCTGGCGCAGGAAGCGCTGGAATTCGCGCGCGAGGATGTCGCCGGAGGGTACGTCCTCGGTTGGGCCCTCCTGGCTCTCCGTCGCCTGCTCCAGGCGTTCGACGAATGCCTGGATGTCGGGGTCGCTCTGCACCGCCAGCTCCACCTGGCGCTCGTAGTCGGCCGCGGCCGACTCGAGCTCGGAGACGTCCACCGAGACGCCGATCAGACCTTCGACCCTGCGCACCAGGGCGAGCGCCGCCTTCGGGTTGGCCGCCGCCGCGACGTAATGCGGCACCCCGGCCCACAGACTCGCCGATGGCAGGCCCGCGTCCGTACACGCGCCGTGCAGGATCCCGACGATCCCGGTGGGCCCCTCGTATGTCGAGGCCTGCATGCCAAGCCGCTCGACGAGGGCGGGATCGGATGCGTGGCCGGTGATCGCCACCGGGCGCGTGTGGGGCACGTCGCCCAGCAGCGCGCCCAGGGATACGACGACCTGCACGCCGAGAGCCTCGGCGAGATCGATGAGGTTTGCGCTGAAGGCGCGCCAGCGCATCGACGGCTCGACTCCCTGCACGAGCACCAGGTCGCGCGGCGCCCTCGGAGCCGGCGCTTCGAAGACCTCGACGCTCGGCCACACGATCTCCCGCTTGCCACCGTCCGCGAAGCGGACGCAAGGGCGGTTCGCCTGGAAGTCGTAGAACTCCTCAGAGTCGATCCGTGCGAAGCGGCGAGCGTTGAGTGCCGATGCCAGGAACGACACCGCGCTCGAGGCTGCGTCCCCGGCGTCGTTCCAGCCCTGGAAGGCACAGACCATCGCTGGGGCCCTGAGGCCATCCGGACGTCTGTCCCAGATGAGGGGCTGCATCCGAACCACCGTACATCATGAGCGGATGGCCTCCCTCGTGCATACGTCAAAGGAACGAGAGCAATCCGTCGCCACCCTGCGTGCCGCGGAAGAGGTCGACGGCGTGTTCGCCTGCACGCGCAAGGAGCGCCAGATCTCGCGCGCGGGCACTCCGTACCTGACCGTCGAACTGCGCGACGGCACGGGGACGATCCTCGCCCGTGCGTTCCGCGAGGCCGACGTGCTCGCCGGGGGCTTCGAGCGAGGCGAGCTCGTCCGCGTGCGTGGGCGCGTGGAGCGCTTCCGCGACCAGCTGCAGATAGACCTCAGCGCGATCGCTCGGGCGGACGGCGACGACGCAGACCCCACCCGGTTCCTCCCCGTGGCCTATCGCGATCTCGACGAGCTCGATGGCTTCCTCGAGCATCTCGCGCGCGAGGTCTACGACCCCGGGCTGAAGAGCCTCCTCGAGCGGCTGCTCGGCGACGAGCAGCTGCGAGCCGACATCCGCTTGGCGCCCTGCTCGCCGCCGGCCGGGGCGGGCGGCCGCTCGGCAGGCGCCGGCCGGGGGGCTTCCGTCCACCACGCCTATCTCGGCGGCCTGCTCGAGCACACCGTCGCCGTCGCGACGCTGGCGCTCGAGCTCTGCGTCCTGCATCCGCGTCTGGATCGCGACATGCTGATCACCGCCGCGATCGTTCACGACCTCGGCAAGACGCGCGAGTTCACCTACGGCGCCGAGATACGGCAAAGCCGCGAGGGCAGGCTGCTGGGACACGTCGAGCTCGGCCTGCGCCTGATCGCCGGGCACATGCCCCACGAGATGCAGCAGGAGCGCAGGCTGGCGCTCGAACACACCGTGATCGTTCATCACGGCCCCGATTCGGCCTCGGCCCAGCGGTTCGCGTCCGCCGAGGCGCTCGCGCTCTATCGCCTGAACTCCCTCGACGCACATCTCAAGGGTGCGTTCGAGCTCGGTTTCCCCGCGCTCGACGCCTGACCTGGCGTCCCGGCAGGCATCGCCCCGGCAGGCATGCCGGTTAAGGGTCACCCGCACGCTGCCGATAAAGGCGTAATGGGTGACAGCGCCACGACAGAAGCACCCGCACCTGACGTAGGCGCACCGCGGACCGTCGACGGTGCGGCCGAGGAAAGCGTCACGGACAGCGCGGTCAGCGGCCTTTACCCGCCCCACCGCCCGGGTCGCTCCCCCCGAATGATCGGCGAGGTTGCCGTCGACCTCGGGTTCGCCGACCGCCTGGCGGTCGAGGAGGCGGTGGCCGTCGCACGAGCTCAGGGCCGGCCGACTGGCCTCGTGCTGGTCGAGCTGGGGGTGCTGCGCCACGACCAGCTCGCCCGCGTGGTGGCCGAGCGCTTCGGGCTGGACTTCGTGGACCTCTCCATCTTCGACCTCGACATGGGGGCGGTGAGCCTCCTCAGCGCCGAGACGGCCAAGCGCTATCAGGCGGTCCCGGTCGGCTTCGGCGAGGACGGCTCGCTGCTGCTGGCCATGGCGAACCCCACGAACGTCCTGACGATCGACGACGTCGCCATGATGACCGGCCGCCGCGTGCGCGCCGCCGCGGCATCGGTCGAGGACCTGAACCTGCTGCTCACACGTCTCACGCAGATGGACGAGTCGATCGAGGACCTCGTCGACGAGGAGACCGAGGACGGTCCCGACGGCGGTCTGCAGATCGACGAGGCCGACAGCGACGCGCCGATCATCAAGCTCGTGCATTCGATCGTCGGGCAGGCGATCCAGCTGGGGGCATCCGACATCCATGTCAACCCGGAGGAGGGCGACACGCGCGTGCTCTTCCGCGTGGACGGCGTGCTCGCTCCCGCTGCGACGGTCAAGCGACGAATGGCGGTGGGCGTCGTCTCGCGCATCAAGATCATGGCCGAGCTGAACATCGCGGAGAAACGCGTCCCCCAGGACGGCCGCTTCGCGATGACCATCGAAGGGCGCCGGGTGGACATCCGCGTGGCGACCCTCCCGCTCGTCAACGGCGAGGGCGTCGTGCTGCGGATCCTGGACAAGGGCGTGAAAGTCGAAGGGCTCGAGTCGCTGGGCATGCTGCCGGAGGAGCTCGAGCGCTTCACACGTGCCGTCAAGCGGCCGAACGGGACGGTGCTCGTGACCGGGCCGACAGGCTCGGGCAAGTCCACCACCCTGTATGCGGCGCTGCACCTCATCAACAACGGCGACCGCAGCATCATCACGATCGAGGACCCGGTTGAGCAGCGCATCGCGGGCATCAAGCAGATGCAGATCGCTCCCAAGGCGGGCGTCACGTTCGACCACGGACTGCGCTCGATGCTGCGGGCCGACCCCGACGTGATCATGGTCGGCGAGATTCGAGACCGAGAGACCGCTCACATCGCCGTCGAGGCCGCCCTCACCGGCCATCTCGTGCTCTCCACGCTGCACACGCGCGACGCGCCCAGCGCGCTGGGACGGCTGATGGACATGGGCATCGAGCCGTTCCTAATCTCCTCCGCGGTCGACTGCATCGTCGCCCAGCGGCTCGTGCGGGTGCTCTGCACCCACTGCAAGCGCCGGCAGGAGGTGCCCGAGCACATCCTCGCCGAGCACGGGCTGGCCGGAGCCGAACCGTATGAGGCGGTCGGCTGCTCGCGCTGCGGAGGCTCGGGCTATCGCGGCCGTATCGGCGTATATGAGGTGATGACGGTCACGGAGCGCATCCGCGCGTTGATACTCGCCCGAACTCCGATCGACGACATGATCGAAGTCGCCGTCGAGGAGGGCATGCGGCGTCTGCGAGACGACGGCTTGGAGAAGGTCCGCCAAGGCGTGACGTCGATCGCCGAGGTCGAACGCATGACCAACAGCGTCCTGTAGCGCTTCCGAGCGGCGAATGCGCGCCCGGCGCCGCGCAGGCGGGTGCGGACGACGCCGTCCGTTGACGGCGCCGTCCCACGCAGGACCACTCGCTATCTCCTCCTGGCGCCCGCCTTCCTGCCGGCCTTCCGGTGAGCCTTCTTGCCCCTGTGGTGCTTGAGGATGATCGGCGCCCTCGGGTTCAGGCGCGTACCGCCGGAGAACGTCGAGGGGGGGCAGCCCTGTGGGCGACCCAGCTCGAACGGTCCCGATATTGCCTGCACGACTGCGCCCTTTTCGAGGTACGCGTAGGTCACTGTCAGCAATGCATCGACCCTCGGCTCGGCGCATAGCTTGCTCCCGATCGCAAACTGTCCGGTGATCCACTCGTCCGGAGCCTTCGCGGCGCCGACGCAGTTGGCGGCGAATCCCGGTATGTCTCCAGAGCAGGAGAAGCTGTCGTTCAGCGGTTTCAGCAGAAGATCGGTCACCGTCGGTGGGCTCTGGATGCCGGTCACCGGTACCTGCGACTGAACCTGATACCCGGTTATCGGCCCGTTGCAGAGGAACATGTACTGCACCTGCTGTTCTTCGCTGCCCGGTTCGGGGTGGCCGGCGCTGAGGTGGCCCGCGCAGACGTCGTTGTTGGGGTTGGATTCTTCGCCGTGAGCCGTGGCCGCCATCGCGAGACACAGCGCCACGGCGCCCACGGTCGCGGCGAGCCACCATCTGGCACTTCGGTTGGCGGTCTGGAATGCGTGCAACGCTGGTCTCCGTTTCGTCGAGGTTTGGATCCGTCACCTGTGCAGAAGCGCTTCCACGCTCTGCCTGGGTGAAGCTGGGTTGAACGCCGTGGTCGGCCTTGCGGCCGCCTTCGCGAACGGCGAGATCAGCAGCGCGCCGGCCGGCGGCTGCGAGGTCAACGTCGCGGTCGAGGCGCCCGCCGGAAGCCCCGTCGCGGTCGCCGAGAGGACCGAGCCGAAGGTGACCACGATCAGCCCCGACGCGCGGTACGCAGGGTTCGCCGTCAGTGTCGCGATGGTCTGGCTCAGGAACGAGTCCGCCGCGGTCAGTGCGCCTGGCGTGCCCGTCGCGCAGTGAGCGCCCGCGGCGCCTTCGGGGCACGGCGGCTCGACGATCGTGTCGAGGAGCTGTGGCGGCTTGCTCGCCAGGAGCACCGCGTCGCTTGCGAAGGCGCTCGCGTCGAGCGCCGACCAGCCGCTGAGCAGCGTGCCGGCGGCCACCGCCTGTCCATCGATGTAGGGGGCCGCCGACGGCTGTGCGAGCGCGCCGGAGAAGCTCGATCCGGCCAGCTCGACGAGCCAGACGTTCGTGACCGGCGGCAGCGTCGGCTGCTGGGTCCCGCTCGCCGGAGTGGACGGCGCGGCTTCTTCGGCGCTCGGCGGGGAGACTGCGGCGGGTGTCGAGGTGGCGGGCGGTGTCACAGCAGTGGCGGCGCGCGATCTGCGGAGCCGCACGCGCACGCTCGGAGCGAGCGCCGGCGGCGGCGTGGCGCTCGCCGGCGCCGGTGCGCTCGCGGGCGCCGAGGCCGCGATCAACGACGGAAGCAGCAGGGGCAGGCGGGAGGCGTCCGCCAGGGAGGAGCTCGGCGCCGGTCCGATCGCCGCTCCGACGGCGACGCCGATCGCGAGCATGGTGGCCGCCATCGCCGCGGCCACGCGCGGCGATGGGGTGCGCCCGGCGCGCGGCAGCGGAGGCTCGACGGCATGCCGAGCGCCGCGGCCGGTGCCGGCGGGAGGCTCGTTGGGAGAGGTGTCGAGGGGATCGGCCATAGCGGACGTCGGAGACGGAAGAGGACGTTCCGCATAAAATACCTAATATCGATCAAGTCTATGAAGATCTGTTATCTTCGCCGCTCGTAGTTGGTCCAACTCAAAGTCAATTCACGTTGAAACGGAGCCCTTTCCTCATGCATCGAATTCGCCGTCTCTCCGTCGCATTCGCGGTAGCTGGCGTGCTCGGGGTCGCGGCGCCCGCGGCTGCGTCCGCGGTCACGACGCTGACGCTCAGCGGCGCCACCGCGTCATTTCCGCTCGTGTCGCTGCTCGCGCAGAAGTACGTGAAGCTTCACCCGCGCAAGGTCAAGTTCAGGATCGCTCAAGGCGGCGCCC
>Ga0210409_10001799_pt1 | contig 27001 bp, 20 predicted proteins | sample IncBWH17MmetaG_FD_161649 | JGI IMG/M metagenome (GOLD analysis project Ga0210409, IMG submission 161649) | Forest soil microbial communities from Barre Woods Harvard Forest LTER site, Petersham, Massachusetts, United States - Inc-BW-H-17-M | ecosystem: Environmental > Terrestrial > Soil >...
GCCGGCGATCGCCATCCCCACGCTGTTTCCCGCACCTTGCCCCAGCGGTCCAGTCGTTGTTTCCACTCCCGAGGTGATGTGCGACTCCGGATGCCCCGGCGTCTTGCTCCCGATCTGCCGGAAGCGCTTGATCTCATCCATCGACACGGCCGCATCGCTTGTAACTTTGCCGTTCGAATCAACAGCGCGCACACCCGTCAAGTGTAGCGTCGCGTACAGCAGCATCGACGCATGCCCCGCGGAAAGCACAAAGCGGTCGCGGTTCGGCCAAGTCGGATCCGCCGGGTCGTAACGCAAATAGCGCTGCCACAGCGCGTAAACCACCGGCGCCAGCCCCATCGGCGCGCCCGGATGCCCGGAATTCGCCTGCTGCACGGCGTCGATCGCCAGCGTTCGAATCGTATTGATGCTCAGTTGATCGAGGTCCAGTTGAGTTTGCGGCTGGCTCACATTCGCTCCTGTGGCGGGTAGGAGGGCTCCCGCTGACGCCGAACAGATTTTAGATGCACCGTGCTACCGATCGGGTGAAGGGATTTTACGCTAAAATGAAACGCCTTGCTCACGTGAGGCTAGCAGAGACACGGATAATTTGAAAGATTCCTGCCAACTATAATGAGTGACCTGACTCGAAGGGCCGGACTCTTCTAACAGAACGCATTGTTCCTTGAAATTGAGGTGAGAACCGTATGAGAGTTGTTTCACACGCAGTCACCGCTGGGCTATCGCTTGTTCTGCTGTGTTCCTCCGCACATGCTCAGTCCAAGCCTGACCCGAATGTCGAATTAGAAAAACTGAAATCGCAAATTCAGAACATCCGCCAGGCGTTTCCCGGGGACATGGCTGTATATATGAAAAATTTGAAAACCGGGGAAGAGATTGCCATCGATGCAGATTCGATTTACGAGACTTTCAGTGTCATCAAAATTCCCATTATGGCGACAGTCCTGCGTCAGGCTGAAGAAGGAAAGCTCTCTCTTGACGATCGTATTACTTTGAAGGCGGCGGATGAACGCCTTCCATCTGGTTTGCTTTACACCCTGCAGCCAGGCCTGAACCCGACGATCCGGGATCTGATCACGCTGATGATCATTATCAGCGACAATGTCGCCACGGATCTGCTCGCCGACAAAGTCGGGCGCACCAACATAACTGGCTATATGCACGAACTCGGCTTGAAAGACACATCGATCAAGTTCTCAGACTTGGATTGGGACCGCATTTGGCTGGGAACACTCGATCCGAGTTACAAGAATGCGGCCGGGGACAAAACCATCCAATTTCCGTTTGGCAAGTATTCTGAAGAGCAAATCCAGTCCGCGTTTGGCCAAACCATCTACGATGCAGGAATCTACTTTGGCCACAGCACCGCGCGGGAAATCGGTCGCTTGCTTGAAATGATTCAACAAAACAAGCTCGTATCGAAATCCTCCAGCGAATTCATGCTTGCGACCTTGGAGAAGCAACAAGTCAACAATCGCTTCCCCAAATACCTCCGCGGCGTTCTTGTAGCGCACAAAACCGGGGATGGTCAGCCTTTCATCGCCAATGACGCTGGCATCCTGTTCCTTAAGGATCAGTCGGTTGTGCTGGTCGTTTTCACGGGGCATCATCGCGGCGAAACGGAAACGCTGCATGATGCAATCGCCCGCATCGCGGCGTTGGTTGCGGGGCACTACGGTGCACAATTGTCTCCGAACTACAAACCCCAGTAGTTCAATGGCAGCAACGTAAGTCCGTCCAGTGGCGATGTTGCAGGAAATACCTGAATTCGCTAACTTTGTACTGCCAGTCGCCCGGGTGGCGGAATGGCAGACGCTGAGGACTTAAAATCCTCCGGGGATTTTTCCTCATGTGGGTTCGACTCCCACCCCGGGCACCATTTTCTTCTTTGTGTTCAAGCGTTTACGCAGTATCACGCTGAAGTCTTTGCTCCGCTCAAGTTTCGGCGTTTCTCTCGGTGTGCCCAATTTTGTGCCTACCCGCAATTGCGATGCAGCGAATACGCGATTGATAGCGTCTGCCTGCGGATGGATGTAGCGTTGGGTGACCGTTATCGAACTGTGCCCGGCGATTCGCGCAAGCACGAACACATCACCACCTGCTTTTTCCCCGAGATTGGTCAGCGCCGTATGTCGCAACGTGTACGGCACGAAAGCTTTCACGCCAGAATCGGTTAGGGCTTTCTTATGCTGATCTTTCGCCGCGTCACCTGTGAAATGTCCGCATTCGCTGGTGCTCGGGAAAATCCACCCCTCGCTCCTGAGACCGTTTGCCTCGTGAAGACCCCGCAGCAATTCATAGACTCTGAAGGTCATCGGAAGCATTCGTTGAGCCGCTTTCGACTTTCCTTCCATGACCTGAATTAACCCCGTGCCGTCCTCGTTAAAGAAGACGTGTGACCATCGCAAAGCGAACACTTCACTAGGCCGGAAGCCTTCGTCCAAGATGATTGTGGCGCAGTCCTTCCAAGGCTGCGGACAGGCATTTAGGTACTTCTTAACGTCGTTCTCGTTCAGCACGCGGTCGCGCTGGCGTTCACCTGTCGCAAGTGTAACTTTTACTGGCCTGTCCAGGCTCTTCCACTGGAACGCAAGATTCAATGCACGGCGCAGTGTCCGCAAACCTCGATTGATGCCGGAAGGCGAAAGACTTGAGTGTTGCCTAGCGAACTGCTGTGCGTGCTGGTCAGTCAATTCGTCCAGTCGAAGTCCTGCCAGTGCTGATCTTGTCAGCATCGCGCTGCCGTCGGCGTAATACCGCAGAGTGTTTTGTTTCCCCGCATGCCGCGTCTCGGCATACGGAAGGAACTCGTGCTTCAGAAATTCCTTCAGCGTGGGCACAGCCTTCCTCTCGCGAATCCCTACTTCACCTTTTGCGAGCGACGTGCGATGAGCTGCTTCCATCTGTCGCGCAACCTTACCGTTGCCTTGTTTGGTGGACTCGCGGATGAGCTTCCCTTGCCACGCGAACTTATACCAGTAGACTTCGCCGCGCTTGTAGATCACTGCGCACCATCCTTCCGCTTTGACGGGCGTCCGCCTAACTTTCCGTTCTCGCGTGCAATTGCCCGAAGCCTTTCGATCCCCAGCCTCTGCAAACGGGATTGGTAGCTGCGTCTTCCGAGCAGGCTTGCTGCCTCGCTGAGTTGTTTTTTGGCCATTATAGTATCCTAAACGTTTAGGTTATCAAGAGTCAAGCGAAATGTGATAATTTTCTCGCGCGCGGGAGGGAGGCATGTCCGAGGCGATCACCAGGCTATCAAGCGACCGCAGACGGTATAGAGCGTCGCTCGGGTAAGAACCGACCAACGCTTCGAAACCATGTTGGCCAAAACGAGGGCTATGAAGGGGAGAGCACCCAGAGGGCGAAAAGAACTAGCAGGAGACGGGAAGGGTTATGATGGGAATGAGCATCTACCGTGAGAGTCTTCTGCATGCGAGCGCTCGCGTATTTTCAGGGATCGCGGATATAACTGCGGAGAAAATCAAGAGTGGCCGCAGCGCAGGCCTTCTCCTCGGACTGAAAATCCGAAAACTTCAAATGGCTTCATCCGAGCTTGTTCGTTGTCAGCGAACCGGAGGTCCCAAATTAGAAGATGAACTTAAGGGCAAATTGTATTTGGCGCTCCGAAACAGTTGTGCGGACTAGTACGCCCGCTATTCCCCCGTTGGCCGGAGATTGTAGCGCCCCAGTTCCGTCGAAGATGTCCGTATTGGCATCTCCGGTCGTGGACGGAACCCCAAAATTCGGATGGTTAAGGATATTAAAGATCTCGGCTCGGAACTGGACATTGAAATTCTCGGAGATTCTCTTGATGCGATTGTTCTTGAAAACCGAGAAATCCAAACTGGTGACACCGGGGCCAATCAAGATATTGCGCCCGGCATTTCCGCGAAGGTTGAAACATAGCGGGGGTGCAACAGCGATCGGCGGCTGGTTAGGCTGCTGGACGCTTGCCGGAAACTGGTTGCAGTTCTTACCCCAAAAAGTCGGATCTGACGCTGGCGCGGTGGGAATGGCGAAGCAGTTGGTGTTGATGTAATTGCTGGGATTGCCGGGATTCGTAAGACGATTGTTGCATCCCGGTGCCCCGGGGACGACATTGGGAAAGGCAAAATCGTCCTGGCTAAGCGTGTTGGCCGGATCGGAACCCGTTCCCCAAGTAGGAGTGAACGGAATACCGTCACTCGCCGTGAAAATCATCCCGAGTTCCCAGCCATCGGTCATCCATTTCGCCGGCCCGCTCCAGGATTTCGCGCCGGGCACTTCCCAATTGGCGTTGAGGACCAAGGTGCGTCCTACGTTGAAATCAGATAGTGCTCGAGTCAACCGCATATCGAAATAGTGCAAGCTGGAGATGGAATTGCCAAACGCGTCGCCGGCGAGGGTGGCCGAACTGGTGTCAATGCTTTTGGCCCACGTGAACGTGCCCTGCGCCTGAAAACCGTGACTCATGCGCTTGGCTAGCTGCGTTTCGAGGGCGTTGTAATAGGAGCGTCCCTTGTAGAACATACCGCGAATGGAGCTGTAGTTGGTGTTAAGAGGGGTCGGAGGCAGGCCCGCATTGGGGCCGGACGTTAAATTACCGTTGACATCGACTTGCGGCCAAAGGTATCCCGCCGAAGTCATCACCGGTATCGTCAGATTGGCTTCGTCCACCCTGAAGGGTTGGTGAACGCCGCGCGAGCCCACATAAGCCACCATGGCGGCTAGATTAGGAGTCAGGCTGTACTGCAGATTTAAATTCCATTGCATTACGTAGTTTCTCTTTGGATGCGAATCGATAAAAGTGGTGCGCAATCTTGTACCGCCGGCGTCCATCTGCGGCAGTGCGCCCACTTTCAGAGCACTTCCGTCAGTATTGGCGCTCAGAGACAAATAATCGAAAAATGGGACCGACTGAGTCTCGAGGAGAATGAACTGGTACGGCAGGGGAAGAACATCAAACAATCCCGCTCCGCCGCGGACAGCCATTCGTCCGGTCTTAAGAGGGTCCCACGAAAAACCAATTCGCGGCTCGACATTGCCCAGAGTTGGATTCGCGAACAACGGGCCAACACTCGCGCATTTCGGATCGGCTGTACCGCAAATCAGTGGCGCCTGTCTGAGATCTTGCAAGTTAACGAGGCGGCCATTGGTTTCCGTCATTACTGTGGCCATCTCATAGCGCAAGCCAAGGTTTAGAGTCAAATTCGGCTTCCACCGCCAGTCGTCCTGCACGTAGGCCCCGAAAATCGTCTGGCGGAAGTTGCGCGGCTTGAGAGTACTCGCGACACCACCGTTAAAATGAGTAGGCTTGTTTGCGAGAAAGGAGTCAAAACCTCCAAAGATCCAGATGCCATTGACGTCGGTAAGCGCGTCTGCTTCCATCTGCATTCGTTCGACGGCGGCCCCGAACTTTATGGAATGCGTGCCACGCACGAGAAAGGCGTCGTCATAACCCTGAAACGAATTCCAACCATAAAAATAGGTGGGACTTCCCCCGAAACCTCCCGAGAAGGGAGTCAAACCCGTGCCGATCAACGAAGGCGCGGCCCTATCCTGAAACCCCTGACTGGCCTGAAAGGCGCCTAGAGTCGTGTCTGACGCAATCTTTCCTGGCGAGAGGTCCGCCACGCTCTGATTGTTGTTGGTATTTTGGTGGTTGAAGCCGAATCGCGCGGCATTGACGAAGGTGGGCGTGAAACTGTGCGTCTCCTCGACCGCCAGGATCTGCCTGGAGGTTAGCGAAAAGAGCCCAACGTTTCCGAACGGATCCGGGGAGTGGTAGGGAGTCCTGTCGTAGAGATAGGTACCGAATACGCTGTCTTTCTCGGAAAACTTATGGTCGACGCGGCTGGTAAGGAAGTCTTCCCTGATTACTTGGTTGGCGATAAAGAGGAAGGGGCATCTTTGATTGCCACAACTCTTCGGTATGGGATATAGCGCAAATAATTTCTTAATGGCGGGATCGACTGGAGTTGGATCAGTGCCATTTTGGAGTTCCGGAGACGGCACGGTAAGCACATTGGGAATGCCTTTTGCTTGGCGAATGCCTTCATAGTCCGCGAAGAAGAAAGTGCGTTTCTTGACGATGGGGCCTCCGATAGCCCCGCCAAATTGGTTTCTTCTAAAGGAAGCCTTTGGAAGTGTGGGGTCCTGCTCGAAGAAATTCTTTGCATCGAGCGCGCTGTTGCGCAGAAACTCGTACACGCTGCCATGAAATCCATTGGTGCCGGTGCGCGTAACGGCGTTGATGACCCCGCCTGAAGTCTTGCCGTATTCCGCGGAGTAGTTGCTGGTAAGAACCGAAAACTCCTGAATTGCGTCTACCCCCAGGTTTCCTCCCAAGACGCTGCCAGGCGCGCCGTTGGCGTAATCGTTGAGGCTGACGCCGTCCAAGCGGTAGTTATTTTGTTGCGGACGCGCGCCGGAAATCGTCAACTGTTGACCAAATCCGCGGTTACCGCGGTCCGGACCGCTTGAAAAGTCCGGCTGCGCATGGATGGTGTCCACACCAGGCTGGAGGGCAGCCAGATCCGTCCAACTGCGGCCGTTCAGGGGAAGTTCGCGAACCGTGGTGGCGTTCACTACCGCGCTGATATCAGAGCTAGTGAGTTGGACCGCCGGGGCTTCGGTAGTAACCTCGACCACTATCTTCGCAGCAGAGCCAACTTGCAACGTGAGATTAAAGACTTGCTGCGAACCGACGGTGAGCGAGATCCCTTTTCTGGTCTCCGTGCTGAAGCCCTTTGCGGAGACCGTGACTTGGTATTCTCCGGGGAGCAGGTTGGGGGCGATGTAGAAGCCGTCGGAGTTTGTGGTAACCGTGGTGGTAATCCCCGTCGCGACGTTGGTAATCGAAACCTGGGCTTGCGGCACAAGCTTTTCGGATGGGTCAGTTATCGTACCGGAGAGCGTTCCCCCAGCTACCTGCGCGCCACTGGGAATTGAAAATAAAGTCACAAAAATCAAAAAGATGATGATGACTCGTGCAGACGAATCGAATTCCCGAATTCTTTCAGAGGACAAGGACTCACCTCCAGAGATCGAGCGCAGATTAGGACATACACCCAGGGGATGCCTTAACTCAAGACCAATTTCTGCGTAGGCGAAGTATCCGTAACGAATGCATGAACCTGATGGAGCGGAAGGAATCAAGACAGGCCGTTTGTCCAACGAGTTCTTGAAGTAGCCGTGCCCTCCCTAGAGGTGTCGTTGACTCATTTCGTCAGGAAGGGTAGCATCCGGCGGGTCAGAAACATTTTGTTTCAAAAAGAGGCGTGGAATTCCTGCTTCAACTTCTGAGGGAGAGAAAATGAAGAGAGCACTTTTTTTCATGTTTGCACTGGTCGCCGCGCTGGCATCGAGCTCGAGGGCTCAGGATCACGCCCCCTTGAAATTGGTGGCCACTATCCCATTGCCGGGGCTGCATGATGGCGATTTTGACCACTTTGCACCTGATATCGCCGGGCACCGTTTGTTTCTCACCGGCGAGGAAAATGAAAAAGTGGTGGTCTTAGACACCAATGCGAACACCGTGATTCACACCATGGAAGACATCAAAGCGCCGCATGCCATCCTGTACCGCCCCGATTTGAAAAAGCTTTTCATCGTGGAAGGTGACGCTTCCGCAGTGCGAGTCTACGATAGCGACAACTACAAACCGGCCGGGGAAATTAAAGTTTCCATCGACGCGGATTCGATTGCCTACGATGAAACAACGCATTATTTGTATGTCGTCAATGGCGGCCGCGAAGCGCACACGCCGTATTCACTGATCAGCGTGGTGGATACGACCAGCATGAAAAAGCTGCGCGATATCAAAATCAATTCCAATCACGTCGAAGCCATCGTGCTGGAAAAATCCGGGCCGCGCCTGTTTTGTAACATCACTGGGCTGAATGCCATCGGGGTGATGGATCGCGACAAATCTTCGTTGCAGGCCACTTGGCCTCTTCCGGCTGGCGATACGCAGAACGTGGCGATGGCCCTCGACGAAGCGAATCACCGGCTGTTTGTTGTAACTCGTAAGCCGGGGAAGTTAGTGGTCCTCAATTCCGATGATGGAAAAGTGATCGCCGATTTGCCCGCCGTGGGCTTTGTCGACGACATGAGTTACGATGCAAAAAACAAGCGCTTGTACCTGGCGGGAGATCAGTTTGTGGATGTCTTTGAGCAGAAGGACGCCGACCGTTACGCTTTGCTGACTAAAATTCCGGGCGGCTTCCGCGCCAAAACCGCCGTCCTGGTTCCGGAGTTCAATCGCTATTATCTGGCCGTCCCCCATCACGAAAAAAAGGACGCCGAAGTGCGGGTGTACGAGGTGCAGCCCTAAGGAAGGCGTGGCTGGCAGCTTGAAGTGAAGTACATTCGCCGATGGAAACTTCTTCTCACATCCAAGAGCAAGCGCGGGACCCCGACGCGCGGCAGGAAATGAGTTTGCTTGGCGCGTCGCCGCGTTGGATTCGAATTATTCCCGTCGCGCTGGTGATGTACACGATTGCGTTTATCGATCGCACCAACATCTCCCTGGCTCTGCCGCGGATTAGCCGCGACCTTCATCTGGATCCGCAACAAGCGGGAACGGTTGCCGGCATCTTTTTCTGGGGATACCTTGCTTTGCAAATCCCTGGCGGCCATTTGGCAAAATATTGGAGCCCAAAGAAATTTATCAGCGTGCTGCTGGTGGCATGGGCGACGTTTGCAGTATGCTGCGGACTCGTCCGCACGTATCACCAGTTGCTCACCCTTCGGCTGCTGCTGGGAGTGGCCGAGAGTGGGGTCTTTCCGGCGACTCTGATTCTATTGTCACATTGGTTCTCGCGTGCCGAGCGCGCCCGCGCCAACGCTTTCTGGCTGCTCTGTCTGCCGGGAGCGGTCATCGTGGCATCGCCCTTTTCGGGATGGATGCTCGACCATTGGAACTGGCGCGTGATGCTGGTCGCCGAGGGATCGCTGCCGTTCCTGTGGCTTGGCATATGGCTCTTGTTCATTCAAGACCATCCGGAGGAAGCGGCCTGGTTACCGGAGCGAGAGCGCAATACTTTGGTGGCAACTTTGCGCCGAGAGTCCCTCGACCTGGAAGGAACGCAGAACATTCCCTATTTGCAGGCGCTCCTGCGCCCCCAGGTATTTCTTCTGGCCGCCGTTTATTTCTGTTTTGTCAGCGGGCAAATGGGATTGCTGTTTTGGCTGCCCAGCGCCATGGAAAAGTTCAAAAAATTGAGCGGTCTCCACACCGGGTTGCTGTACACGCTTCCATTCATTATGGGAGCTACTTCTCTATTGATCGTCTCCCGCCATTCCGACAAGATGCACGAGCGCCGGAGGCACGCAGCGGGCGCGATGTTCATCGGGGGATGTTGCATCCTGTTGGCTGTGGCAACCATTCCTTATTCGCTGCCGATTGCATTTGCATTCATCGCGCTAAGCGGCATCGGTGCATACGGCCCCATGGGAGCGTTTTGGGCCATCCCCACCGAAACACTGCCCGCGAAGATTGTTGGCTCGGTGATGGGTTTTGCGAACGCCATTGGCAATCTGGGCGCTTACTTTGCGCCGCTTATCGTCGGCCTTCTCAACAAGAAAACCGGCAATTTTCTATCGGGATTCACCTATCTCGGATTGATTACCGTGGTGGCTGCGGGGTTGGCGATGTTTTTGAAGACTGCGCCAGTTGCTCCTGCGGCGCAAATTGGGGAGGGGAGATGAGAGTTCAAGCTAAGCAGCTTCGCGTGGGAGTTTCGATTCTTGGGGTCGCGATGTTTCTTGCGCTTTGCTTGTTTCCGGCTACGGGTTTCGCCCAAGAGCCCGCGACTCCACCGCCCCCACCGCTTCCGCCGCCGCGCGCCAGAATGAAAGAGAGAGTGGCCATACGAGCGGGGCGGCTCTTTGACTCGAAATCGGACGTGCTGAAGAAACAACAGGTCATTCTCATCGAGGGAGCACGCATCGTACAGGTGGGGCCAGCGAATGAGGTGCAAGTTCCGCCGGGTTACGATGTCCTCGACCTGAGCAACGCGACGGTTTTGCCGGGGCTGATTGACGGGCACACGCATGTTTTCACCAGCGGACCTGACCTTGACGAACAGATGATGAAGGAGCCGCTGCAATACCGGACTTTGGAAGCGTTAGTCAATGCGCAACGCGACCTCTACGTGGGATTCACCACGCTGCGCGATCTGAAGACGCTTGGTGGGATGTTTGGTGATGTGGATTTGCGCAATGCCATCAACAACGGGCTGGTGCAGGGCCCGCGCATGCAAGTCTCCGGCCGAGGCTTCCAGACGACTGGTGGGTTTCGTCCCAAGGGCTACTCACGCGATATTCCTTTGCCATCGATGCTGGAAACCGTCGATTCACCTTGGGAAGCACGCAAGGCTGTACGCGAGCATCTCACAAATGGAGCCGACTGGATCAAATTATATGCCGCGTATGAATTCACGTTTGCACCCGACGGTAAAATGATGGTTCCGCCCACCTTCACCCTCGAGGAAGTCCAGGCATTCGTTGAAGAAGCGCATGATAAGGGGCATAAGGTTTCCTGCCACGCGTTCGGAGGAAAGGGCCTGCGCAACTGCCTCGCTGCCGGGGTGGACACGATCGAGCACGGCGTGGAACTCTCCGATGACGACATCCAGCAGTTCAAGACCAAGGGCATTTACCTCATTCCGACGCTGTATCATTACCAGCTCGACAGGGAACACGACGCGAAGAAATACGGCGGCCATACCGTCGCCGAAGTATCGGAGCCCAACTTCCGGCGCGCCGTGGCTGCCGGTGTGAAAATTGGTTTCGGGACGGGCGTCGGGCCTTTTCCACACGGCACGCAGACAAAAGAGTTTGGTTATATGGTCAAATTTGGCATGACTCCTGCGCAAGTCATCCGCGCCGCGACGATCGTCGACGCCCAAATGATGGGCTGGGAGGCCAATATCGGCTCCCTCGAGCGCGGAAAATTCGCTGATATCGTGGCCGTCTGCGGCGACCCACTGGCCGATATTACGGAACTCGAGCGGGTGAAGTTCGTCATGAAGGGAGGCCAGGTCGTGCGCAATGACTTGAACTCTCCCGGCGAAAAGGGATGCGGCCAAAAATGAAGCGTGAAGTTTCAGGTGACCTATGCGAAGGCGTGATTTTGGAAAGTCTTCTTTGGGCGCGATTGCTTCGGCCGCCTTTCTCCGATCGGCAGAGGGCGCCGAGATTCCCGTCGGCGATTTCGCAAAGGCTCCCGGCCTGACCGAATATGTCGGGAAATTTATTGCGTCAACAAAGTACGAGGATATTCCACAAGACGTCATCGAACTGGGCAAGAAATCCATCCTCGATGGATTGGGACTGGCGCTAGCCGGGTCTCGCGCCCAAACGGGAGCGATTTGCCGGGAATATGTCGAGCATCTTGGGATCTGCGACGGAAAAGCCAGCATCATCGGATCTTCGAAAAAAACTTCTCCTCGCTTCGCCGCTTTCGTAAACGGCGTATCCATTCATGCGGATGATTTCGACGATACGCAACTTTCCGCCGCTAAAGACCGCGTGTATGGGCTCTTGGTGCACCCTACCGTGCCGGTGCTGCCCGCGCTGCTGGCGCTGGCTGAAGGCAAGGCGATTTCCGGCAAGGACTTCATGCTCGCCTATCATTTGGGTGTTGAGGTGGAATGCAAGATCGCGGAGGCCATCTCCCCTCGCCATTACCAGGATGGATTTCATTCCACGGGGACCTGCGGCCCATTCGGTTCAGCGGCGGCCTGCGCGAAATTACTTCGATTTGATCTTCCGAAAATACTGAATACGTTTGGCCTGGTGGCGAGTCAGTCTGGTGGGCTGCGAGAAAATTTCGGCACGATGACCAAGCCTTTTCAGGCCGGTCATGCTGCCGAGAGCGGTCTGGCGTCAGCGGAACTTGTTGCCTTGGGATGGACTGCAGCGGAGCAAATACTGGAAGCGGAGCGCGGATTTTTCCATGCGTTCGGCGGATCGTTCGATTCAGGTGCAATTGTGGATCGCCTGGGAAAACCATGGACATTTACCTCACCCGGAATATCTCTGAAGCCGTACCCTTCCGGCTCCCTCGCTCATCCCGCAATGACCGAGTTGGCGCGCCTGATCGATGTCAACAAAGTGCAGGCGGCTCAGGTGGAAAAGCTCGACGTCGGCGCCAACCATCAAATGACGACAACTCTTCTTCACCATCGACCAAAGAACGGTTTGGAAGCCAAGTTCAGTATGGAATTCTGTATGGCGATTCTTCTTTTGCGCGGCAAAGCAGGATTGGGAGAATTCTCGGATCAAGTTGTACAAAGAGCGGACGTGCAAGAGATGATTGGCCGCGTCAACTTCTATGTGGATCCGGAAGCGGAGAGCGCTGGCTATGACAAGATGACATCGCTCTTGAAAATTTACCTAAAGGACGGGCGGACCATCAGCGGCCGCGCGGAATTTGCCAAAGGCAGCCCATCGAACCCCATGAGCTTTGACGAGACAGCGGCCAAGGTCAGAGGATGTGCGCAATATGCAGAGTGGCCTGGGGACAAGACCGGGAAAATCATCACTTACGTAAAGGCGCTGGATTCGGCACGCGATGTCAGCGCCATTTTGCCGCTTCTTTCGGCTGAGAAGAGATATAGTCCAACGTAAATGAAAACGTTCAACATTGCCGTCATCGCTGGAGATGGTATCGGGAAAGAGGTCGTTCCGGAAGGCATCCGCGTGCTCGAAGCGGCGGGAAAGCGTTTTGGATTCCAATTCAACTGGCATAAATTCGATTGGAGTTGCGAAACGTACGTGAAAACAGGAAAGATGATGCCCGTCGACGGCCTTCAGCAGTTGCGGCCGTTCGATGCGATTTTTCTTGGAGCTGTGGGACACCCTAGCGTGGCGGATCACGTCTCGCTTTGGGGTTTGCTGATCCCCATCCGGCGCACCTTCCGGCAATGCGTGAATCTGCGGCCCGTGCGTCTTTTTGAGGGCATTGAGACGCCGCTGAAAAACTGGAAGCCCGGTCAAATTGATTTCTGTATCGTTCGAGAAAACAACGAGGGGGAGTATTCAAATATCGGCGGACGTCTTTATGAAGGTACTGACGAAGAGATGGCCGTCCAACAAACCGTCTTCACGCGCCGCGGAGTGAACCGCGTGATGCGCTTTGCGCTCGAACTTGCGCGCAAGAGGAGCAAACATCTCACCTCGGCGACAAAGTCAAACGGCATAATTCACACGATGCCGTTCTGGGATGAATGTTTTCATGCCATCACCGCCGAGTATCCCGATATCCGCACGGACCAATATCATATCGATATCTTGACTGCTCATTTTGTGCGTCATCCGGATTGGTTTGATGTGGTCGTGGCCTCCAATCTATTCGGTGATATTCTCTCCGACTTGGGTCCCGCCGTTGTCGGATCGATCGGCATTGCCCCCTCTGCAAATCTCAATCCAGAAAGGGAATTTCCATCCATGTTTGAGCCTGTCCACGGCTCGGCGCCTGATATCGCGGGCCAGGGCATCGCCAACCCCATCGGGCAAATCTGGTCTGGCGCAATGATGCTGCGGCATCTTGGCGCTTCAGAATCCGCGGACGCCGTCGAGAACGCCATCGAGCAGGTTCTGGCTCACGCGAAAGTCCGTACGCCCGATATCGGGGGCCATGCAACAACCGAGGAGTTGGGGGCGGCAATCGCTTCACGAGTGAGCAGAGAGAACTAGCTCGTATACCCAGCATCCCTTGAACGGAAGTACATGGTGTATTCGTGCTCACTCCAGTTCGTTTTCGGGCTTTCACTCAAACGGCATTAGGGTGAGTCTTCCGAATAGTATAATCCTATGATCGCCCCCTCAGATCGAAATGCAAAAATTTGGTCCGTGATTCGCGTCTCCAGCGGAAACTTTCTGGAGATGTACGACTTTATGGTCTTTGGCTACTACGCCACAGCCATCGGCAACGCCTTCTTTCCCAGCGGCAATCCTTTCCTATCACTCATGTTGTCGCTGATGACATTTGGGGCGGGATTTCTGATGCGCCCGCTTGGCGCTGTCGTGCTTGGCGCGTACACCGATCACCATGGCCGCCGCGCGGGCCTCATTCTGACCCTGACTCTCATGTCCGTGGGCATTTTTTCGATTGCCTGCACTCCGGCATACTCAACGATTGGATTGCTGGCTCCGCTGCTTGTTTTAGTCGGCCGGCTCCTGCAGGGATTTTCAGCGGGAATGGAACTGGGCGGCGTCTCCGTCTATTTATCCGAAATTGCCACGCCGGGACACAAAGGCTTCTACGTAAGCTGGCAATCGGGCAGCCAGCAGGTAGCGGTGATGTTCGCTGCTCTCGTGGGAGTTGTGCTCAGTTCCATCCTTCCGCCCGAGAAAATGACGGCCTGGGGATGGCGCGTCCCGCTTCTCCTCGGCTGCGGAATTATTCCTTTTTTATTTCGACTCAGGCGCTCCTTGCAGGAAACGGATGAGTTCGTCGCGCGCAAGCACCGGCCAACAACCTCAGAGATTCTTCGTTCGCTCACGACCAACTGGGGCAAGGTGTTGATCGGAACCATGATGGTGACGATGACGACGGTTTCTTTCTATATGATCACCGCCTATACCCCCACGTTCGGTAACTCCGTGCTACATTTGGCGAACATCGACAGTTTGGTTGTGACTTTATGCGTCGGCGCATCGAATCTCTTCTGGCTACCAATCATGGGAGCGCTCTCCGATAGGATCGGTCGGCGGCCTTTACTTCTCGTTTTCACAGTATTGATGCTGGTCACAGCTTATCCAGCGATGCTGTGGCTGGTGCGCGAGCCCTCGTTCACGCGCCTACTGACCGTCGAACTCTGGCTTTCGTTTATCTATGGCAGTTACAACGGTGCGATGGTCGTTTTCTTGACGGAGATTATGCCAATCGAGGTACGTACCTCAGCTTTCTCGCTCGCCTATAGCCTGGCCACCGCCATCTTTGGCGGCTTTACACCGGCGATTAGCACCTACTTGATTCATCTCACCGGGAACCGTGCCGTTCCAGGGTTGTGGCTATCTTTAGCCGCTGGGTGCGGACTTGTCGCAGCAATCCTAGCCAGACCCGAGCAGGATGCGATTGGAGCTGCCTAAAATACGGATTCCTTAGGTGCAATTTGGACACTGTTATGATTATTCGAGCGGCCGAACTTCGTGTATTTCAGAAGTAGGTTTTCACCCTCATAATCGGGGGAACATTCGGAGTACGTTTGGAACGCCTGAAGACGATTACAAAGGAAAGCAAATTGCGTTAGCGGCAAAATTACGGCCTATGCGGGACCGCCGGAGGTTGTCGCGGATAATCCGAATCAGATCGCGGTTGAATCGAGCAGATAACTCCGCTTGTGGGTTTGAGTGACCCAACAACTCGCTGCACGAAAAGGATACAAATGTCCTACAAACATTTTGCAACGTTTTCCATTCTCGGGGGTCCTAGTCATCAACATAGGCGCGTGTAGTCCTGCTGCTCGACAGCGTACTGGTGCGGCCATTAGTGGAGCTGCGACAGGTGCCGCTGAAGCCTCCGCCCCGCAATCGTTTTCTAAGGTGATGATTTTTGGGGGACAGGATCACAAGACGTACCTTGGCTGCTTAAGCTGCAACGAGTATGCATCTGATTCCGTTTATAATTCGTATGGGAACAGCGGAAGTCCTTTTTCGACACAGAGCATTTGGAGTCACTACAGCGAGTACGGTTCGCCTTACTCCAGCTATAGTGCGTGTAAACCTTACGCATCGGACCCACCGGTGATCGTCGATCAGAACGGGATTTTTTACGGTCGGCTAACATTGAACGAGTACCATCCTCAACGCGGGTCGGGAGCAAGGTACAGCGATTGGCTAAAGGTCAAAGTATGTGGAAATCAGTGAATTTCGAAACCTCCTCACCTGCATAAATGAATACCATTGGAGTCGTAGTTGCACACTCGGTGCCGAATGTGTCCGTTCACCGCGCCGCTTGCCCACCATAGAGCGTCACCTTCCCATCGACCACGTTCGCAACGTAGCGGCCTTCACTGAGAAACTGCATGACCTTCTTGCCGGATCGTGCCAACTGCGCCCATCGTGATTTCGTTTCGGGATTCTGCTCTAGTCCACGAATCTCTGTCCTGTCGAACGTGAAATCCACCTGTCGCAAACCGCGCTTGGGAGTCCGATGAACGGGGTAACTTTCTCCACCTACTTTGACCGTCTTGGCGTTTTCCAGAAGGGCTTGCCGCCAGACATCAATAAGAGTTTCCTCGAATGAGAGTTTTTCCATACTCGCTGGGTTTCGGTTCTGGCCAAGTCGTGTGGCGCGAATGGCGTAGTATATGCATATACCGTTTCACGATGTCACGAACGGGCGAGATGGGTATAGACTTGTGCCGTTCTTAGAACCAAAATGGAATCCTGGATGAAACGAATCGCTGCTTGACACTTCTGGTCGTGTTGAGTGCTGGATGGTCGATACCGGCTAAAGCTCAACGCCTCAATATGGCTGAAAGCGCACGACTGTCACGGAAAACGGCCGAGAAGCAGCAAAAGATGGATCGGAAGGCGGGCAGGAAGCAGCAGAAAGCAATCAAGAAATACAACAAGGCCCAACAAAAAGCGCAACGGAAAGCGGCCAAGCGGTGGAATCACCACAATAAACGAACGTCATAAGCGCAGACCGGACATCTGCCCGAGAGCTGCCGATGGCAAATTCCACTTGTCTGGTGACCGCGTTAATCAGGCACTATCTCGTCTAACGCCTTTGCACTTAGCGTTCGACGTTTAGATTCGTCGAATTGAACCACCGGACAAGTGGAATCGATGATCGGCACTTGTCCGATTAGCGACACAGGAAGCCGTTGGATTCAAGCTTGACTAGATGCGAGGTATTCGGTGTAGCCAGCCTCTACAGCCGCAATATTCTTGGAACTGAATCGCCAGAGCCACACTCCAAACAACGCCAAGGGTATACCAGCGATAGCAAGAATGACGGTGATTGCAAGCAGACCACCGCCGACCATCAAGATGATCGCCAGTATTTTCAGGTTTTTGGCAGGAGCGAGCAATTTTTCCTTTTGGGCATGAAGAATGTCCGCATCGCGCGACCCCGTAGCCTTTAACGTCCCAATGACAGTCTGTTTGTCCAATTTGGTAAATGGGTTTCCACCGTCAGGCATCAGTCCCATGGCATGTTTCTCCCATCGAGGGGGCGGCCCTCCGCGAAGTCAGAAAACGGATCACTTGTCTTGCTCTCTCGTGTATCGAATCGGAAGCTGCGATTGAATGTGCCGCAGAGCATACGCCCCTTGCCCCATTCCCTGCAAGCCCACGTATTCATCCGGATGATTGGACTCATGCTTGCGCAGTTCCCATGCAAACAGGTTAACCGCCGCTAACGAATCCCAGTTCGGCGATCATCTTGTACGTCATTGGTAGGCTAACTCCCGATAAGTCGTGCCAGTTCAGACGGTCGATGCAACACCATCTAACCAGTTGATCCGACAATACTTCCCCAAGAGAATCGTTCTATGCGGCGAGACTCAATCAGAACCTAAGCAGGGCACTGTTCTTTTTGAATCAACACTCGCGAACGAAATCTGCTTCGTGGACTCCTAAAAGAAGACTTCGAGCTAGTGTTGCGTCGACCCATTGAAACCGCCCGCCTAACCGGACAATGGGATCTGGGCCGATTTCACTTGTACGATAACGGCGTTAATCGTCCAAGTGCCGCGACGGTTCGCTTCGATTACTTCTCGAACGCGGTTGCGAGGATAACTTCCGTGTAGCCGACCACTCGGGGGTTGATTGGTTCGGTCAACCTTAGCGCGTGTATCAGGCATTGAGTCGGATTAGCTCGCGATTAGCCCAGTTATCGACAGGTTTTAGCAGTCCCTTCCGACCGCACGCGGTTTGTGAGTCTGCGTGTTGATATCTCTCGACTTCATAGGTAACCTCCTCGCAGCGGTTAGCGTGACAACGCGCAAGAGGTTCTCATGCGACTTCAGTATTTTGGTCTGGCAGCGATGTTCTGCACCTCCGCCCTTTGCGCCCAGGACAAACCCTTGCATGGGATCGACGTCAACGACATCGATCGCAAAGCCAATCCCTGCCAAGACTTTTATGAATTTGCAAACGGCAACTGGCGGGCGAACAACCCCATACCGCCTTCGATGGTGATGTGGAGCAAACGCTGGGCAGCTGGCGAATCCACCAAGGAAGTGCTGCATGGCATTCTCGAGGACGCTGCCGCTCATTCCTCTACGGTGCCGCCAAAATCCACAGAGCGCTTGATTGGCGATTATTACGGCGCCTGCATGAACGAGAAGCAAATTGATGCCCAGGGCGTGAAGGCGATCAACCGGGAACTTGAGCTCATCCAATCTATCGGTTCAATGGCTGATCTGCAGCGCGTCATCGCCCGTTTGCACAAGGAAGCAATCTTTGCGCCATTCGTCTTCCGGTCGACGCAGGATTCCCACAACCCGCAGCGCGTCATCGCCGATGCCGGTGCGCGCGGCCTCGGCCTTCCTGATCGGGACTACTATTTCAAGGATGATGATAAGTCCAAAGAAACACGTCAGAAGTACGTGGAGCATGTTGCCGCCATATTCGTGTTGGCTGGTTCCGACAAGGTGGCCGCGGCGGCGGCACAAGTTGTGATGCGTATGGAAACCTCGCTGGCTGGCGCATCCCTTACGAAAGTGGAGTTGCGCGATCCCTACGCCAGGGATCACCCAATGAAACTGGATGAGGTACAGAAGCTCACACCCGATTTTAACTGGGGGGAGTATTTCAGGGCATCGAATGTCGATCCCCGTGTCGTGCTCAACGTTGAGCAACCCAAATTCATGCAGGAGTTTCAGCGGCAACTGCAGGAAACGTCCCTTGCTGACTGGAAAACCTATTTGACATGGCAGGTGCTGTCGACGGCTGCTCCTGCTCTTTCAACACCCTTCGTCCAGGAAGATTTCGCTTTTAACCAGCAGTACTTGCAAGGCGCCATAGAAATGAAACCGCGCTGGAAGCGGTGCGTGGAATCGACGGATGCAAATCTGGGCGAGGCCTTAGGAAAAAAATACATCGAAAAGACATTTTCGCCGGAAGCAAAAGCGCGCATTCAAGAGATGGTCAAGAACATTCTGCTAGCTCTGCATGCCGATATTTTGACGCTCACTTGGATGAGCGACGGAACCAAGCAGAAGGCCCTGGAAAAACTTTCCACTTTTAACCCCAAAGTCGGCTATCCGGACAAATGGAAGGACTACAGCAGCGTCGAAATCACTCGGGACTCTTATTGGAACGACGTGGTTGAGGCGAGGCGGTTTGGCGTCCGCGATGACGCACAACTGATTGGCAAGCCGGTGGACCGCCTCAGGTGGGGAATGACTACACCGACCTCAAATGCTTATTACGATCCGAGGCTGAATGAGATCGTATTCGCAGCGGGGATCCTTTTACCGCCGATGTTCGATGTGAATGCCACCGATGCAGTCAACTACGGCGGCATTGGCCCGGTGATCGGGCACGAAATATCCCACGGTTTTGACGATCAAGGCGCCAAGTTTGACGCCACAGGCGAACTCAAAAACTGGTGGACTCCCGCAGACTACAAGGAATTCCAGAGCCGTGGACAGTGTGTGGTCGACCAGTTTTCCGCCTACACAGTAGATGGCGGTTTGCACGAAAATGGCAAATTGGTATTGGGTGAGAGCATCGGTGACCTTGGTGGCGTAAAGCTTGCCTACCTCGCGTTCCAGAAATCAATGGAAGGCAAGCCTCGCCCGCCCGACCAGGATGGCTTCACGCCGGAACAACAATTTTTTATCTCCTGGGGACAATCGCGCGGAGACGAAATGCGTCCCGACGCGCAACGCCAGTATGTGCTGACCAATCCTCATCCCGTCAGCAAATATCGCGTCATCGGTCCACTTTGTAATTTGCCTGAATTCCAGAAGGCATTTAGTTGCAAGGCCGGTGATGCCATGGTGCGACCGGTGGAACTGCGATGCTCGGTGTGGTAATAGTCTCCGGGTCAGTCCCGATAAGTCGCGTAGTGTTTACGCATGTGTTCGCTCCGACCGGTTGACGTTCAAGCCGGAAGTAATCAGGGTCAGAAGCCCCATTGTGGGAAATCACGACTGTCTCAATCCACTTGCCTGTGTAGTCGCCAAACCGGAAAAGTCCAGTCCTAGAACTCCACATCTCCGGTAAGCGCGTTTACCAGGAACTAGCCCGTGCTAGGATTCTTCAAGGGGCCCTATGTCCTTTGTTGACATTAGCAGCCTCAACGTTCTCGAACACCTAGGTTAGGCCTGTGCTTCTCCTTATGCTCATTTCTGCGTTCTTCTTGCACGGTGAACAGATATTGGTTTGGTTTTTTGCCCTTCTCGGACTGCTCACCTTGGGGCTCGTTTGGTTCACTGTTTGGCTCGTGCGAAGGGTTAAGCGCAAGATCGGCAACAGAGCTTATTGGCTTGCACCCATACCTTTCGTTCTGGTTCTACTGGCGGTGTCCGCCATTAATCGTGCGCAAGCTCCAAACAACGGCCCTCCTACCATCTTACCCGCCAGCCAAATATCCGCGTTGATAAAAGCGCAACCAGACTACGTCCAGTTTAGCTATTCGGGGTTAGCGTCGTACAAAGGAAAGCTCTACGCGGCCACGAATCTAGGCTTGCTTGAAATGGAAGAAGGAAGGCTCGGTAGAGTCTACCGATTTCAGAACACTGACTCCGTCGTGTCTGGTCCGTGGCTCGACACGGCAAATCAGCTCCTCTGGGTGCTGGATGACCACACAAATCAGTTGCTGAATTATGATGGAATGGTTTGGCATCGGGTGGATTTGCCTAAACCTCAAAAAGGATATTACAGCCGAGGGGATGTTCTCGAAGGGATTAAGCCTACTACTAGCGCAAAGGGCTTTTGGCTGCAAGCTGGCGGAAGCGTTTGGCGATGGGACTCCGCCAAGAATACTTGGGTTTTCGAGAACCAGCGGACATCGAACTACAACTCGCAAGACGCAAATACCATCATCGGTGTATTGCCGATAGGCTCGAAGCTATTATTCATAGTCCGTCATCAGTCGCTTTCATTCTTGGTAAAAAATTCGGAAGATTTCGCGTCCGATACCGTTGTTATGAGTGATGGCGATGGGAGCGCCACCCCGAACGGCTCGGGAGTCAAATTCTTTGCGGAAAATTGGGTTGTCGCGGATGAGAGTGGTTATGTCTGTACGAGAGACGGGCTCGTGCTGAAAGTAACGCCACAGGGGATTGCAAAACTAGATGTACCCGGCGAGTGTGAAACGCTTGCGTCTACTGAATCGGGATCGTTGCTAGCTAGTTTTCGCAGCAAGGGCATTTATGAATACACCACGGACTGGTGGCTCCGTGCAGCTCACCCTTATCCTAGCGGGAATGGCGAGTACTGGGCACATCTGAGCGGGCAGGGGAAAGAACTCGCCTTTGCAATAGATGGGAAACCCATTGTTGATAAGGAGCATTCTTCCAGCACGGATATGAAATTCATTCGGAATGCGCCCACTGCACTCTGGTATTCCCAAGGCACGGAGTTTCAACGTATCGACATTCCATAGTACCGGGCCGAAACTCTTCGATAAGTATGTCGACCTGCCTACCAGACCTACCTGCCTGCCAGTGGACGATAAGTCGCCTAACCGGACATTGAGGATCGGGCAGATTTCACTTGTACGGTAACCGCGTTAATCGGGCATGTGGATTACTTCAGCCGGAAGCAGTCGCGATTCACTTCCTACAAGCCGACTTCTAGTTACTAATCCGCTCCTCTGCACGTCGCATTGCGATTAATGCCGCCCACGCTTGCTGCGCGCATAGATGAAATGCCTCACCTTGATGGGCTTGGATTCAAAACGACGCACGTTTTCCTCAAGGTCGCGGTCTCCTCTCGTCACTCGCTCGTGCTGTCGCAAGTGCTCCGCCCAAGATTCGACGATGAACGTTTCGACGAAGTGCGCCGGATGCTCGGTATCGCGATAGACGCCCCACCTTGATGCTCCGTCCCGCCTCCGCACTCGTGCAAATTTGTTGAGAGCCTCCAGGAACTCGTCCGCTTTCTTCGGCTCAACCTCATATTCCACTGTAACCAGTACAGGTCCTTGACTTGGGTCTACTTCTCCGACCAGCATCGGCTTGCCCCAGTGATCCCAAGCCCCCAGATCCACAGGCGTATCCGGCAAGCGCGAAAGCAAAACCAATATTGGACAAACGGCGGTGCCAATAGCTGCGCTAATCAAAGAAATGTGTGTACCTTGCCGGTCCGCGACATATCCCCAGAAAGCGCTGCCGGCTGTCCACGTTCCCATGTATACGAGCATGAACACAGCCATTGCACGGGCGCGCACCCAATCCGGCGACAGGTTCTGCATAACCGTGGTCATCAAAGACATAATCGCGGTCCATGCGGCCCCCCGAATAAAATGGCAACGGACAGAAGTGCTACGGATTTGAATGCGGCTACGCCCCAGAGCGCCCCAGCAAAGACGGTGGTTCCCAGTCCGAGCATCGCATCAGACGAAAACAACGAACGCGTTCGCTGTAGCCCCATGGCTCCGAGCACTGCGCCAGCGCCAAAGACAGTTAGGAGCAGTCCAAAAAGGGTGGCGCTCCGTCGCAATTCGTGAGCGACGGTGGGCAGGAGCGCCCAAAACGCGCTTGCAAAAAACATAATGAATCCGATTCGTCCGAGAACGGTAAGAATTTCAGGCGCGTTTCTCGTGTACCGAACCGCCGCGCGAATTGCACCCGACACGGTCTCTCGCAGCGGGCCTGGCTGGCGTGGCGGTCGCTTCCACCGTCCAATCACCCATAGCACGCCAAGATACGATGCGGCATTCAGCGAAAACACTGCGGTGATTCCTAACGCAGCAATCAGAAATCCACCTAGTGCTGGACCGATCGCGCGGGCCAGATTAAATTCAATGCCGTTTAGAGCAATAGCGGGCATCAATCCTTCTTGCGGCACCACTTCTGGAAGGACCGCTCTCCAGGTTGGCGCTTCGAGCGCGTCTCCGATCGACAAAGCAAGCGTTAAAAGGAGCAGCACCCAGGGCGTAATTAAATGCAGCATCGTCAGAACAGCGAGCACTATCGCGACAGAAAACATCCATACTTCCGTCATCAGTATCAGTTTCCGCCGATCGAAGATGTCGCCCAAAGCTCCTGCAGGCAGCGCCAGCAGAAAAAATGGAAACGCTGAGGCAGTTTGTGTCAGCGCCACAAGCAGCGGCCCAGCCCCTTGCGAGACCATCAACCATGCGGCACCCACGCCTTGCATAAAGGTACCCACATCTGACACCAGGTCGGCAACCAGGAGATTCCGAAACATAGGCAGGTGCAGCAGCCGCCACGTACTCCATTCGGTTCCAAGCTCGCTCGGGTGCGCCTGGGACACAGGTATGGCATCTTTGTGCATTTCATGGCGCTGTTCATGGTCGGCCATGGCAGCATTGATTTATAGCATTAAGGGGGAGAAGAGTGCTTGTAGTCGAGTAATTGCGCAATGAGGTCTGCGCAGCAGGTCGGTTTTGGTCCATTCATTGTCTAATTCTTGTTACGGGCGGTTCCAAATCACTGTTTAGGCAGCCACAGTGCCGCGTGGTTTCAACCAGTTACCAAAAGAAAGTGCACTGTCACGGCAGCGGTCTAACGAATTTCAATACCCAAAAACGCCCTTGTGTTCACCGATTGACTTTCGCTTGCCTGATAAGTCGTCTTACCGGACATTGGGATTTAAGCAGATTTCACTTGCACGATAAGCGTTAATCGGGACCTTGGCCCACGTTTCCTTAGTTTTGATACGATGGCTCCCGAGGGACTCATGACCAGCAACCGTCAACGGCAAATGTTGGGCCTGATAGTGATGGCGGTGGTCGGTGTCGGTTTTGGAATCTGGCTCCTCCGAGAAGGCTTCGTTGCGCTTGGTTGTCTCTGGGTTGGTGTTTTTCTGTGGCGTGGACAGCAATTCGTGGTTTGGTTCCTCGCTCCGGTCAAGGCCCCGTCAGGTGTCACGCCGCCCTTAACTTCAACATGGCAACGCCTCCTGCTGTCAATCGTATGCCTTCTAGGTGCCACAGTCTGCGCAGTAGGAATCTATCTATGGCGCTTGTGGCCAGAGCAGTGGCAAGCCGGTCTTGTTTTTGTTCTTTTCGGCTTACTCGTATTGGCACCAGTAACTATTACGGAAATTCAATCCCGACGAAGGTCGCTGGCGCAATCCTCAACTCCTGATTAGTCGCCTTACCGGAAACTTGGGTACTGGGACCAACTCATTCCAGGTCGACCGTGACGTCAGCATCGCTACAGACAGCTACGGGCGTTTCGCCGACAATTGTTGGGGCATGGTGCGAACGCTTAATCGAGTCCACAGCTTGCGTGTTGATGGTGTGGGAGTTGGGAAGTGCGGGCCATGCCAAACGCAATACACGCAAGTGGGTAACCCTGCCTTCGGCGTTGATCGCCACTTTTGCGCTCATCATCTGATTTGGACGCCGTGCGTTGTCGGGAGGCACGGCAGCGAGAATTTCCTCGGTCGACTTAGACACAGGGAAGTCATCGAGCCCGCAATTATCGGATGGCGTGGTTTTCACTTGTGACGATTCAGTCGTGTTTACAGTTACCTGGGCGGCTCGCTGTTGGCCTTCGCGCTTAGGTGCGGTTCGGCAGCCAACCTGAGTGGCAAGGCCGAGTATGAGACCCACTTGGATAAGCCAAGTTCTTTTCATCAGAGGAACTGACACCAGGTTGTCCTCGAAGGTTCCAACCGACGGAAAGGTCTATTGTGCCTGATTAGTCGCCTTACCGGACAAGTGGAATCGCTCGTCGGCACTTGTCTGGTTTTCGGCGTTCATCGGGCATCTGGATTACTTCAGCCGGAAGCAGTCGCGATTCACTTCCTACAAGCCGACTTCTCGTTACTAATCGCGAGTTTCCCGTTAATTGATACATGATGGGAACCAGACCGCAGTTTGTAACGGAAGTTTGTAATGGAAGAGCCTCCCCAAGACGTGCTGGAGGATACTCTTCGCAGCTGAAGACGCCTTCAACGGAGGGAAACCACCGTTAGCCATATTTCGGCACGCAAACGGAATCCAATTTTTTGATAAACCACTTTTGCGCCATTCTCGGACTTGACGTGAAGAAAAGGAGTTTTTCCCGCAGCCAGAATCTGAGCTGCGAGGAACGTCACGAGGTCCCGCGCATATCCGCGGCCTCGAAATTCGGGAAGAGTACACACCGCGCTGATTTCGGCAAACGCAGCGGATCGTAATCGCTCGCCGGCCATTGCGACCAGCCGGCCATCGCTCGCGCGTATGCCGAAATAGTTTCCCATTTGGATTGTTTGCGGCGAGAACGGGCCTGGCTCGGTGGCAGCGGTAAGCTCCAGCATTTCGGGAACGTCCGTCGTCCCGAGCGGAAGGGGTGCCGCAGGCGGAAGGTCCACTGGAGCCTCACAAATCATCTGGTCGATCCACCGAGAGCGTTCGACTTCCCAGCCGCCCGGCACATCGAAGGGACTGGCGGTAAAAAACGCGACGTGCTCGCCGGGAGTAACCAGCCGTTGTAAATCCGCGAATGCATCCTTTGTGGGATGAAGAAAGGCCGCAAACGGGGAAACATCCGGCGGATATCGTCGCGCAAGGCCGTGCGAGCGGGCAAGGATGCGGTGTTCCGTGGTAAGCGCGGACCAAATCGGGTTGTCGAGAGATTCTAACATTGCATCCCACGCTCACCGGTTAGCTGGGTCTGGGTACCGTTTACAGTTGCAATATTTATGATGTCCATCTTTGTGTCGTTTCAGCTCAGCCACTCAATAAGGAGCTGGTTCAGCCGATCGGGCGCGTCCAGTGGAATCCAGTGGTTGGCGTTGTCGATCTGCTCGTAGCGCCAGCGTACTTTCACGAATTGTCCCGACATCTTCATACGTTCGCCGTCGAGGTAATGATCGTTTGAAGACCAGATGCCTAGCGTTGGAGCCTCCACTGGCGGCAGCTGGCGAGGTGACTCCGGCAGGCGCGGCGCGAGGTTCGCGCGGTACCAGTTCAGCGATGCTTTCAGAGCATCTGGCCGTGATAGATCGGAAATGTAACGGTCGATATCACCGTTGCCTCGGAGCACTTCCCGGAACAGCACCCAGTTGTCATGTTGCAGCCACGCCTCCGCAATTCCCTCGAACTGGAAGAACAGCTGGTACCAGGCCATCTCCCGCTGGCGCAACGTCTGCGGCGCACGTGGATGTGGCACCGAAAGAACGACAAGCCTGCGAACGCGATTCGGATGGGCAATAGCCGTCAGCCATGCCGCAGCGGCCCCCCAGTCGTGACCAACGATGTCCGCTGCGTCGATACCTAGCGTGTCGAGAATGCCGACGGCATCGGCGGCTGCGTTCTGCAGGGAATACGCGGCCACGCCTTCCGGGCGATCGGAGCGCCCGAATCCACGTTGGTCGGGCGCGATGGCGCGGAAGCCGTTGGCGACAAGGAATGGAATCTGGTTGCGCCAAAGATACGAAGAGTCCGGCCACCCATGCAGCAAGAGCACCGGCCTACCGCTGCCGTGGTCTTCAACATGAAGGGCAACGCCATCTCGCGAAATATGATGCTCCGTATATCGAGGCGTCGATGGACTTGCTGGAACCAGAAGGTTTTGGCGTTCACGACTTTTGCCAAGCGCTGTCTTTGTCAGGGCAGTGGGGGCAGCTAGTATGCCGGCAAACCCGGCAAGGAACGAGCGACGCGAATTCAAGGGTTTTCGTTCACAGTGACTGTTCATATGCCCTTCTTCCTTTCTGCCTCGGAAATTTGCTGCAGGCAGCCTAACCACAGTCCATGACCATTGAACGCTCCACCGCGCCGGGCTGTGTTGCTGATCCTGCACGGGTTCAGCGCACTCGGCAGCCTAGAAAAGCTTCAGCCACAAGCCGCGGACGCAATCCCATCGGGCCTTCCTAGGCAGCGATCTCCTGGAAGAACTTTGTCAGCTTTTCGTTGAGCAGAGCG
>Ga0210409_10001800_pt1 | contig 26968 bp, 19 predicted proteins | sample IncBWH17MmetaG_FD_161649 | JGI IMG/M metagenome (GOLD analysis project Ga0210409, IMG submission 161649) | Forest soil microbial communities from Barre Woods Harvard Forest LTER site, Petersham, Massachusetts, United States - Inc-BW-H-17-M | ecosystem: Environmental > Terrestrial > Soil >...
GAGGTAAGCGCATTTTTGTCGACTGAGGGTCCCGCGATTTGTGACCCAGCCCAGCGAGGTACGAAGATAACACAACCCATCCGCATAACTCGATTGATGTCTTACCGGTAAAGCGGAGCGACAATTGGATTTTCAGTCCGGTTAGGCGACTTACCAGATGGGATGCGGGCAATGCTTCACATTATCGTCTCTAAAGTCCACACCCGCATCGTTTACTCAGTGGCGGCGAGCGCGAGCTGTTACATCGTCAGGACGGCGCGGAAGCGAGCCTTGCCGTCCACAACGCGCTGATACGCCTTGGGAGCTTCGGCCAGCGGATACGTTTCGACAATTGTCTTCACTTTTCCCTGGGCCACGAAGTCGAGCGCTTCGTAAAGATATTCGGGGCCATTCTGCTGGCTTCCAATTATGCGAAGGCGTTTCATGAGCAGATCCATGAGCGAGACGGAGAGCGGTTCGGCGTCGGCGCCCATGGTGACGAGGCGGCCGTCGGGGCGCAGCCCTTGAATACTGTCCACCATCGACTTGGTGGAATTGGAAGTGCTGAGGATGATGTCCGCGCCACCCGTGGCGGCGAGGCTCTTGCCGTCGCGCACGATTTCATCCGCGCCGAGCTCGCGGATCATTTTGTCTTTATCAGGCGAATGCGAAATCGCGATCGTCTCGAATCCGGCAGCTTTCGCATATTGCAAGGCGAGGTGCCCGAGGCCGCCAATGCCGAGCACGGCGACCCGCTCGTGCGGCTTGGGGTCGGCCCAGCGCAGGCCGCTCCACACCGTATAGCCCGCGCAGAAGATAGGAGCAGCTTGCTCGTAAGAAACATTGTCTGGAATCAGGAAGGTACTATCGGCATACATGGGCATGTATTCGGCGTGACCGCCCTGTAGATTCACGCCCGTGCTTTTCTGAGACAGGCAGAAATTTCTGCGGCCGCGCTGGCACCATTCGCAGCGCCCACAGGTGGCTTGAACCCAGGCTGTGCCCACGCGATCGCCTACGTTTCGGGTAGTAACGTCAGGGGCCACGGCCACGATCTCGCCGACCGGTTCGTGGCCCAGGATTCGGGGAAAGTCGCCGGGAATGTGTCCCAGAGTTTCGTGCACATCGGTGTAACAGATGCCGCTTGCGTGCATTTTCACGAGAACCTGGTTGGGACCGGGTTGGGGTTGAGGAACGTCTTTAATCTGCCAGGAACTACTCTTAGCGGGTACGACAGCAGCTTGCATATTTGCTTCCTCCATCGCGTTTAGATGCGTCAATCTGAAAAGGTGACACATCACTTTTTCGGCCACTTTTTTCTGTTCCCGCCTTCACGAAATGGCGCGAGGAGCTCATACGGAATTTCCATTATGACTTCCCGGCCGAGCGATAATTCAGGGCTCAAGAAGTTCTTCGGGAGTTAGCTGGATCGGACGCTGGGGAGTGGCCGAAATTCAGAGCCAATCGCCAGAGAGCGCCATACCAGTCATAAATCCGACTCCCATCAAGATCCACAACTGAATGAGCACGATTGACAATGCGAACCATCGCAGGCCCTTCATTCGATAGACCCAGAAAATGCCGAGCAGAATGAACGCAATAAATAATCCATTGTCGACCCATACCAAGACCGCACTTGGTTTAGGACGCGGCACCATCCCTGGATCGATCCAACCGACAACCCCAACGACAGTGGTGGCCGGAATGAATAAAAAACTCAAAAATGCAAGCCAATATCCCTTCTTCCACCTTTCAGGATGAAAGGGCCATCGGTGGACTAGTGCAGCCACCAAGTTTACGCCGAGCGCAAATGTGACCAACGACATGGGCCATGCATACAGAAACTGTAAACCCTGTCGAAACAGCCACCAAAATCCATTCCAAGAAAATGGGGTCAAACTTCCGAAATGATGGATCACAATTAGAGGATAGCTCGGCTCAACCTCGTGAATTTGAGATTTCGGGAACGCTGTTCGGCTTAGCCACACTCAAGTCCCGATAAACGCCGAAACCGGACATCAAGTGAAGTTCTAGTACGGAATTTGACCGATAATGCGACCACACATCCATGTGGATTCAGGTGAGACTTCCGGAGCGGTGCATTCTCGATCTTTTGTGTCACAATCGCCAGAGAGAAACTTAGTGCCCAACGACCTACCGTCGTTAAACGGAAGAGTTCAATGGAAAATGCGCGCGGCACTCTCTATTCCGTTCTGGCTGCCCTGCTCCTGTTGCTGCTCATGGCGATACTGGCCGGCGGCGCTGCTTTGCGAGAGTCCGTCACCATTGATGAAGTGTCCCACATCGGTGCTGGCGTAAGTTATCTACAAAAGCTGGATTTACGGCTGAATGAGGAACACCCCCCGTTGCCCAAAGTGCTGGCGACGTTACCCTTGGTTCTGCGCGGGACCCACGCTGATTACTCGCATATCTCATGGACAGTCAGCGAGAAGTTTTTCCCCGCCTATCTGGGGCAGTGGGTCTTCGGCGAATGGCTCATGACAAAGTGGAACAACCCTGTACCCGTGCTCGCGTGGGCCCGCTTGCCAATGCTGCTTTTGACCCTGATTCTAGGCTCGGTTTTGTACGTATACGCACGGCGCCTGGGAGGAAACTGGGGCGGGCTGCTTTGCCTGAGCATCTTTGTCAGTACTCCTACATTTCTCGCTTTTGGCCCTCTCGTCCATACTGATATCGCGGTCACACTGTTTTCCATATTGACGTTGTGGCGCTTTGCGGAAATGTGGCAGAACCCTGACCGAAAGAACGTCATGCTGTTTGCACTAAGCCTGGCGGGTGCACTACTTTCGAAATTCACCGCGGGTATTCTATTTTTTGCTTTCGTGGCAATTGCTCTGAGCACGCGCTGGCGCTCCGTGCCCGGCCAGCCCCTTGCCAAACCTGAGGCGCGTGCCTGGCGCCGACTCCGCTGGCGCGTCACTCTTCGGGGCATTCTCTGGGCTGCACTTATCGTCTACCTGTTTTATTTCGTCTTTTCCCTGAATCAGACGACCGATGTGCTTTACCGTCTCGGCCATGGTTCAGCTGCTATTCCCCTACGCCGGCTCCTTATGCCGCCCTGGCTGTACCTGCGAGGCGTATTGATGGTTCTGATCACCGCGAGCCGGCCGACGTTCATCCTGGGTCACTCCTATCCCCACGGCGTTTGGTTCTACTTTCCGGTTCTGTTCGCGCTGAAATCCCCTCTGGGCTTTCTCGGATTGCTGGTGCTGGCGGTCGTCTTTGCCCTGAGGCAGAAGCGGCGCGATGAGGGGAACGCTCCAACGATTCCTGCGGAGCTTGCGATTCATTGGCGCGTCCTCTGGGTATCGCTGATCGTTTTTACCGCATTTTGTCTGTTGAGCCGCCTGGACCTCAGTATCCGTCATTTCAGCGTCCCTTTGGCTCTGCTCATCCTTCTGCTGGCTCCCCTGCCGCGCCTAGTGGAGCGGCTCCTGCTGTCCGCTCCGACCCAAGGGAGGCTCGCAGCGGCGATGGTAGCAGTGTTAGCTCTGAGTTGCCTTTTCACGGCCGTGCGTTTGTATCCATACTACTTTCCTTACATCAATGCATTCAGCCTCGGGCAACCCGCCTATGCGCTGGTGAACGATTCCAATCTCGACTGGAATCAGTCACTCCCGGAAGTGAAACGTTTTGCCGATCAGCACGGTCTGCAGAAGATTGACCTGGATGAGCATGGCTTCAACGATCCTACCGTCACCATACCCCAGGCGGAGTTCTGGGATTGCCAGAGGCCCACAGCAGCGGATGATGGGCAGTGGGTGGTGGTCTCAGCCACTATGATTATGGACGACCACAACTGCGTCTGGCTAATGCTGTACTCACATCAAACGCTGGCAGGTGGCAGCATGTATGCCGTTCACCTGCCGGAACACATCCCACCGGCCGGCAGCTTGGGCGGCCCTCCGCTGCCAGACGCGTTTCGCGAATTTGCGGGCGCGCCCTTCGATATACGGGTCTTTTTCCTGAATGTCATTCGCCATCCGGAGAAGCTTCCGCAAGCCATGCAGGAGATGCAGGCCAGATTCAGTTCTTCAAATAAATCAGCATCGCGCCCACCGCCCCCGCCCAACGCAAAGTGATATGCGTGGCAGCTATACATATAGCCGCTCGGCTGCAACGCTCATCCCATCTGATAAACGCGGTATCGGAAACTTGATTAGGTAGGCTTGTGAAGCCCGCGTACCGAGACGGTTTCATATCGTAAGCGTAAGATGGGGCGTCTTGGCGGTCTACTCTGTGTGGAGGAAGACGGGCGAATCAGTCACTTGGACGAAACGCGGTAATCGTGACAAGTAATACTTTATATGTCCGGCAAGGCGACTTACCAGAAGGCGTTAGCACACCGGTCCTACGATAAGCCTTTCAGTAAAGGCAATTCACTCTTCGCGGAGCAGTATCGCCGGATCAATCGACAGCGCGCGTTGCGCTGGAATCCATGTTGCTACTAGTCCGACCAGCGCCATGGCCAGAACCACCCCGGCCAATACCAGCGGATCACGGGGAGTTGCTTGATAGACGATGAAAGCCAGGATCCGACTCGCCAGAAGTCCCAGGAGTAGTCCGGCGGCAGAACCAAGAGCGAGCAAATTGAATGCGCGCCCCAAGGCTGCCTTTAACACTTCCTTGCGCTGCGCGCCGAGAGCCATGCGAATTCCCAGCTCGCGCAGCCGCTTGCTGACCGAATACGCTGCCATTCCAAAGATGCCAGTTACGGACAACATCGCGCCCATCACACCAAGTACGCCCAGCGACAGCGCCGCCATCCGCGAAGCAAACAGAGCTCCGTCCATTGCTTCGGTCCAAGTTTGAATGAAAGTAGGCAGCCCGGAGTCGAGGTCCCGCAGTTTGGTCCGTATTGCCGACGCCAGTTGCCTCGAATCACCATTCGAGCGCACCACCAAGTAGGTCTCAGTGGAGGGTGATTGCAGGAGGGGGAGAAACATCGCCGGCGGCAGAACGTCGCTCAGATTCGGAGAATATTTTCCGTCTTCTACAATGCCCACCACTTGGATGCGTGTTCCATCCGGCATCTTGTAATACCGCCCGATGGCGTTCGTCACGGAGCCAAGGATTTTACGGGCAAACTCCCGGTTGATGACTGCCACTCGTGGCGCATTTTTGTCGTCATTCCGTGTTAAGCCTCTGCCTGCCAGCAAGGTTGTGCCCGCCGCCTGGAAGTATTCGGGAGAGATGCCGAACATCATCGCATCAGCAGCAGCAGTTGCTGGCCTGAGATCTGTCGTTTCGTCAGTGAAGACATTCGAGTCGTTACAGCAGGCCGGATGCAATGGCGGAATGGTGACAAATCCCACCGACGTTACCCCTGGCATCGCCTCCATCGCATCGATCATGCGCTTTTGCATTGCGCTCACGGCATCGCCGCCGTAACCGGCCATCTTCAAGTCTGCATCGACCAGCAGGGCGTTCCGCGGCTCAAAACCGAAATCGCTGTGCAGCGAGCGTACCAGTCCACGTACCGCCACGATCGAAGAAGTGACCAGCACCGCGCAAATCGCAACTTGCACGCCAAGCAATAAATCTCGGGCGGTGAGCCGCCGCCCAACCGCTCCCGTCCATCCCGACTTGACGATCTGATAGGCATCGGTACGAAGGACTTGCCTCACCGGCACCGCGCCAAACAGCAGTCCACTCATCAAACTCAACAGCAAAGCGACTCCATAAACATTTGCATCCGGGTTCACGGGCATATTTATGGGGAACTGGGGAAATGGCTTCCACACGGCCAGCCAGTGCAACAACCCTATGCTGCCCCACAGTCCGGCGGCGCCTCCCATCAGTGAAATCAGCAGAGCTTCGGTAAATAGTTGTCGCAAAATCTGTGTTGGGCCCGCTCCCAACGCGAGCCGCAGAGCAACTTCCCGCGAACGGTCAGCGGCGCGCGCCGCAAACAGGCTGCCCAGGTTGACGCAGGCAGCCAGCAGAATCAAGCCCGCCAGCAGCATCAATCCGCCAAGGAATGCCTGTATCGCACGGCCAAAGATGTCGCCAGGAAGACCCTCATGCGCCACAATAAAGCTCATCTGGGCATCATCTTTCGGATAGGTCTTCTCCAAATAGGAGCCAATCGAATTCAGATCGGCGATAGCCTGCGCGGGAGTGACGCCTGCCTTCAGGTGTCCGGCTACCGAACCCACCCACCGGTTTCCCCGATCGTTCAGGCCGTTCCAGCCGTCCACCTGTTCCTGGTTGACGATTGGCACAAAGAAATCCGGCGAGAAAATCAATACAGTGCCGCGGAATCCGGGCGGCGTTACCCCCAGGATGGTAAAAGGATGCTTGTTGAGCTGAACAACCCGGCCCACCACGCCGCGGTCATCCTGAAAATGGCTGTGCCAATACGCGTGCGTGAGCACGATATACGGAGCACTATTCGGCCCATGCTCATCGGAGGCATGGATGACCCGGCCAAGGTCCGGCTGAATACCCAATACATCGAAGTAGTTCCCGCTCACTTCATAAACCCAAATGCGTGACGCATTTTTGCCAATGTCCAGCCCGGCCTGAGAGGCGTTATAAGCAGCCAAGCCATCAAAGCTGCGGTTGCGATCGCGCAGGTCCAGATAATCGGGATACGACAGACTCGAGTCGTTAGGGATTCCTCGCACCATGAAAAGGCTGTCCGCGTGAGGCACATTCAGTGGGCGGAGGATTAACCCATTTACTGCACTAAAAACCACCACGTTGGCGCCAATGGCCACAGCCAACGTCAGAACCGAGACCGCCGTGAATCCGGGATTTTTCTTCAGCATGCGAACCCCGAAGCGTAAATCCTGCCAAAGCGTTTGCATGGCCACATCCCCTGAATTCTGGTGAGCTAGGGGCACATATTCTTCCGTGCTACCTTTCCTCTAACTCCCTGCGCTAGCAATACTTAGTGACTTCCCGGCTAGCCGGGGCGGCCCCGATTGTCCGATTGCGGGAAACGTTGTTGCAGAACCGGACAGCTGTCCTCGGTTAGATTCTGATTTGTCGGTCATGCGACACTAATTCGTCAAGTCCTGATAAACGCGGACCGGAAGTAATACTTTATATGTCCGGTAAGGCGACAAATCAGGAGTTAGTCCGCGCTTCGGACCTTCTAGGGATTTCCCTAGGTGTCCTCGGTCTGCAATCAGCCTACATTTGAACTTTGAGGTTTAGCTGAATAGTAAGTAGGGAGCTTCACGCGAGCTGTGTCCATGGAGGTAATTCAACGAAGGAGATAAGAACATGAGGTTAGGCAACATACGGATGTTAGAAGGATTCGCGCCAGTTGTAGCTGCACTTTGTCTTGCTTTTGCTGTCAGTGCCGGAACCCAGGTACAGACAACAACGACCACGAAAACTGGTCAAAGCAGCGCGGTGGTTCGGGTTGAGCGCGGCGAGGTTTTCGCCGTGGAAGGCAATGATTTGATCGTGAAAATGGGAGATGGCTCAATCCGACATTTTGAAAATATCTCAGAGAGCGCCAAGATTACAGTTGATGGCAAAGAGCTAGGAATTCACGATCTGAAGCCGGGCATGCTGCTTCAGCGGACCATAACTACGACGACGACTCCAAAGGTTGTTACCACGATCCAGACCGTGAAGGGGAAGGTCTGGTACGTCAATCCGCCACTCTCAGTGATCCTGACCCTGGAAGACGGCACGAATCAGTCGTTCAAGATACCTAAAGATCAGAAATTCAACGTTGACGGCCAAATGGTTGACTCCTTTAGCCTAAAGAAGGGGATGCAGGTCACCGCAACAAAAATCGTAGAGGTCCCGATGTCCGTCACGACACAGCAGAAGGCTGTGAGCGGCACAATGCCGATACCGACTCCGACTGCCGAGGCTCCTTTGCTGGTTGCAGAAGGGGAGCCCACGGCTGCTCCGCCGGAAGCTACGGAAGCGCCTGCACCTGTAAAAACGAGTCCGACGACGACGGTAAGCTATCTCCGAGTCATAGCTCTGGGAGTGATTCTTCTGCTTGTCGTATGGTTCGCAGCAAGATTCCTTCGCGGAAAGTCCAGTACCTAGCATGCCTAGAAGTCTGCCCGTCGGCGAAATTGCAAAAAAAATTGAAACGGAGTGATGTGCCTGGTAAACGCTTACCGGAAAAGTGGATCGGCCCGGTTCCCATTGTCCGGTAACGCGACTTACCGGGACTTAGCCCAAGTTAGCAAACAGCGTCGTAGAGTCGAGTGGAAATGCTTCTCAACGCCATGTGGGCTCAAAACGTACAGCGGCAGTTTCACGACTCCAACGGTCATTCCGCACTCCTCTGTCTTCGGTGTTCCAAGAAGTGTCGCTGACACGCGATGCCTAAGGAGCGTATTTCAGCAAACTCCGGCATGGCACGAACCTTGGACAACAAAGGATCTGTTTCCATCTGCGGATAGGCGCAGTAATTTTGTTCGATTGCTCGGCGCAGCTCGCGCAAGGCAAAAACGGGCTGACCACAGAAAGAGTCCCACGCGGCAAGTAAGTATTTCGGAAACGGGTCGTGGCCTGCCATCAAGGTCGAACGTATCTGTTGCGCTGCCACGCCTCCCTCTGCGGGCGATCTATGCTCCAGACACGGCTCCAGCAGCTGCCGGGCATAAAATGGGGTCATCGGCAAGGACTTCATTTCCTGAACTGCCTCGTCCTCCTTGCCCTCGCGTAGATAAAGTTCGACTCTGCCCGCTTTTTCATATTCCGTGCCGGATTGCAGCTGAAAATACTCCCTGGCGCGATCATATTTGCCCAAGGCCATGAAGAGATGTCCACACGAGGCCAAATCTGTGGTCCCTGCATCGATAGACCGGGCCTTCTCGCATTCGGAAGCCGCCTCGTCCAGCAGGCCCGCGTACCAGAGCACGTAAGAATGTACTAGATGGACGGCTCCACTATCCGGACGCCGGTGGAGAAGATTGCTAATGTCATCGTAGGCCTTGTTTAGCTCACCTTCTTCACTTTCCATGTTGATCAGGTCAGTGGCAGCTTCAATGCGGCCGGGATCCAGCGCCACCGCTCGTTGCAGCGCCGCCTTGGCGCGCAGCCTCGCTGCCTCGCCGCCGTTTTCCAAGTCACCCTCGTAGTAATAAAAATGGCCCAGTGCTGCCCAGGCAGAGGCATAGCCGGGATCGAGAGCCACGGCACGTTGCAGAAGGCGGATTGCGTTCTTGTTAGCGGAAGAGAAAGAAGAGTCCTTCGAATAGGTCGAGTCGTCTTCCGACATTGCCCGCAGATATAGCTCATAGGCTTCTGCATTGTGGGATGTGTTCGAGGAAGCATTGGGGCTATCCTTCACACCGAGTGCGGGAATCAATCCATGCTGAACGCGGGCGGCTATTTGCTCCTGCATTCCGGTAAGATTTCGAGCGGTGCCTCGCAAAGTGATTCGCCAAAGCACTCGGTTCTCCGCTGCATCTACGGCCTCTAGCGTGACTTCAACATTCTCACCAGTGACCTGAAAATGGCCAGTGATTAAGTCTGCCACCTGCAGTTCCCGGGCGGCTTTCTGTAAATCGATGTCTGGGCCGGCATATCTACTAGTCGCGGCAGTGGGACGGATTGACAGTGAAGTGAAATTGCTCAGAGTCGTCGCAATATCATCTGCCAGTCCGAGTCGGAGAAAGTCGAGATCCTTCGAAGCACTTGTGTTCTGTAGAGGCAGAACTGCAATCGGTTGAGGGCCCCTGGTTTGCATTTTGGCCGGCTTACGAAGAAGTGCGACTGAAACGGTGATCGCGATCGCCAACAGTGCCACAGCAGTCGCCACCCGCGTTTTTCGTTGTCGGCGAGCGGATAAGTCTGCTCGAATCTCTTGTTCTGAAGCCGACGAGCTATCTTGACTACGCTGGACGGGCGCAATTAGCCGGTAACCGCCCTTGGGTATAGTCTCGATAAAGCGAGGTTGCTTCGGGTCATCATTTAGCACTTTACGCAGTTCCGAGATGCACCGCGTAAGCACTTCGTCGGTGACAAAAGTATCGGCCCAAACGGCGCGGATCAGCTGTTCTTTGGGCACAAGTTCTCCGCGGTGGTTGGCTAGACACACCAGCACCTGCATAACCTTGGGCTCCAGCCGAACGGTGTGCCCATTCCGTTCCAGGTTGTTTAGCTGCGGTTCTATGGTCCATTCCGCAAGCCTGAACCCACCCGCCATAGCTAACCTCTTGCCGCAAGGCCGTGATTATAGCTCTTCCTGTGAACGTTCGGGTTCTCCGAGGCGCGAGGGTTAGCCTCCACAAGTTCTTGTAAGGAAACACCTAATCTTTTCCAGAGAAAACCATTGGCGACACATAAACCTCGCCTCAGGACTTCCAAGTAGCCGCAGTCCTACAGCTCCTCCCACGCGCCAAGCGCGGAGGAGGGGCTGTGAGACTTGGAATGGGTTGCGTGGTTCTTTGCGCTACATTGGGGTTCACCTCGACTGCAGTGGGTCAGAAACAGACTGAGGTTCCGTTTCGGCTAGTAGACGGTTGGGCCGTAGTGGTGCGAGGGACACTTGGGGGCGAACCCAACCGCACGATCCTGATTGACACTGGTGCGGTACCCAGCGCGATCTCCAAAGACATTGCCAAGAAATTGGGTCTACTGGGCTCGATGGAGAAAGTCTCGGTGATGAACCGTGCCATTGACGTCGAGAGAGTGCGCGTGCCAAACGTCCAAGTGGGGCCAGTGGCGGCCGAAGCTCTCGAAATGGTGGCGGCGGATTTGGGAGCAATCGAACGGGCATTGCAAACTCATCTCGACGCAGTGATTGGTCTGGATCTCCTCGGCAAACAGAACTTCGCAATCGACTACCGCGGGAAGAAGCTCTTGTTTGGGATTGGTGTCCGCGACGCAGATTCCGTTACTTTTCAACTGAAGCATGCTGCCGGCGGAACCTATGTACTCGTTCCGATGGAGAGTGGCGGTGAAAAATTCCGGATGCTCTTCGATACCGGAACCAAAGACATCACGTTGTTCCGGCCCCGACTCAAAGGCAGCCTGCAGCAAATTCGCTTACGCAGCGAAGATGCGACTGTCAACGCCGGCGGATCGAGCCAGATCAATAAGGTGGTAATCCCCTCGCTGCAGTTCGGATCAATTTCTCGGAGAGAGCAAGATGCCTACGTTTGGACAACACCGGAAGCGGAGCTTCGGGATTTTGACGGCATGCTTGGGCCAGCTGCCTTAGGAGCTATCGCGGTGGAATTCGACTTTGACCGCAACATCATTACCATGCTGACTCGGTAGTTTAACTTGCCTGCCTATTACGGTCGCAGCTAATGGGCAGAGGACTGCGGAGAAACGGCTTTCTGCATTCGCTTTAGGATAGGTAATAAGTCCTTTAAGGGACGAGCGATTTCGGGATCGAGTTGTTGCAACTGCTGGTCGTACGCTTGCATCCGCCTCCCAAAATTGTCCATCGATTGGTTCTGAATTCTGTATTCCTCGCGGCTGCGTTCGCACAAGGTGGAGGGGTGGTCGGTTAGCAGCCAGTAGGCATAGGTCCTGGTTAACGCCCTAACGTTCCGGTGCGAACTGTCTCACGTTTTCGCCCGTCGGTCCGCGCTCGAAATGAAAATCAGGTAAAGTACAAAATGCAGTGGGGATTGCCATGAAACGCGTATCTCTAAAATTGGAAGCCTACGAGCTGACAACGGATGAATTGTTAAAGCGTATGTCGAAAGAGCAGGCCATTATTCTCATCCAAGGCGCTCTGCACCGACTGGAAGAGCCATCGAACGACCCCGAGGTTCCCGCCGCTAAAATCAGACTCGAAAAAGTCCTAGAAGCGTTGAAGCGGTCTTAATCGGCCACTACTCCTGATTAACGCGCTTACCGGACAAGCGCCGGCCGCCGAGATTTTAGGTCTACAATCATTGCGTGGACCATCACACCGTCGCGGTCGTCAGTATTACGGGTACCTGTCTTGATGTGCTGGGTAGTCTCTATCTAGCATACGACCTGTTGGGAGGACAACACGGTCCGTTGCGCCTGCTTACCCGTGCCGTAACGTACGCCGTTGTCTTCGGTATCGGCTATGGACTTGGCCTGGGTCTTTTCTTTGGGCTGGCTTCCGGTTTGGCCAGCGGTATTACCCTGTCGATTGAATTCAGCCGGGCATCTCGTGGGCTGGATCACTACTCATTGCCTTGGGAAGGACTGTTTGCCGCTGTTCGAGGGTTTGCTTTCGGAGCCGGACTGTATCCGATGGTGGGCTTCGGATTCGCCATTGCGTTTGCCATTCTGGTCACCGCCGGCCAAATCCTTGCCTACTCTCGCGGAATGCGTCCTGCGGCCGAATATGCAGCGTCTCGGCGTCCACGGCTTACGCGTCGTCAGTTTTGGGGAACGGTGCTGCGTACCGTCGGCTACACGGCCACAGCGTTAATCTGTAGCGCGTTCATCCATCACGTGGACCACGCCTGGCTATTTGCGATTCGCGTGGGCCTGGTGACAGGCATTGTCACCGGCGTGGGAATTACGGTGAATCCTTACATCGAATATTACGCCGACAATCTCCAGGAGCGACGATTAGGCGTATTCGGGATTGGGCTCATTCTTTGCGGTTTTACCCTGCAATCCCTTCAGTATTGGCTGTCACTATTTGATGTACGTCTGACTTAGGAATCGTCCTTTCGCGCCTCTTTTTTATTCAAGAAGAGTGGTCAGCCGTTCGGAACTAATAGCCTAAGTTCCTGGTAAACGCCGTAATCGGAAAAGTGGATTTCCAGCAAAAACCAGATGTCCGGTGAGGCGACTCTAATCGGGAGTTGACCAACGTCTCTGCGGGTCTTGGGTATTGGCAGTGACCAGATAGGGCTTTAGTCTACTTCGGGTGAACTGGCGTCACCTGCGCCAGGATGATGGCCCAATCATCGCCTTTAGGAACAAGGACCACGCTCATCCTGTGAATCCAGACCCGCTCCAGGCTAGCGAGGATTGCATTTTTCCATAGGACTATAACAACCAGCAGGTCGTTCGTGTCCGCGAGAGTTTCTTCGATTACGTACGTGGCGTTCTTCTTAGCGTAGGCGGCAAACAGGGTCTCAAATTCCTTATAGATTTCCTCGCGATTCCATCGTTTTCCAAGGACGTCCACGAATTGCGCATTCTCGGCGAAATAAGTTAAGAGTTCCTCCGCCCTATGCCATTTAAGGCCAGCAAGGAAACTCTCCAACGTCACGATGCCTGTTTTGCTTGATTTTGGTCGGACATCGGCACTCTGAGCGCTTGAGACCTTTGCCATTTGCTCTCGAAGCATTGCCACGTCGGCACCCCTTGCCTTGAGAATTTTGCTAGCAAGCGAACCCTCTAGGCGCAACAAACCAAGCAGTAGGTGTTCAGTCCCGACGTGGCGGTGTCCCAGTCTGTCGGCCTCTTCCCCGGACAGGTTCAGGACCTTCTTGGATTCCAAAGTCAGAGGCACTTCCACGGAAGTCGAGATCCGTTCGCGTGATGTGATGTGCCTTTCGATTTCTGAACGAATTCCTTCCACGGCGTTGACTTCACCGAGAAACCGCTTTGCAAGGGCTCTGTCCTCTCGTAGAAGCCCCAACAACAAATGTTCGGTCTCGATGTAGGGGCTACCGTACTGACTCGCTTCATAGCGTGCAAAGAAAATCACACGCCGTGCCTTCTCCGTGTAGCGTTCAAACATGAGATTGTCCACAGGAAACTATCCCATAGGAATGTTGCGGAAGGCCATCTGAGCCTTTCCCAACCCCTGCCAAACGCGGAAACCGGACAAGCGGAATCTCTGCCAAAAAGACTTGTCCGGTAAGGCGACTTATCGTCCACTGACAGCCCGAGGGGCTTGCTTGCCGCAGAACTAATGAAGCTTCGCGTATTCGGATTTCGCCGCGATAAAGATGGGAATGTCGGGGTCGGCGTCTTTCCACAGTGTGAGGAAATCCTGATAGGCGGCGCGGGCTTTGGCGGTATCGCCTTGCATGGCGTAGGCTCTCCCGATTTGGAGATGTGCGAGTGCGCCGATAGGTCCGTTTACTACGATGCCAGAATGGTCGAGAATTTTCTGGAACTCGGCGGCGGCCTCATGCCCCTTGTGTGCAGCCAGTTTGGCTTTACCCCGGACGTAGACGGGATATAAAAAACCCACATCTCCCATTTCGTATGGAGCAGCATCCCTAAGGACCTCGATGGCCTCCAAAGCGTTGTTCCGGCTGAGATTGAGCTGAGCGTTAATCGTTGGCAGGTAGTTGAACCGCACTATGGTATCCTCCGGGAAGCGCCTGGCAAAGTCATCGGCCAGTTCTTGCGCCCGAGACGTATCCCCCACCATAGCCAGGGCCAATGCCGCACCAAACTGAACATACCGTCCACGCGAAAGCACGAGTGCAGACACTGCTTGCTGTCGGCCCCTGGCCGCATTGCCAAATAGGGCTTCCCTCAGCGCAGCGCGCGCTTCATAGCCCGCAGCCGTCTCCGTCTCTCCCGCTCGTTCGGCCGCTGCAATTGCGTTTAGGGAAAACTCACGGGCCTTCTCTATCTGGCCGGAGTAGGCAGCGGTATCCGCTTGGGCCGAGAGCAGCATGTCCTCCACTCCCGGCTTGCCCGCTCCCCATCGCACCTGCTCTTCCATCCCTGCGGCATCGTTCTTCAAGAACGCTAACACGTACAGTGCGACGCGCAGGAAAGGATAATCGATGTTTTTCCCCCGCGCCTCTTCGGCCGTGACCCGGGCCTCCTGCAAACGATTCAGAAAGAGGTACGCCCGGACCAGGTTGTCATAACTAAAACCACTCGCCGGGCCGACACGGAATGACTTGGAGAATTCCGCAAGAGCTTTGTCATATTGACCAAGATTATTATGGATATAACCCAGGTTGGCTGGTGCGACGAAATCTCTCGGGTAGGTCTGTGCCCAGAGCTCGTAGACCTGGCGCGCCTTTTCCAGGTCGCCTGGGACATTCTGATAGTAGTCGGATTCGATGTAGAGCCTCTCCCGCTCGCCTACCCGCTCGCGTAGCTCGTAGGCCTTCCGGAAGTTTTCTATCGCTAGGCTCGTTTCTCCGAGACCCCCGTAGGTGTCGCCAAGCAGGGCATAGGCCATCGCGAAATTCGGGTCGAGGCGAATGGCACGCTGGAGCAAAGGCACCGATGGGGCAAACTCGCCATTTATGAAAACCTTAAACCCCAGATTGTAGGCTTGAAGGGCTTCGAGTGAGGGCGTAGTGGCCTGTTCAAGAGGGGTATCAAACTTCTGCACAGTGCTCAGCGACTCGCCCAGTTTGTTCCGAATTTCCGAAGCTGTCTTTCCGAGCGCATCAAGAACATGGTTTTTGTCGCTCGCCTGAGCTTCCGTGCTCGCTAGTGACTCCCCGCTTGCGCAGTTGACCGCCTTGAGTGTTAGGAGGTACTGCGTGCCAATCTGTGCAATCGAACCGTCGAGGACTGCGGCGCTCGCCGTTCGCTGGCAGAGTTCCCGCGCAATCGTTGGTGTGAGTTTTGTGTCGGCTGGCTGGCCCATCATCTGGAGGGTTTGCTGGATTTGCTGGTCAGAGATAATGCTCATGAAGGGTGACTGTTCCAGTTGTACGGAGAGTCCTTGTCGCAACGTGCCATCAAATACCGTGTCTCCGGTCGTGTTCGTGAAATCAGCGAGGACGAGGGTGTCTTTGTCCGTCAGCCCGTGTGCCTTGCGGGAGAAGAACAGCCAGCCGCCCACGGCCAGTCCGATGACCAGTATCGTTGCGCCAGTAAACACCCCCCATCGAGTGGATTTCGTGGCGGGCTTCGACTCGACCCGTGCTGTCGCGGCGGCTGCACGGCCTGAATCCGAATCACGCTTCAGCCGCTGAATGTCGGTTCGAATATCGGCGGCGCTCTGGTAGCGTAGCTTGCGGTCTTTTTCCAGCGCCTTGTTGATGACTTCTTCGAGCTTTGCGGGAAGGTCGGGATTCAGTCGCACCGGCGCAACTGGACTGCGATTCAGAATCGCTTCCGCAATCACGCCCGAGGTTTCGCCCCGGAACGGCTGAACTCCAGTCACCATCTCGTAGAGCCCCACGCCAAATGAAAACAAATCCGTGCGTGCATCCAACTCTTCGCCTCGCACCTGTTCGGGTGACATGTACGTGATGGTGCCAATCGCCGTGCCCGGTCGAGTGTGCTGTTCTAGCTCGCTGACTGTGGGCATCGCCGAAAGATTCATAGCACCGCCCACGGGTACCAGCTTTGCTAGCCCAAAATCCAGAATCTTGGCGTGTCCGCGTTCGGTGACAAATATGTTGGCAGGCTTGATGTCCCGGTGGACGATTCCTTTGGCGTGGGCCGCTTCGAGCGCGTCTGCAATTTCAATCCCCCATTCAAGCACTTCCTCAAGCGGCAGCGGCTTGCCTGAAATGCGATGCTTCAACGTCTGCCCGTCGAGAAATTCCATGGCAATGAAAGGCTGGCCGTTGTGTTCGCCGATTTCATGGATGGTACAAATATTTGGATGGTTCAGGGCAGAAGCAGCCTCCGCCTCACGCTGAAAACGGGCCAGAGCCTGAGGGTCTCGGGCAACCTCATCCGGCAGGAACTTGAGCGCCACCGAGCGATGCAGCTTGGTGTCCTCAGCCTTGTAGACCATACCCATCCCGCCGCCTCCGAGCTTTTCGAGGATGCGGTAGTGAGAGATGGTCTGGCCAATCATTGCTGGGAATCCGCTCTTGGCGAGGCATGTTAGGCCGTGCTCAAAGCCAAGTCAACGAACGGAACTCAGGTGGATTGCTGGGAAGAGGACCCAAGTCCTGATTAACGAGCTAATCGGAAAAGTAAAGTAATACTTTATATGTCCGGTAAGGCGACTAACCAGGAGTTGACGGACAACTGTCCGAAACAAATGTCAGATCGGCATCGTATTCATCTGCAAGGAGACCTGGGGGTGTATGATCGAATCCGAGCAATCCCTCAGCCCATCTGTCTTCCGTCGTGTGTTCTACGGCCCCTCGGAACTCCGTTCCGGTTGGCGGCTGTTCATCTTCCTCGCCATCGTCATCGCTTTGATCAACGCCAGCAACCTGATGGTTCGCCGGCTACTGCATGGTGCGGACAACACCACCTTCTTTTTTGTCCGCGAAGTGATGGACTTCCTCATCTTCCTCCTTGCCAGCTGGATTATGGGGCGTATCGAAGCGAGGACCATTGCCGATTACGGTTTGCCCTGGCGCAGGATGTTCGGCGCTCAGTTCTGGCAAGGCGTTCTGCTCGGCTTCGCGTCCGTCACCGGTTTGCTGGTTACCATGCGAGTCGTTGGAGTTTTCTATTTTGGGAGCATCGCACTGCACGGCGCCGATATCTGGAAGTGGGCCATCGGCTACGCGTTCGTTTTCATCCTGGTCGGTCTGCGGGAAGAGTTCCGCGCTCGTGGATACGGGCTATTCACGCTCTCGGCAGGCATCGGTTTCTGGCCCGCCGCAATTCTCTCGGCCGCATTTTTCGGCTACTCTCACCACGGCAACTCCGGGGAGGATTGGATCGGGTTGTTCAACGCGGGCGCGTTTGGATTTCTGGCCTGCCTCTTGCTGCGTAGGACCGGCAATCTCTGGATGCCGATCGGACTTCACACGGCCTTCGACTGGGGCGAGACCTACTTTTATGGTGTGGCCAACAGTGGCCAGACGCTGCCTGGTCATCTTCTCAATTCCAGTTCATCCGGTCCGGCTTGGCTGTCCGGCGGTACTGTCGGACCTGAGGGTAGTCTACTTTGCACGTTGCTGATTATTGTGGTGTGGTTGATCTCCGCAGCTTGGCTGCGAGAGGCCAAATATCCTACGCCCGCTCCTGTCCAGAATTTCCCGGGCAGCGTTTAGCAACCTCACTCTCCACACAAGTGAAATCGGCCCAGATCCCACTGTCCGGTTAGGCGACTCATCAGGACTTGTAAGTCCAATAGAAGAATCCGCGCCCCTTCGACAAGTCGAGCGCAAAGAGGTAGACACCCATAACGACAGAGTTCGCGGGTCTTTCGGCGACAAATAGCTGGAAGCCCGCATTGTGAATCTTCTCCACGTCTAGACTTCCTTCTAGCACGGATGGCCACCACGACACACGCGGGCTTCGTACGTATTTCACCGATGGGGGGAACGCATCAAGACTCTTGAGATTCTTTAGAAGGCTTTGTGAGTCAGTGGGAAGAAATTCAAATGAACACCACTCCTTCGATGGGGAAAGTTCACCGACAACATGAATTGTGCGCGAGCTTGCCGGAAGTAGGTCGTCTGGTATCCAGCTTTGGGCACTTGCCTCGGCTTTTCTTACGTCGGCGAGAGCGGCGTAGAACGATTCAGGACGGTCACTGTGGCACGCGACGAGAGCAGATACGAGGCCGGAACAAAAGACGCATGCAAGTAGAAATTTCTTTGTCGCACCCATGAAGGTAAGAATACGCCACTTACGAGAGGCTGTCGCCAGTGCGGCGGCAAACGCACTTACCGGACATCAAGTTCCTACCGGGAGCAATTCGGTTTGGCAGACTTTATGGATGAATTTTAGAGGCAGGACACTCACGATACCTGCCCAGTGCGCGGAGTAGTATCATTCTTCGCCGCCCCGAGGCGATGCTTCCACCCGAGGAGAAAGTCGATGAGAACACGGTATTACCTCGCATTCGCTGCGATTTATTTGGCGTTGTTGTGGATCGTGCTTGGAGTAGCCCAAGGACAGCAGCAAAAGGCGCCAGTGCGTCTTTTCAACACGGCCAAGCAGAAACTAAAAGAGGGCAAGCCGATTGTGGGCGCTACAGTTTTCTCTCCTGACCCGAACATCTATTGCGCCATGGCCAAAGCCGGATACGATTATCTGTGGATCGAGATGCAGCACAGCCCCCTAAACTTTGAGGACGTGGCCAAAATGATTTGGGCCTGCAGAGGGGCTTCGGCGATGCCCTTTATTCGCGTGCCAGACGCGACCGAGGGAGATATCCAGAAAGCGACCGACATCGGCGCTGTAGGAATTATCGTTCCCACGGTGGACACCGTGGAGAAGGCTCAGGCTGCGGTGAAGTGGTCCAAGTATCCGCCCGAAGGTCGACGCAGCCAGGGCAACGGCCAGTACGGGGCCCTGTGGGGAAGCGACTATCGCCAAATCGCCAATGACAACATGGTGGTGGTCATCATGATTGAGACTCCCGTTGGTGTCGAAAACGCCGAAAAGATTGCCTCCGTTCCTGGGATCGATGTCATCTTCGCCGCGAGTACGGACCTGGGTAATTTTTCTGGTCATCGGCAGGGCGACAAAGAGTATGAAGCCCTGGTCACGAGAATCCACGACGTAACGCTCCAGCATGGGCTCAGGTTAGGCGGGCCGCAGGCATGGAAGGGTCGTCCAGGATTCACCTTCTTCCAGGGTCCCGGCGAGACGCAACTCATCGAGGCGGGAGCGCACGTTAACCTCTCCGCCCCTGCCCAGCCTGCCGTCGCCCCCATCGAAGGCGATAAGCCGCCGGGCCATCATTAACGGACTACCGGAGAATTGTGACCACCATGCCAGGGCGCATTCATGGGTGAATCCAAGACCGTGCGAGTTCGTACAGATTTCTTCCGTCTTTCCCAGTGGTTTCGGCTAATAGGCGGAGTGGCGTTCTGTGGGGTCGGGGTTGGCATGTTTGCGGGCAGAATTGCGAACAACCCGCGCTACTAGGTCAATGTTCGCCCAAACTAGGGAGGAAGTCTCCATGAAGCGGTCCATTCTCCGGCTTATCCGACTCTAGTCGGAGATTGCCTTTTTCAGCCGAGCCTCTAGTTGGGCCTTCTCCGCCTGTGCTTTTTCAGCAACACCCATTGGTTTTACATCAACGACAACCTTGAGGATCTTCCCAGTGAAGGAGTTATCGCCTTCTTTGTAGTCGGCTGTCACGGGCGTGGCGCCATCCAGGCCTACATCGGCGGTTTCGTCGGCAGAGAATACCATTCCTTGCGTGCGCTCGACTCGACCAGTGGCGACCTTCGTGCCATTGACCAAGATCGTGACCGTGCCGCCCTTGCCGATGCCACCGCCATCATAGTCGAAATTCATCCGTATGGTGGCCTTGCCAGCAGCTAGCGCTTGGGGCGCAGAAACTTTGAATTGCTGTAGACCAAGGAAGTTGTAGCAATACGTTGGCCTGCCGTCCTTCAAATAAAAACTCCATCCGCCGAACCTGCCGCCCTGCGCCAGAATCACGCCATTGGCTCCGCCTTGCGGAATCTGTAGATCCGCGGTAATGGAAATCGAACGGTTCTTGACGTTGATGAAAACATTTTCGCTCATCCCGGCCATGCCCTCAGAAAGCGTAAGAGACGTGCGGTCGCCCATCAGGTCAGGTCGTCCTGCCGTTGCTGGGTTGAGGCGTTCGAGGGTACGGTCATCGAGGGGAAGCACTCGGTTTTTGATTGCCTCTTCGATGAACAGGGCTTGCATCTCTTTGAGTTTCGCGGGATTCGCAGCGGCCAAATCATTCACCAAGCTAAAGTCGGTGCGCGTGTCGTAGAGTTCCCAAATGTCGTCCTGCAACTTCCTTCGAGGCAGCTGCTCCCAAGGTGCGCGGTGGATGGTGCCGGCAAACCATCCGTCATGGTAAATGCCGCGGTTGCCCATAATCTCGAAATACTGAGTCTTGTGCGGACTCTCGGCTTTCGGATTTTCGAAGGTGTACATCATGCTGACACCCTCGATCGGCGATTGGACCGTGCCATTTACGCTGGTCGGCTCCGGCAGGTGAGCCGCTTCGAGCACAGTGGGAGCAACGTCGATGACGTGATGCCACTGGGTACGCACCTCGTTGATAGCAGTTATGTGCTTGGGCCACGACACGATTACTGGGTTTCGAGTGCCACCGTAGTTGGAGGGAATCTGCTTGGTCCACATGAAAGGCGTATCACCAGCGACGGCCCATCCAGCGGCCATGTGTGGATACGTGCCCGGACCACCCCACTCGTCATAATGCGTGAGCTGTTCCTGGACGGTTTCGTTGACGCCGTTGAAATAGGTCATTTCGTTAAACATTCCCACCATGCCGCCTTCGGCGCTGGTGCCGTTGTCACCGATGATGTAGAAAATCAGCGTGTTGTCGAACTGGCCGGTATCTTTAAGGCCAGCAAAGAGGCGGCCGATCTCATCGTCACAGTATTCGCCAAAGCCAGCATAGACCTCCATCTGGCGGGCAAAGAGTTTTTTCTCGTCGGCGGTCAGCTTGTCCCAGTCTTTGATAGCCTCTGGTTTGCGAGCCAACTTGGTGCCCGCTGGAACCACGCCGAGTGCGATCTGACGTGCCAACGTCTCTTCGCGCATCTTGTCCCAGCCGCCGTCGAACTTGCCATGGTATTTCGCAATCCACTCCTTCGGCACGTGGTGCGGCGCGTGTACGGCGCCCGGAGCGAAGTAAATGAAAAAAGGTTTACCCGGGGTCAGTGCTTTCTGAAACTTCATCCATGCGATCGCGTGGTTGGTCATGTCGGTCATGAAGTTGTAACCGGGATAATGCGGAGCTTCGACCCGGTTCAACCCCTCATACAGGCTCGGGGCCCACTGGTCTGTCTCTCCGCCGATGAAGCCGTAGAACTCGTCGAAGCCAGAGCGCGTCGGCCAACGATTGGTTGGACCGGAAGGGCTAACCTCCCAAGCTGCCGTCTCATGGTTCTTGCCAAACATGGCGGTGCTATAGCCGTTCAAGCGCAGCATCTCTGCGAGAGGCGCGACGTTGTCCGGGCGCTGCCCGGTGTTGCCGGGAAAAGCGGTGGCAATCTCGGTGATTCCGCCCATGTTGTTCATGTGGTGATTTCGGCCCGATAGAAGTGCGGTGCGAGTGGGCGAGCAGAGCGCGGTGGTGTGGAACTGGGTGTAGCGCAGCCCCTGGCTGGCAAGACTCTCTGCCGTTGGCATATGGATCGGACCGCCAAAGGAGCTCGACATTCCAAAGCCCATGTCGTCAATCAACACGATGATCACGTTCGGGGCACCATCCGGCGCGGTGATCTGGAAGCGCGGCGGCGGCGTGGCATCGCGAGCGTCAAGCACTCTGCTATGCGGGTAGTCTGGTTCCGGGATAGGAAGGACGGTGCGATCCAGTTTTGTTTGCGCCTTGGCCGCTCCGACAAGAACCAGCAATAGTGCGAGTCCATTCAGTGCAAATCTGAAAGTCGAGTTCAAGATTTTTCTCCCTCTTGTTGGAAAGAATCGGATGCGAGGAGCGAGCCTCAAAGACTTCGTAATAGTGGGCGTGGTGCTTGTGGGATGGTATCAGAACTGACAATCAATTGCGGTCAAAAGTGACGTTGCCTGGCCGGTGCTCAACGGGCAAATGGCGATCAGCTGGCATGACAAGGTCGAGGCACGTACCCGCACTTCCCGTCTCCAAACGCGCTTACCGGAGAAGTGCCGATCAGCGATTCCAGTTGTCGGGTAAGGCGACTTATCAGGCGTTGACTGTGTGGCATAGGAGTCCGCTCAACATGGTAAGGATTGTCGACAAGGTCTAACGCACGGACTCTGGCAGATCGGGTCCGACAATGCCTTCTAATACGCAACGATCTGCCAAAAATGTGTCGACCGTGAACGGCACGAGCTATCTGTTAGAATTGACAGTACCTTCTCTTCCCGCACCAAGTTAGCCTACCCGCCTCCGGTTGAACCTCCATATTCCGCACGCCGAAACGAGACCGGGGGACATAGATGAGGACTGGAAGAGGTAAATTGGGTTGCCGATGACAGCTTCGGCCTCCATTCTTGGCCGGACCATTTCTCACTACAGCGTCCTGGAAAGAGTGGGCGGTGGTGGTATGGGCGTGGTTTACAAAGCCAAGGACACGCGCCTCGGCCGAGATGTAGCCCTGAAGTTCCTGCCTGACGACATCTCACACGATCCTCAAACGACCGAGCGATTCCGCCGCGAAGCGCGCGCTGCCTCCACGCTCAATCACCCGAACATCTGCACGATTTACGATATTGGGGAATCCGAGGGCCGGCCATTTATCGCTTTGGAGCTGCTCGAGGGTCGGACGCTCAAGCACCTCATTGAGGGAAAGTCCATCCAAATATCAGAGCTCCTCGAGGTCGGCATTCAAGTTGCGAATGGCCTCGATGCGGCACACGCGAAGGGCATCGTGCACCGCGACATTAAGCCCGCGAACATCTTTCTAGTGGAACGCGGGCAGGCGAAAATTCTAGATTTTGGTTTGGCGAAGCTGCCCCCCATGCACCAGCACGCAGCCGAAACGGTGGACGCTACATCTTTGGGCACACAGACCCATGTGCTCCAAGAAGAACACCTGACCAGTCCGGGGAGCTCCCTGGGCACGGTCACGTACATGTCGCCAGAACAAGCGCGCGGCGAAGAGTTGGACGCACGCTCGGATTTGTTTTCTCTAGGGATCGTGCTCTACGAGATGGCGACCGGGTCGGTTCCGTTCCCCGGGGCAACAATGGCAGTCATTTTCGACGGAATCCTCCATTCCGCACCTGCGCCGGCGAAGGAGCTCAACCCCCGCGTGCCCCTCGCGTTGGAAAACATTCTCGGCAAAGCGCTCGAGAAGGATCGCGAGATGCGCTACCAGAGTGCGGCCGACCTCCGCGCCGACTTGAAGCGCCTCCAGCGGGACATCGAGCCGAGCCACTGGCCGGCCGCGGAGAAGAGCGTTTCGGCTTCTGGTGCGCAAGTGCCTCCAACCAAGCAAAAATCAGTCGCGGTGCTCTACTTCGAAAACCAGAGTGCCGCGAAAGACGACGACTACTTCCGCGACGGGATTACGGAAGACATCACCACGGAGATTTCGAAGATCAAGCAACTGAAAATCTTTCCCCGCTCGGAGATGCTCGCATTCCGTGACAAGCCCGTCACGGCGCAACAGCTGGGCCAGCAGCTCGGCGCTGCCTACGTGCTCGAAGGATCAATCCGCCGCGCCGGCAACCGTGTGCGGATTACTGCTCAGCTTGTGGAAGCCTCGACAAGGCTCTCCGTCTGGGCCGAGCGTTACGACCGGCAACTGGAAGACGTGTTCGCTATCCAGGAGGAAATCGCCCGGAGCATCGCCCAGGCCTTGCGCATCACGCTCACGCCCCAGGAAGAAAAAACCATTGCGCGCAGGCCCACGGAAAACCCGCAGGCCTACGATTTTTTCCTTCGTGGAAGAAACTATACGCGCCGAGAGAATATAGACTACGCGTTGCAGATGTTCGAACAGGCCATCCAGCTTGACCCGAATTTCGCTCTGGCGCACGCCGGGATTGCGCATCTATGCGGGCTCATCTACGAGATTCGCGAGCAGAACCCGAAGTGGATTGAACGGGGGCTGGCTGCCTGCGACCGGGCCACTGCGCTTGCGCCCGACCTGCCGGAAGTGTTGGTGGCGCATGCCTCTATCTTCTATGCGCAGAGAAAATATGCCGAAGCCGGAATGCAGGCCAAGCGCGCCATCGAACGTAAATCTGACTGTGAAGGGTCGTGGTACATTCTCGGCCGGGCGTATTTCGCCTCCGGCCGTTTCGAGCAGGCCGCGGCACTCACGGAGCAGGCCCTCGAAGCGAATGGAGACGACTACAATACTTATATCCCCTATGGCCGGGCCCTGGAACGGCTCGGGCGGAAAAAGGAAGCGGAGCACCTTCAGGAACGGTTTATCAAGGCTCTCCGCCAACAACTTGAGCAGGTGCCGGAAGATGCGCGCGCCCGTATCTTACTGGCTACCCAACTCGCCAACTTCAAACAAGATACGGAGGAGAGCATCCGGCATTTGTGCACCGCCGTCGCCCTTGCCCCCGGAGATTCCCGCGTCCTCTACAATGCTGCCTGCACCTATGGCGTCCTTGGGAAAAAGGCAGAGGCGCTCGAAGCGCTCAAGAAAGCATTTGCGGCCGGATACGCCAACCCAGCTTGGGCGGCTAATGATACCGATCTCGACTGCCTGCACGACGACCCTGAATTCCAGAAACTGGTCGGCATCAGCAAAGCTCCCGCATCATAGGAAACGCTTCTTCAGCCACTTTTAACCTGCGGCTCCTCGAAGCAACCATATGATCTGTCTCGGAAAGAATCTACTTGGACGATTAACGCGCTTACCGGAGATGCGGATTTCACGGTGCCATTTCAGGCGGTTCTTGGGGCCCTGAGCGACGCCGCCACGCGAAAATTCCGATTCCGCAACCCATGGCGATGCCGAAAAGGAGCAGCCCAAACCACCGCACGCGATCTGCACGAGGTACTGCCACGTTCTGACATCGGCATGCATCCCTTGGGCGTAGACTAACAGGAAGCCACCAAAATCGTCACCACCGCTACAAAAACTCCGCCACTTGCCCCGAACAACAAGGCAAATGGTCCAGTGACTGACATTAGAAGAAGTGCGACCATTACTCCCGGCAATTGAATGTCGAACCTCCAGGATTCGGCTGGAGCAATCCCGCCCACCATTGTTAGAAGTACCGCGACCGTCCACACGGTTATCCAAATTTTTCGGCTTATCTTCAGACCCAGTTAGTGAAGCTCCCGTTGGCGCCTTGGGCCAGTCGGCGCCGGCAAGAGTTGTTAGAGTTGCTGGACCGCATGAATCCAACGATTGAGGAATTAACCGGAGCCGTCGAACGGGAAGCCAGGAAGCGACCCGAGGTGCTGCGACTGATGACGCATCCTGGGGTGGGGCCGCTAACGGCACTCGCCTATGTGTTGATCATCGGAACACCGACGCGGTTCGAACGCGGCAAGCAAATCGGGACGTACGTGGGGATGATTCCGTGTGAAGAGTCCAGTGCTCACAAGCAGCGACTAGGACACATCAGCAAGCAGGGCAATTCCTTGCTGCGCTTCTTGTTGGTGGAGGCGGCCCAAGCGGCAGCGCGTATCCATCCGGACTGGAGACGTCGCTACAAGCGCCTGGCGATGCGCCGGCACAAGAGCATTGCCAAGGTAGCGATGGGGCGTCGGATGGCAATTACGTTGTATCGGATGTGGCGAAATGGCTGCGAGTATTCGCAGTCCGTTAAGTGCGGTTCGTACGCGGGACAGCTCGGAACCGGACATGGCGTGAACTAAAGCACCGTCTTCTCGATGAAGATATCGCGCAGCTCACGACGAACAGTCTATATCAGAATGGCGGCTAGGCACCGAGACCCACTTTACCGGTAAGGCGACTAATCAGGACTTGGGAATTGCTTCGTTTCCATCCAAACTTGAGAAATCTTCCGATGAGGTTGAGAATGTCAAGGATGATCGCCCCATCGGCCCCGCATCCGAGCGATCGACCTTTTGGCCTCGCATCTAACTCTTTAGGAGAAGATTCGCCATGTCGCATCATTTCGATACGCCTACCGCAAAAGAAGACCCCCGCATCAACGTCTGCGATTTCTACTTGTTTCGCGGCCGCCCGGGCACAACGGTCATGGCTTTGACCGTGAATCCGAATGCCGGCGTCGGTGCGCCAGACACCTTCCACGACGAAGGTCTCTACGCCTTTCGCTTCGACACGGATCGCGATCTTCGCGAAGACGTCGCCTTTAAGGTCCAGTTCGGCGCGCCCGCCCACGCCGATGGCAGCGGGTACCGGCACGTTCAGTCCTTCACGGTCCGGCGCGCCACCGGAGCCGACGCTCTGAAGGGCGCCGCGGGCGAACTCATCATTTCCGGAAACACGGGACGCGTCGTGACTGCGGATCGGGGCTGCCTCGCGTACGCAGGCCTCGCGCCCGATCTGTTCGCTACCAATGGCGTCGGTTTCGGTGCCTTCAGAACAGCTCTGTGGGCCGAAAACCGGTTTGCCCCGGAGGCGTTCCAGAATGGCCAGAACTTCTTCGCCGGCAACAATGTCACCGCCATCGTCCTCGAGGTCCCCAGCAGCCTGATCGGCCGAGGTGTGGTGCACGCCTGGGCCACCGCATCGCTCTACGGGCACGCGCCGGAGGTGCAGGTATCGCGTTGGGGCCTGCCGATGATCACCCACATCCTGCTCTCCGATCCTTCGCTGCACGACGCATCGGAAAACTACAACCGCGCGGTCCCGGCGGACGAAGTGGCGCTGTTCTCCAAACCGATCCGCGA
>Ga0210409_10001801_pt1 | contig 26967 bp, 21 predicted proteins | sample IncBWH17MmetaG_FD_161649 | JGI IMG/M metagenome (GOLD analysis project Ga0210409, IMG submission 161649) | Forest soil microbial communities from Barre Woods Harvard Forest LTER site, Petersham, Massachusetts, United States - Inc-BW-H-17-M | ecosystem: Environmental > Terrestrial > Soil >...
TTTTCCGCCGTATAACACGAAGCTGGATGAATACGCTCCGGGCAAGCACGCGGGCAGCCCGGCGTTGCGCGCGTGGGTGGAGCGCGAGCAGCCGCCGTTTCTTTTTTGCGGGCACATCCATGAGACGGCCGGGCTTTCCGACAAAGTGGGCGAGACGCTTTGTATTAATGTCGGTAAAGAAGGATACGCGGTCGAGGTTTAGCGGGGTGAGTCGGGTTTGTCATTCCGAGGGCCGCTTGCGCCCGAGGAATTTCTGTTCGATTGACCACTGGGCGATGCGTGCACACGAAGAGAGATTCCTCGGCCGACTTCAGGCCTCGGAATGACAACGCGGCAGAAGAGCTACTTTCTGTTGCCGTCCGCGGGGTAGATCATGAGCTGGCGGCGGTCGCCGGAGCCTTCGCTTTCGGTACGCACGCCGGGGGCGCCGGAGAGCTCGAGGTGAACGATGCGGCGTTCGCGCGAGGACATGGGATTGAATTGAAAGGGCTGGCCGGTCTCACGGACGCGCTGCGCGGCGACACGCGCCGAGAGTTTCAGTTCCGCGAGGCGCGTGGCGCGATAATCGCCGCAATCGAAGCGCACGCGATCGTGTAGCCGCGGGTCGAGCCGCAGCCAGCGATGCGCGATGTGCTCGAGCGCGAGCAGCATCTCCGCATTTTTCTCGAGCAGCAAATCCTGATCCGCGCCGCTGAAGGTGACGACCACTTCCTTTTCGTCTCCGGGCGGCGCGGCGACTTCGAATTCCATCACCAGGCCCATTTCGCGCACGGCGAGCGCGAGGAAACGGCGCAACTCCGTAACGGCGCGCTCGCTATCGAGCGGAGGCGGAGGCGCGGTGTGTTCGCGGCGCGGAAAATTCCGGCCGGACTGGCGGTTTGCGGATGGAGGCCGACCGTTGCTCATGGTTGTTTCTTCTTATTCTTGAATTTGCTGTTGGTTGGCAGCGGGCGCGTCCGGTTCAGATAGTACTGCTGCCCCACGCCGACCAGGTTACTGGTGAACATATAAAGGTTCAAGCCGCTGGCATAGGTGAAAAAAATCGCCGCGAACATCAGCGGCATGAACGACAGCATTTTCTGCTGCGCGGGATCCACGGCCGCGGATTGCGGCGTCATTTTGGTCATCAGGTACATGGTGATGGCCATGGCGATCGGCAGAATGTAATACGGATCCTTCGCCGAAAGATCGTGAATCCAGAAAACAAAGGGCGCGTGACGCAGCTCGATCGCGCCGGTGAGCACGCGCCATAGCGCGTACCAGATGGGCATCTGCAGCAGCATCGGCAGGCAACCGCCCATTTGCGCCAGCGGGTTGATGCCATGGCGCTGATAAAGCTCCGCCATTTCGTCCTGCATTCCTTTCTTGCGCGGATCCGTCATCGAGTATTTCTTATACTTGTCCTGGATCTGGCGCATTTCCGGCGCAAGCTTCTGCATCGCCTGCATGGATCGCCAGCTTTTCATCTTCAGCGGAAACACGGCGATGTTGATCACCAGCGTGAGGAAGACGATGTCCCAGCCCCAGTTGGAAATGTAACGGTGCAGCCACTGCAGCGCGAAGAGCAGGGGCTTGCCGATAACGCCAAACCAGCCGAAGTTAATCAGTGCTTCGAGCGACGGCTGCACCTTCTGAAGAAGCGCGAGATCCTTGGGTCCGACAAACATTCGCGCCTTCAGCGGGCCGGGCGCCATCGCACCCACGGCGATTTCGGCGGCGGGCTCGCTCGCCGGCTGATTGTCCGAGCCCACGAAGTGGTGCCACTGCGTCCAGTGCCAGAGCGCGAGGTCGGTTCCGTCGGGAATAAATGTCGCAGCGAAGAACTGGTCCATAATCCCGGCGAACTGCATGGGTCCGGACTGTTCAAAGGGCTGAATCTGGTTTCCGGGGACGCCGAGCTTTTTGAATGGCAGCAGGGTCAGGCTGTCCGCCTGCTTGTAAAAAACGTTCAGGTACTGCGTGGACTTATAGGCGGCCTTGTCGCCGAATCCGCCGCGCCAGGCGACGGCGGGAGCGAGCGGCTGGCCGTCGAGTGACGCGGAAACCTCGATGGACAGCAGATAATCCAGCTGGAATTTCAGTTTCTTGGTGACGTCGAGATGGCCATCGCTCCATTGGAAGGTGATTTCGGCGGGCGCGTCCAGATTTTCGGAGCCGGGAGTGACGTCGTAGAGCGCGGAATTCGCGCGCGCCTCAAGCTGGGGATCGGAGAACTGCAGCGAGAGCGGCCAGCCGAGTTCTTGCGCGACATCGGAGTTGACGAGATCGAGCGGTTGAGGGGTCTTCTGATCGTCAAAATATTTTTTCAGCTTCCAGCTGCGCACCACGCCGCCGTGGTTTGACAGTTCGACGCGGTAGAGCGCGCTTTCGACGATGATGTTTTTTTCGGCGGTCGCCTGCACCACCGGAATTTTGGGAGCGGCCGCGGGAGCGGCGCCGGCCGTCGTCTGGCCCGCGCTTTGCGCGGGAGGAGGTTGCGTTGAACCTCCACCGGGGACCGTCTTCCCGGCGACCTGCGTCGGGTTTTGCGGGGGCGGAACGGGCGGCTGGAAATAGTGCATCCAGATAAAGGTGACCGCAATCACGATGACTACGAAAATGATTCCGCGGGTCTGGTCCGACATCTCCTTCACTGCGATTCACCTTGCGCGCCGGGCAGACGGGCGGCGCCCGCGAGCGGAAACTCGTCCGGCACGGGATCAAAACCGCTCTTAGCGAAGGGATTGCAGCGGAGCAGGCGCCGGAGGGCGAGCGAGAGTCCACGGCGGGCGCCGTGCCGCGCGATGGCCTCTGCGGCGTAGTTCGAACACGAGGGATGAAACCGGCAGGCGCCGCCGAAGAACGGAGAGAGGAATGTGATGTAGCAGCGCACCAGCAGGAGCAGCAGCCACGCTGCAGTCGATTTTCCGTGCGTGCCGAAGCGGCCTGCGCCGCGAGCGCAGGTCAGGGCGTGGACGCGCGAGGAATCAGCTTCAGCAATTCCTGCGTCAGCGCTGAAAAATCCGCCGTGGCCGCCGAGCTGCGCGGGTGAATCACGATGTCCCATCCCGGGGCAATCTCCTGTCGGTGCAATCTCAGAATTTCGCGCAGCCGTCGCCGGATGCGATTGCGCCGGACCGCGCTGCCCAGCGCCTTCTTGATGCTCCATCCGAAGCGGCTGGATTGCAAGCCATTGGGGCGAACAAAAATAGTGAACTCGCGGCTCGACCGGCGCCGGCCTTCGCGATAGACGGCGTCATATTCGGCCCGGCGCACCACGCGGCAATCGCGCGGCAGGCCGAGCGACGGCGCGTCAGACTCGCGTGAGACTGTGGCGTCCTTTTTTGCGGCGTTGCGCAAGGACCTTCCGTCCACCCTGGCTCTTCATGCGTTTGCGGAAGCCGTGTTTTTTGTGACGGCGGCGCACATGGGGCTGAAACGTACGTTTCGGCAACGATCGTTCTCCTCTGTATTCGCAGGCGGGCCTGTATTAGTGGCGGAGTCGGCGCATCAGATGCCCCTCGCGGACCCAAGCGAATTGTGTAGTGTATGCGACCGCTGCAAGACGGTCAAGGAAACGTGGGCGCTATCAGCCCGGTGATTTGGAGCGGGAGCCGCCCGACGAACGAGAATAGCAGCTAGCACATCTGTTCGAGGAACGCCGGTGCGATGCGTCTCGCGTCGTGGTTCTTTGCAGCCACCTCGAGTCCCTTCGCGGAGAGCGCGCGCCGCAATGCGGCGTCATCGCGAAGGCGCATCAAACCGTCGCGAAGCGCCGCTTCATCCGGCTCGTCCACGACGAGCGCGCACTCCTGGTCCCGGCAGTATCGAGCCGCCGCGGAGTAGGCTGGCGCGTGCACCAGGATGGGGACGCCGGCCGCCAAGTATTCAGCGATCTTGCTCGGGAAAGACGTTTCGACGATATGACGCATCCCGGGCTCAAAGGAAAGAGGGAGAAACACAACATCGGCTTCGGCCAAGACCCGGGCAACGTCTTCATGCCGCACTTCACTCCGCCGGACATTCTTGCCGGACAGCCCCATCTTTTCGAGCGCCGCGGAGGACACGGAAGTGTACAGCGTCATTAGCATGCTTGCCGGCGCGCCATTGTTATTTGAAGGTTCCTGGTCCACCACGTGAACCAGACGGCGTACGGCGTCCAGCTGCGCGCTGTAAATTGATCCCGTATAGATGACCTGGAATGAGCCGTCGGCGCGATCAGACTTTCGGACATTTTTTTCTTTGAACTCTTCAAGCTCCAACAAAGGAAGCAGCGGCAGGCATTTCACGGTGTAGGTCTGCTGGAAATACTCACACATCCCGTCGCTGACACCCCACAGACGCTTGCAGCCGCGCGCGACGCGAGGCATCAGCAGGGCGTACACGACGGGCCGAAGCCCGGCGAAGCGTCGCGCGCCGGCAGGGTCGTCCATGGCGTACATGTAGAGCGGGCGGCCCGTTAACCTGTGAATGAAATACGCGGCGACGGTGTATTGGTCCCAGGGCACAGTGAAGATCGCGTTGATGTTCTCCTCGCGAACGAGCTTCGCTCCGCGCCATACCGTCCATGGTATGAGCATGTAATTCAGCAGCAACGCCAGTCGGTGAACCAAGCGGCGGTGGATTTGAATTTCCGGTACCGACAACTGGTGTTCGGGCCGCGGCAGAGGGTCAAAAGGCGCGGAATCTCGCTTGCTTTGACTGCTCGTCAGCGCCCAGAGCCGATCGGGAGGATAGCCGGCGAACAAACGGCGCATCAGAATCCCGGCGCCCAGATGGAAGCAGGGGATCCAATTCCAAACGATGAGAATTCGCGGCAAGGTAGCGCGTGTTTCGTTCAAGATGTTCCTGTCCACGTCCGGAAGAATAATAATTGTGCATGGGACTCGAGGCGTGAGCAATAGGCCTGCGCTGAGGCGCCGCGAGACGACCGGCCTTGAGAAGCGTCTCGGAGGTTGTCTGTTGCGCTGGGATTCAATCAATCACCCGCTTCTTTTAGATCAGCGGCTGGTTTAATCTAGCGGCGTGACATCCATCGCTAACACGGTATCGCCGCCGAATTCGCCGTTAAAGTCATTTTTCGAGACCAAGGGACAACGAGCGAGCGTTTCCGCGCGGGTTTACTTCAACAAGCTCGTCTACGGTCTCATTCGGCAGACGCGCAGGATGCCCGACGGAGGCTGGATCCACAGCCGCTGGTATTGGTTCGATTACCCCCTGTCTTTGCGCGGCGAGACGCTTTGGAGCGAGCCCCTTCGCGCGTGGTTCTGCCCAGAAGACGAAACGGCCCTTGAGTACATGATCCATCTTCAGAAATATGAGCCGGTCCAATGGGTACGGCCGAAAGAGGGTGAGGTCTTCATAGACGTTGGCGGATACGTCGGCTCGTATTCAATCGCCGCGGCGCGAGCGGTCGGACCAACCGGCCAAGTGGTGACGCTGGAGCCTGATTCTAAGAATCGCCGCCAGCTGGAGCGCAATCTCGCGCTAAATGGGATCACCAACTGCCAGGTGCTTCCTTTGGCCGCGTGGTCCACGAGTGGTTTCATAGGCTGGCACCAGGATAGTCATCCGGTTTTTCACAAAGTCGAGAAGGCCGAAAGCGACAACGAGATCGAAGCTGTATGCATCGACGATCTGGTGCAGCGATTGTCCCTGGACCGAGTGGATTGGATCAAAATGGATATTGAAGGCGTGGAAATCGATGCCCTGGAAGGCGCCGCGGACACGCTGGTTAGATACCGGCCGCAGTTGTTCATTGAAATTCACGAAACGTTGCAGCCCTTTACGGAACTCCTTAAGAGATTCAACTACGCGGTCGCGGAGGCGGTGTTTGACGTTCCGCCTGAACGCCATGGGTGGATTCTGGCGCGCGCTTCCTAAAGCGCTTATGTTGATGGCATCGAGGCGGGAGTCTCGGTCACCTTTTCCGCGTTTCCTTGGGCGCGGAAGTCTTTCGTGGTTCAAGCGGAATTGACTAATCGCTCAAAAGCAATGGCGGCTCCCGAGCCACTTCCGGCATCAGTCCTGATTCCCACCTACCTCCGGCCGGAAGCGCTAACGAAATGCGTGACCTCAATTCTGGCAGGATCGCGGCTGCCGCGAGAGATCGTCATCGTCGGCCGGGCGGGAGACAAGGCGACGGAGGAGGCGATCGCGGCGATTGAATCCGCGTCGCATGGAGACGTCATGATCCGTTCGGCGTGGGTTACCGAACCTGGACATGTTCCGCCGGTCGAGACCGGCGTTCGGCTGGCGTCGAGCGATTTGGTGGCAATCGCAGATGATGATGTGACGGTGACGCACGAGTGGTTATCGTCTCTCGTCGAAAACTTTACCGATCCAGCCGTCGGCGTGGTGGGCGGGCCCGTGATTGTGCCAGGCCAGCCGCCGCCTGAGGTTAGAGGAAAGCCCGGGCGCGTATCGTGGTACGGAAAAAATTGGGGCAATCTGAGCAGTATGGGTGCAGGCGCCAATGTTGAGGTGGACGCGGTCATGGAAGGGAACAGTGCGTGGCGGCGGGGGCTTCTTGTTTCGCTCGAATTCGATCCCGTGCTGAACTTTGATGATGCCTCCATGTACGGACTCGACCTCTGCCTGCAGGCGAAACAGCGCGGCTATAGGTTGCTCTACGAACCGCAAGCGATGGTTCACCATCATGTCGCGCCGCGCGCGCCGGAACTCGATCGGCAGCAACGCGGGTCCCGCCTCTTCAGCTACTGTCGCAACTACACGTATATTGCACTCACTCGATTTACGCTTCGGCGCCGCCTCGTGTTCCTGGGTTGGTGGTTCCTGATCGGCGAACGCGGAGCATGGGGGCTGGGTTCGCTGCTCGTGGATACGATACTGCGCGGATGGCGAAAGAATCGCTACGTCGGGTATGCTTGGCGAGGGAAGGTTGAAGGCGTGCGGCTATACCTGAGCCGATCCTCTCACCCATGAAGCGGACTTCATCGTCATGAGGATTCAAGATGGTGTTGTGCGCGTGTGGCAAAAGTTCCCGTCGTCCTGGCGCTCGGGCCTGGTCAGATCGCCGCTGGCATCCCCTCTCCGCCGTTGGATGAATTCGCTCTATCCCGTGGGGACGGGAATCTTTCCGTTGGCTGCGCCTCTCGAGTCGTACCGCATGCGCCTGGATGTGCGCTCCTCGAAGGCGTTCATTTTCGGAACGTACGAACCTGAGGTAATCCGCGCGGTGATGTCCACCGTGCGGAAGGATTGGGTGGTTATGGACATCGGCGCGCACGTCGGCTATTTCGCGCTGCTGCTGTCAAAGATTATCGGACCGGGGGGCAAGGTGATCGCGTTTGAGCCCGTTCCTGAGAACTTTCGTGCGCTGGAAGAAAATGTGAAGTTGAACGGCTGCCGCAACGTGGTCGTCGAAAACCGAGCGGTTTCGTCGGTTTCCGGCCCGGCGATGATGAGATCAAACGATGCGGATCAATTGACCTATACGGCGTCATTGATCCACGGCCGACCGGTTGCGGACGTTGACGCGGTATCGCTCGATGACTACACGTCGACGCTGAAAGAACGGGTTCGGTTTGTAATGATGGATGTGGAGGGAGCTGAGGACGCTGTGATCGCGGGGATGCGAAATATGCTGAAGCGCGATTCTCCGACGCTTCTCATCGAGGTACACGGATTCGAGGAATATGGCGAATCTCATCCCGCGCTGCGAGAACTGCTTTCTCTGGACTACACTTTTCGATTCCTTGATCCACCGGGCATGCAGGTGCACGTATTGGCAGAGCCGGCCAAGACCGAGAACGCCTAGAGGGAAAGCGCCCAATTGAATCGCAAGCTTCGCGTCCTCTTAGTTTCGTCTCATCCCGTCCAGTATGCTTCGCCCATATTCCGGGTTCTTGCCAAGGATTCGCGGGTCGAAATCCTGGTCGCGTACTGCGGCATGCAAGGGGCCGAATCGAGCGTTGATCCTGGATTTGGAGTCGAAGTGAAATGGGACGTACCTCTTCTGGATGGCTATCCGTGGCGGCATGTGCCAAACCGTTCGTGGAGACCCGGCCTCGGCACCTTCTTCGGTCTTTTCAATCCCGGGATTTGGCGGCTGATTTCGGAAGGCGGGTTTGACGCTGTGATCCTCTATACAGGTTACCTGTGCGCCACATTTTGGATCGCGCTGGCGGCGGCCAAGTGGAAAGGCGCGAGGGTGCTTTTTGGGACTGACGCATACGATTTATCGCCGCGCGACGCCAAGAGATGGAAGATCTGGATCAAGAGAAAGCTCTGGCCGCGCTTGTTTCGATTTGCGGATGTCGTCCTGGTGGTCTCGAGCGGCGGCGTGGCACTGATGCGCGCTTTGGGAATTCCCGAGAAGCGCATTGCTCTGGTCCCGTTTTGCGTGGACAACGACTGGTGGATCGAAAAATCGGATCGCGTGGATCGGGCAAGCGTGCGGGTTCGCTGGAACGTGGCGGAAAATGCGGCCGTGGTGCTTTATTGCGCGAAGCTCCAGCCCTGGAAACGGCCTCAGGATCTTCTGCGGGCATTCGTACGAGTCGGCGATTCCAATGCATACTTGGTGTTCGCCGGAGACGGGGCGCTGCGTCCCGCTCTCGAGTCCGAAGCGAAGACGCTGGGTGTGGACGCGAGAGTGCGTTTTCTGGGATTCGCAAACCAATCCGTGCTGCCCGAGCTGTATAAGGCGGCGGACGTATTAGTGCTCCCGTCTGACTACGAACCGTTTGGACTGGTGGTCAACGAGGCCATGCTGTGTCAAGTTCCGGTGATCGTGAGCGACCGGGTCGGCGCGCGCTTTGATCTCGTCAGAGAAGGTGAGACGGGTTACATTTTTCCGTGTGGCGATGTGAATGCTCTAGCGGCGATGTTGACGCGTGCGCTCAGCGACCTATCGCTGCTCCACGGAATGGGGACGGCCGCGCGACAGAGGATGAGCTCCTGGTCGCCGGCCGATTATGCCGGCGCGCTTGTGCAGTCGATTCTCAGGGTAGCCGAGGCCCGTGGCGTCGATGGAATGTCGAGGAGTTCGTAGCGCGAATTGGGGAGTCAACTGAATTTCCGTGGGCTTACATGTCAACACACCGAGTACCAGCCGCTTCGGAACATCGTTTGGATTCGCGCCGCGCAATTTCGGCTCGACCGCTTCCGCGCATCTGGACCTGATTCGCGGATTGGCGGCGTGGGCGGTAATGTGGGGGCATCTGCGGGCTCTTTTTTTCGTGGACTTTCCGCAAATCCAAAATCCCAGTCTATTTTTGAAAGCCGTTTACTTCCTTACCGGATTTGGAAACGAAGCGGTCCTCGTATTTTTCGTTTTGAGCGGATTCCTTATATCCACGGCAATCTTCAGCAGGCAGGCATCTGGAAATTGGTCGTGGCGCGACTATGCAATCGACCGCTCGTCGCGGCTCTATGTGGTGCTGATTCCGGGATTGCTTTTCGGCCTGCTGTGGGACAAGCTCGGCGGCTCCGTTTTCGCCTCGACTGGTATCTATTCGCAGCCTCTGGAAAGTTTTGGCTCCGCGATCGTGCGGGCGCGGCTGGGAATCGGAACGTTTCTCGGCAACTTGTTTTTTCTTCAGACGATCGTGTGCGCTACTTTCGGATCGAACGGTCCGCTGTGGAGCCTGGCCAACGAATTTTGGTACTACGTGCTGTTCCCGCTAGCGTTGGCTGTCGGAATCGCATGGAAGCTGAGGTCTTGGCGTCGAGCGATTCCCTTGACGATACTTACCGCCTGCGTAGCCGCTTTTTTAGGACGGCCGATAATGGCCGGCTTCCTGATCTGGCTGGCGGGAACCGCTCTGGTCATCGCATATTCCAAATGCCCGCTGCCGTCAAAAAGCCGGTCGGCACTCTACTTTCTGTTTGCTGTGCTGGTGCTCTCGACGTGTCTAACGGCGGCACGAACGGGCCGGTTATCGCTGCTCGGCAGTAACCTCGCCGTCGGAATCGCGTTCGCACTGTTCCTGTTCGGAGTCCTGCGCATGGATTTCGGAAATGGAAGCCGGACTTACGGGCGAGTCGCAGCCGAACTTGCTGGATTCTCATACAGTTTGTACGTGTTGCATTTCCCATTGCTGCTTTTTCTCAGAGCATGGATCGTGCCGCAGCAAAGATGGCAGCCGGATCCGGCAAATCTGGGCCGAGGTGTGTTGATTGGCGTGGCCACGCTCGGCTTTGCCTGGTTGGTCGCTAAATTCACAGAGGGCAAGACGCGTGTCGCGCGTCGGTGGATGCGGAAGACGATGCCGGTTCTCGATGGGCGAGCGGACTGACTCGCGTTGCCGTTCCGGACGCCGGCGACGGGGTCGCTGATATAGAATGCATTCGTGCTGCGCGTGACGCAGAATCGGCCGGAGTTTCCGGCACCCAGGTGATGATCGGTTGCTGAACTCCCGCATCCCCGCGTTGAGAAATCAGGCGTTGATAGGGATCAGCCTGTTTGTCCTCGGACTCTGGCTGGCCTGGGAAATCGGCGGGAAAATCGTCGCCAACGATTCTCGGACGCTTCTGTTTGGCGCACTGGTGTTTGGGGGATGCGCCGTGGTTGCCACGGTACTGCGCACTTGGCGAATGGGGTTCTATATCTTTTTCATTTGGATGTTGTTTGAAGATTTCGTACGGAAATTCATGGGCAACAGCCTGGGGTTGTTTTTCGGCAAGGACATTCTGCTGTTATTCATATACGGAGCTTTCTTCGTGGAGGTGCGCAGGGGCCGAGAGAAGACTTTTCGCCCGCCGTTCCTGATATTCCTCAGCCTGTTCGTGTGGCTGGGCGTAATCCAGGTTTTTAATCAGAATTCGCCGAGCATCCTGTACGGGTTGCTGGGCTTCAAGGTCTACTTCTATTACATGCCGCTGCTCTTCGTCGGATACGCGCTGATACGCGATGACGCAGACTTGCGAAAGTTCCTGGTGATCAGCGCAGCGTTTGCGGGCGTGATCGCGATCCTGGGTATCGTTCAATCGATCCTGGGGAACAGTTTCCTGAATCCCGCGGTCTTGGCTCCGGAGTTGGAGGACCTCGGGAATCTCCACAAAGTGGCCCCGGTGACGAACAGAGCTTTTTACCTTCCCAACTCGGTCTTCGTGAGTTCGGGCCGTTTCGCCGAATATGTGGCTTTTATGTTCTTCCTGGCGATGGGTGCGGCTGCCTATTTCCTGCTACACACGCCGCGCTACCGGAAACTTGTTTTCGGCGTAATCGGCTTACTGGCCATTGCCACGGTGCTGAGCGGCTCTCGGAATGCCGTGGTGACCGTGGTGCTGAGCGCGCTCGTGCTCCCCGTCGTGTTTCTATGGGGCGCGCCCTGGCGATGGGGGCAGGCGCATAGGCTGGTTCGAACGATCCGCCGTTCCGCCATCGTTCTGGCCCTCGCCCTTGCGGCTCTGCTCGTGATCGTCCCCGAAGAAGCGGGCTCGCGCATGGAGTTTTATTCCGAAACTCTTAGTCCAAATGGCTCGCAATATCAACTCGGAACCAGGATCTGGGACTACCCAATCGACAACCTTCTATACGCTTTCCAGAAGCCGAACTGGCTGCTTGGAAACGGCATCGGCACCGCTTCGCTTGGCGGGCAGTATGTCGCCAAAATGCTCGGGACGCGTCCGCTCGACCTCGGCGTGGAGGAGGGCCACGGCGCGTTGATTGTCGAAATGGGGATCGTCGCTCCCTTTCTCTGGATTCTCTGGACTGGATCGGTCCTGTACTACGGTTGGAAGGTGGTTCGGCGCCTGCGGGAGACTCGGTTGTTTCCGATCGCGTTTGCAATTCTCTGGTATGCGTTCGTGCTCCTCTTTGTCTACATGCCCTCCGGAATCATGGCCTACCAGAATTACATCTCCAACGTGTTCTTGTGGTTGCTCCTCGGGATGCTCTTCCGATTGCCGGATCTATTGGTCAACGCGCCGGCGCCGGTCAAGGTCCCATTGAGAACACCGCGCCGGACGGGATTTTAATTCTAAGGATCGAGACTTCGTGCGTACAGGACTCCGCCTATTGGATAAGCACAGCGCCGGCTGGACGCCGGGCCATCGCTCACCAATTCGTTTTGGCGCAATCCGTTTCCTATCGAGGTATAACGGATGAATGCCGTAAAGCGAAGGCCGCGTCTGGCCGTAGTCTCGCCGTTCCTGGACAAGAGTCACGGTACCGAGCGCATGGTCGTCGAATGGATTACGCGCCTGACCGATCAGTTTGAAGTCCATATATATAGCCAGAGCGTGGAGGATCTCGATCTTGCGAGATTTACCTGGCATCGAATTCGAAAGCTGAAGGGTCCTCACATTTTCAACTATCTTTGGTGGTTTGCGGCGAACCAGGTCGCCAGGTTCCGGGATCGTTCGCGGGGCCTCAGATATGATCTGGTCTTCAGCGCTGGGATCAATTGCCTGGATGCGGATGTTGTCTCTGTGCATATCGTCTTTGCTGAATTTGTTCGCCGTGTCCTCACCGACTTGAAATTTTCCCGCAACTCGGTCAGCTCCTGGCCTCGGCTTTTTCACCGTAGGCTCTACTACCGCTTGATCAGATACCTGGAAGGCGTGGTCTTTCGAAATCCGCGAATTCAGTTGATTCTCACCGCTCCGCAGTCGGCCGAAGAGATCAAGCGCTTCTATCGCCGCGACGGCGAATTCCCGGTGGTATCCGCCGCATTGGATGGTTCGACTTTCAATCCACAGGGTTGTTCAGCCCTGCGCGCCGCCGCACGATTAACCCTAGGAATCGACAATGGTCGCTTTGCACTCCTGTTAATCGGCAATGACTTGCGCAAAAAGGGGCTTCTGGCGTTGCTGCAAGCGCTAGAGGATTTAACCGACTTGCCGGTTGATTTGCTCGTAGTGGGCGAGGAAGATCCCGAGCCATATCGAACGCTGATTCGCGAGAGAGGTGTCCAGAGTCATGTGCATTTTCTCCCGCCCCGCAAAGATGTCGAGTTTTACTACGCGGCAGCAGATGCTTACGTTGGTCCTTCTCTCGAAGACACGTTTGCTCTCCCTGCCGCCGAGGCGATGGCCTGCGGTCTTCCTGTAATCGTTTCCGCCAGGGCCGGCGCGTCCGCGCTGATTACGGAAGGCACGGACGGTTTGATCCTGAATGATCCGACGGACGCGCGGTCCCTTGCGACGCTGATCCGAAGCCTGTTCGAAGCTCCTGAACTCCGCAGGCGCCTCGGAGCCAACGCTGCTGCGACGACTCGACCGTATACGTGGGAGCGCAGCAGCAGGGAACTCGCCGCGATTTTCGAGGAAACCTTGCGGCGGAAATCAGGCTTCACAGCCCCAACGCTCGTACAGAGCCCATGACAGCCGATCTGGAAACCAACCGCAGGGTGCTGGTTCTCGCCCCCTCGTTAAGATCCGTAGGCGGCGTACAGAATTACACGCGCACGCTGTTGGACGCGCTCGATGTTGTGCTCGGAAAAAATTGCGTGCGGATGGTTGCCGTGGCCGAGGACCCCAAGGCAGGAAGCGGCGGAAAATTCGCGTTGCCACCGTCCGTCAAGGTGCGTTTTCTTGTTTCTGCGGTCGCAACCGCCGTCCGCTGGTCTCCCGATTTGATCGTGTGCGCGCACGTCGGATTGGCCCCCGTCGCCCGGCTGATCGAAAAACTTGCGAGGATTCCATACTGGCTGGTGCTATACGGCGTCGAGGTCTGGGGGGAGTTGCCGCCGGCGAAGCTCGGCGCGTTGCAGCACGCGCAGCGCCTAATTACCATCACTCGATTTACGTTGGATGCGACGATTACGCGGCATCATCTGGAGAAACCGCGCTTCTCAATCCTGCCTCCTACATTGCCAAAGGGAGATCCGAATCCGCCGCAGGGAAAATACGTCGAAGAGAATAATTCGTCACGACCGATGGTGCTTACGGTCGGCCGGATCGCAGCATCCGAACGTTACAAAGGTCACGACGCCATGCTCGATGCCTGGCCGGCCGTTCTGCGAAGTGTTCCAGATGCGGTCTACTGGATTGCGGGTGATGGAGACGACCGCCGACGGCTCGAATCGCGCGCCCGCGATCTCGGCATCGGCGATTCCGTGCAATTCGCAGGGGCTGTTTCCCCCGAAGAGTTGAACGTCTGCTATGATCGCTGCTGTATTTTTGCGATGCCCGCGCGGACCGACTTGGACGCGCGTGCGCCGCGCGGCGAAGGCTTTGGCATCGTTTTCCTGGAAGCTATGGCGCACGGGAAACCGGTCGTGGGACCACGAGTTGGCGCACCTGCCGAGTTCATCCGTTCCGGAGAGCACGGGCTGCTGGTGGATCCGGTTGACCCTGGCGAAATCGCCGCGGCATTGGTCGAATTGCTGAAGGACCCGGCACGTGCGCGCCAGATGGGCGCAGCGGGAAAGGAATGGGTGGCGCGCGAGTTCAGTTTCGATCGATTCTGTGAACGCCTGCGCGACGCATTGCAGACGTAGGTTCGTGTGAGGGATGGAGGAACGGACGGGCATGCGAATTCTCGTGACCGGAGCAACTGGGTTCGTCGGGTGCCGATTGCTCGAGCGCCTCTCGGAAATGGGCGGGAACGATCTCCATTCGCTGCAGCGATACGTGGCCGGACGCCCTGTTTCGGGCGCGGATCAAGGTGTGAAGGTACTTTATTGTGATCTGCGCGATCATTTCGCCGTGAAGTCCGCAATCCGTGAAATGCAGCCCGAAGTGGTATTTCATCTGGCCGCGGTCAGCCCGGTCTCCCACAGCTTCGACCATCCCAATGAGGTCCTTGAGGCAAATCTTGCGGGCACAGTGAATCTGGCCGAATCCTGTCTTCGTGAGGTCCCTCATTTTCGGCATTTTCTGTTTGCGTCCACATCAGAGACCTACGGAAACGGCCCGGTGCCGAAACGAGAAGACACGCCGCAATCCCCCAACAGCCCTTACGCGGTGAGCAAGCACGCTGCCGAGAAATACCTCCTTTATATGTGGAACGCATACAAATTTCCGGTGACGATTCTGCGAGCCTTCAATACCTACGGGCGCCGCGACAACACCCACTATCTGGTGGAAAGAATGATTGTGCAGATGCTCCAGAGCGACGTGGTCAAACTCGGCGACCCGACGCCGGAACGCGATCTGCTGCACCTGGACGATCACGTGGAGGCGTACTTTAGCTGCTTCCGCCAGCCCAATCTCTCCATCGGCGAGGTGTTCGTTTTCTGCACGGGGCGAAAAATTACGGTTCGCGAGCTTGCCGAAAAACTTCGTGACATCACCGGCTTCCGCGGAGAGATTCTGTGGAACACGATTCCTCGCCGTCCGCTGGACATTCAAACAATCTATGGCGACGCGACGAAAGCGAGTTCCATCCTCAATTGGCGACCCAAGCTCAGTCTGGAAGATGGCCTGCGCCGCTCGGTCGATTTCTGGCGTGAGAGGCTGGCGGACCCTGAGCAACGATCGGTTACCGCCGCAAGCTGACGTTCGCGGCGTGAAGTGCGGTCAGCAATGCCGTTCTGTTTTCGGTTGATATCGAATAGCGCAGCGCGAGTGATCTATTTTGTGGGACCCTCTAGTTCCGGTAATCCGATTCGCCGAGTGCAGCGCCTATCACGTTGTTTCCGCGATGTGTAAAGGGATTTGCCCCAGCGCGAAAGCGATTCCGCCGTGCATATCTTGAAGGTCGTGCAGGCCTACTATCCGTTTCAGGAACTGGGAGGGCCCGTGGTGAAGGTGCGGGCTCTGGCGCGCGGCCTAGCCCAGCGCGGCCACCAGGTGACGGTTCTGACGGCAGATCTTGGCGTCGGCAAGCGCAACGGGCTGAGCAATAGGTTCGAGCGCTGCCGGTGGGGCTGGCGGTCGAAACAGGACGGCGTCGAGGCCATTTACCTCACCTCGGTCGGCCATTATCGCGCTCTGACGATCAATCCCGGTGTGATAGGATTCTGCCGGGCTCCTCTCATGGAATTCGATTTCGTGCATCACTACGGCCTCTACAATTTGCTGGGACCCGCGGTGGGTTCGTCTTGCAGGCGATTGGGAATCCCCTACGTAATCGAGCCGATGGGCATGTATCGCCCCATCGTTCGCAATCTCCAAATGAAACGTCTTTACCACCGCGTGTGGGGAAAGTCTTTCATCGGCGGGGCGCGATATCTGATCGCCACTGCGGAACTGGAGAGGCAGGAGCTGCTGGACGGGGGTACGGCGGCTTCCCGGATCGTTGTCCGTCGAAACGGGGTCGAGCTTGCCGAGCGCCTGCCCGAACGAGGGGAGTTTCGCCGCCTGCAGGGTATTTCCCCGGACGCAAAAGTCATACTTTTTCTGGGCCGGCTGGTTTCGAAGAAGAGTCCGGACCTGTTGATTGAAGCGTTCGCCCGATGGCGAGCCGGATCCGGCCGTGGTACGGATGCCGTGTTGATTCTCGCAGGTCCTGAGGAACGCGACGGGTTCGTGCCGCGTCTCAAGAAAATGGCCGATCAACTCGGATTGGGAGCAAGCATTCGTTTCGCCGGCCCGCTGTATGACGAGGCAAAATGGCGGGCGTACTGCGATGCCGATGTCTTCGTACTCCCTTCGCAAAATGAAAACTTCGGAAACACGGTGGCCGAATCGGCCGCATGCGGAACGCCTGTAATCGTGACGGATCGCTGCGGAATCGCGCCGTTTGTCGGCCAGGCAGGGATGGTCGTCCCTCACGATCGCGAAGCGCTGGAACGAGCGCTGGAGCAAATGCTCGGAGACCCGACTCTGCGGCAGCGTTACCGGCAAGGGTGCGCCGCATTGGCGAATTCGCTTTCGTGGGCCGCGCCTATTGAAGACACCGAGAAACTTTACGAACAATGTCTCGCGGAGGTGTCCGCGCAATGATGAACAAGCGCGGCGCCCTGGGGAACATGGATGCGAACGCGGCAGTGGTGCACGGAAATCCCGTCGCGATTACGGATGGCGTGCGCGGACTTTCGCTGGTGCAGGGCCGGCGTCTCCCCAAAGCGATCTTCCGGACGATTTGGTACACGGGCAATATTCTTCTGATCCTGGCGATCCTTCTGGCTGGATATTCGGCGGTCTGGGAGTATTCGACGCGCAAATATCTCAAGGGGTTTTCTGACGCGGTCATACCGTCTTCGTCATCGCCCGAGGAAAAGGCGGAAGCGATTCTGCGCTGGATGGCGAATGGTCCGGCGCGGCTACCCACGAGTCCGGATGATCCCCGGCCGGATCGCGATCCGCTCGACACACTGAACTACGCCTCGCTTTTGAAAATCTGCGGTTCGGCTACCAACGCCTTTCTCAATCTGGGCGATAGCGCCGGACTCGCGGTCCGCCGCCTTCTGCTGCTCGACTCGCGCCATATGGCCACGCATGTGGTGGCGGAGGTCTTGATCGACGGCCGCTGGATCGTAGTCGATCCCGTCTATCGCACCGTGCTGCGCGGTAGTGACGGCGGCTTACTCACCCGCGAGCAACTCAGCGATCCCGCGGTTTTCTCCGCGGCGACGCGCGGCATTCGCGATTACAATTCGCAAGACAACTACCAGCTCACCGCTCACGTCCGTATGGGCCGCTTGGGCTTGATCGGACTGCCCCTGCGGAACGGCCTCAATCGCGTGCTCCCCGGCTGGGAGGATTCCACGGCGCTGAGTCTGCTCATGGAACGCGAATCGCTGGCAACCATGGTCGCCGCGCTCGTCTCGGTTTTCCTTCTTGGTTTTCTGCGCGTGGGATTACGCTGGTACGGCGAAAGGCGCCTCGGAATCCAGCCGCTGCGCATTCGCCAGCAAGTCCGCCGCGCGTTTCACGCGTTCGTGGACGCGTCGGGTTGATGGGACAACGCAGGAAATGGACTGCTTTCGCTGCGACGCCGCGGGCAGTTCTTTATTTTGTGTCTTCTCCGATTAGCTTAAGAGAGTGATCTGTGGCCGGCTCCGAGCCATCCGCAAAAGCGCCCTCGAATCGCATTCTCCAGCTCGATGGGCTGCGCGGTATGGCCATCCTGCTGGTGATTTTCTACCACTACATTTTTACGACGACGCCCGCACCGCAGGGCACTCTCGTGGCCTACCTGCAGGCTGCTTCCCGCATCGGCTGGAGCGGGGTGGATCTCTTTTTTGTCCTGTCCGGATTCTTGATCGGCGGAATTCTTCTGGATGCTAGAGATTCGACCAGTTATTTCCGAACTTTTTACCTGCGCCGAATCCACCGCATCTTCCCGATCTACTATCTTTGGATCGGAATTTATTTTCTCGTCGCGTTCACGCCACTGGTTCACTGGTCGGCGCCGCTCGGAATCATGCCGCGGAGGTGGACCATCATTCCGGTGTACGCACTCTTCCTCCAGAATATGGCTTCGGGCCCGGGGCATGAGTTCAGGCCGGTCTGGCTCGCCGTGCTGTGGTCGCTCGCCGTGGAGGAGCAGTTCTATCTGGTCGTGCCGTCCGTGGTGCGGTTCCTGTCAAGGCGCGGATTGGTCGTGTCACTGATCCTCACGATTCTCGGTGCACCCTTGATCCGGATTCTCGTGTTCAGATACCTGGCCCCCACTCACGCGGCTGCCATCTACATGCTGACGCCGTGCCGCGCCGACGCCCTGGCCATGGGCGTCCTGTTATCGGTCGTTTGGCGGGTGGACCGCTACAAGGCTTGGATTCAGGCTCATCTGAACGGCCTATACGGAGTTCTCGCTGTGCTTGCCGTAGGCATCGGCTGTCTGATGATCGCCGGCAAATCGGAGTACAGCTATACGATGGCCGTGTGGGGCTATTCCTGTGTTGATTTGTTCTTCGCCGGCATTGTTCTTTTGGCGTTGATCGTGCCCCGCGGAATTTGGGCGGGCATTTGCCGGTGGCCAATGCTGATCGGCATCGGCGGAATTTCCTATTGCATCTACATCATCCATTCGCCCATCAATCGGTTTTGCCATTTCGTTCTTTCGCCTTCCGCGAACGGGATTTCGACGCTCCCTTCGCTGGGTGCCACGTTGATCGCCGCAGCAATCACCTGGCTTGTTGCTAAAATGTCGTGGCGCTATTTGGAGTCGCCGATGATCCGGCTTGGTCACCAGTACAAGTACTCGCGCCGGGCAACCGGACTCCAGGTAGATGGCACGCGCGCAGACTTCGAGAATGCCGCCCTCATCATCACGAAACTCCGGTCCGAGGGCGTGCGGCCGGACCTGGAATAAGCTGGAAGCGTTTCGCCAGTCGCCACACACTGCAGACAGCGGGAGAGTGCCCGATATGAATGTTGGCTTCGTCGGCTTGGGAAGCATGGGTTTGCCGATGGCGAGCCTGATTCGCGACCGCATGCTCGCCGCGATGGCGCAGGGGATGGCTGAGGCCGATTGGGGCGCCTTCGCGCGAATTTCGTTGCGGGAAACAGGACTCTGATGTGCGGAATCTGCGGCGTTGTCGGAATCGAATCGCGGGAGGCTGGCGAGGCCATCGTGCGGCGCATGATGGATGCCATGGTCCATCGCGGTCCGGACGAGGAGGGCATCCTCCTCGCCTCACCCGTCGCCGCAGGCATGCGTCGCCTTAGCATCGTCGATCTTCCCGGCGGCAGCCAGCCGGTTTGGAACGAAACCGGCACCGTCGCAGTCGTCTACAACGGCGAAATCTACAATTTCCGCGAGCTGCGCGCCGAACTCGAATCCGCCGGTCACCGCTTTCGCACGCGATCCGACACCGAAGTAATCGTCCATGCCTACGAAGCCTGGGGCGAGCGCTGCGCCGAGCGCCTTCGCGGCATGTTTGCATTCGCGGTGATCGAAATGCCCGAGGGCCGCACCGGCCGCGCGTCGCGCGTCTTCCTGGCGCGAGACCGCATGGGCATCAAGCCGCTCTATTACGCGCTGGTAGATGGCCGGATGATTTTCGCTTCGGAAGTGCGCGCGCTGCTGGCGAGCGGCTCTGTTCCGGCGAGAATCTCTGCCGCGGCGATTCCCGCTTACCTGCTTTTTGGATCCGTGTGCGAGCCGCTTACCTTGATTGACGGCGTCGCGTCTCTCCCGCCGGGCCACTCGATCAGCGTGGCGGCGGCAGCGCCGGCCAGTGCTCCGGAGCCAACGCGCTATTGGGACGCACCCAGCGTCACGCCGGAGTCCGAAGCAGCACCCGCTCAGAAAGTTCGCGCGCTTCTGGAAGATGCGGTCGCCACGCATCTTGTCGCTGATGTTCCCGTTGGGGTGTTCCTGAGCAGCGGCCTTGATTCGACCGCCATTGCTGCGCTCGCCAGCCGTGCCCGCGCCGGTATCCACACTTTCACCGTGGCGTTTGCCGATGCGGAATTCAGCGAAGCCGAAATCGCGCGGCGAACCGCTTCCCGCTTGCGAACCGAGCACAGCGAGCTGACGCTTTCCGACCGGGAGATGATCGCGCGGCTCCAGGAAGCCATCGCCGGATTCGACCAGCCCAGCATGGATGGCATCAACACCTACTTCGTTTCCTGGGCGGCTCGCCAGGCGGGTTTGAAAGTGGCTCTCTCGGGGCTGGGCAGCGATGAAATATTCGGGGGCTACACCTCGTTTCGCGCTACTTCCAAGGTGGCGCGTGCCGCCGCGGTCGCGCGTTTCTTGCCTCGGCCGATTCGCGCATCCTTCGCCGCCGGACTCGCGCGCACGTCCCTGTTTGGTGCCACACCCGACGCCGCGCCCAAGGCGCTGGCTTCTTTTCTCGATCCAGGTTCGCTGCCGCACCCATATTTCTTCACGCGCCTGCTGTTTACACCGCAAGCAGCCGCGGCCGCAATGCACGCAGACTCTTCCTCATGGAGTGCCTCATCGTGGTGGCGATGGCTCGCCGAATCTGCCCGCCGGGCGAGCTCCATGGACGCGTTCACCGCCGTGTCCTGGCTCGAGCTGCGCTCGTATATGCTGAACACTTTGCTGCGCGATACCGACGCCATGAGCATGCGCCATTCCCTCGAGGTCCGCGTGCCGTTTCTGGACGCACCGCTCGTTGAATATGTTTTAACGCTCCCGGAGAGCGCGAAGTGCAACTCGACGCGGCCCAAATCGCTGCTGATAGAGGCGCTGGGCGATCTCCTGCCTGACGAAATCGTCGCGCAGCAGAAACGCACCTTCACTTTTCCGTGGGAGAACTGGCTCCGCGGAGCGCTCGGCAAGCGCGTCGCCGCAGGATTGGCGGAGTGGTCGCCAGCTCTCGAGCCGCATCTGGGACGTGATTTCGCGCAGAGAGTTTGGAAGAATTATCTCGCGGGCCGCACCACCTGGTCGCGTCCCTGGAGTCTGTATGTCCTGAACGAATGGGTGAAGCGAAGCGTGGGCGAGACGGACACCAGCGGCGCCGATTGTCATAAGTCCGCAGCGGTGGCTATATCCTGAGAGTGGAAAACGGGCTGCCGCCGGCGAGCGCGGCATCTAAAGAACAATGATCATACTCGGAATCAACGCCTATCACGCGAACGCCGCCGCGGCCATCGTAGTGGACGGCCGCCTGATCGCCGCGGTGGAAGAAGAACGACTCAATCGTGTCAAATACGCCGCGGGCCTGCCTGCCCGCGCGATTCAATTCTGCCTCGATCGCGCCGGCGCCAAATTGACGGAAGTGGACCACATTGCCGTCCCGCGCGACCCCTGGGCGCGCCTCGGTACCAAGCTCCGCTTCGCCGTGCGCATGCCCCGGTTCGCGCTCGACCGCCTGCGCGTGATGAAGCGCTTCGCCGGCATTCGCGAAGATCTTGCCGCGGCCTTCGATCTCCCGCCCGACGGCATCCGCGCCCAGTTCCATCGCATCGAACACCATCGCGCGCATCTTGCGAGCGCGTTTTTTGTTTCGCCGTTCGACAGCGCCGCGGTGCTTTCCGCCGACGGCCTCGGAGATTTCGCCAGCTTCATGTGCGCGGCGGGCGAAGGACCGAACATGCGCATCCTCGGCGAAGTCGCGTTCCCTCACTCGCTCGGCATGTACTACACCGCGCTTACCCAATATCTCGGCTTCTGGAAATTCGGCGACGAATACAAGGTGATGGGCCTGGCCGCTTACGGGCAGCCGGAATTTCTCGACGAATGTCGCCGCATCGTCCGCTCCCACGCTTCACATTCGTTTCGGCTGGGCCTCGAATATTTCACGCATCAGGATCAGGGTTCCGACATGACCTGGCGCGATGCAAGCAGCACGCCGGTGCTCGGCCGTATTTTTTCTCCTCATCTCGAAAAGCGGCTGGGTCCAGCTCGCCACGCGGATGAGCCGCTCACCGCGCGTCACCACAACATCGCCGCGAGCATGCAGGCAGCGCTCGAGGAGGTACTCGTTTCCTGCTGGAATGGCCTGGCGCGGGAGAGCCGGCAAAAAGCGCTCTGCCTGGCCGGAGGGGTGGCATTCAATTGCGTCGCCAACGCAAAGGTCTTCGATGCCTCGCCCTTTGAGCGTGTTTACGTGCAGCCCGCGGCGGGCGACGCAGGCCTTTCTGTCGGCGCTGCCTTCGCCGTGAGTCACCAGATTCTCGGTCGTCCGCGCGAATTCACCATGGACCACGCCTATTGGGGCCCGCAATATTCGCCCTCGGAGATACGCGCCGTCGTTGATCGCGCCGCCTCATCCGGTGAAGCTGAGATTGCCGAGCGTGAAGAATCCGCGCTCGTTGAAATGACCGCGCGCCATATCGCCGCCGGAAAAATTGTCGGCTGGTTTCAGGGAGCCGCGGAATGGGGCCCGCGCGCCCTGGGCAATCGCAGCATCCTTGCCGATCCTCGCCGTCCCGAGATGAAGGACATTCTGAATCGCCGCATCAAGCACCGCGAGATCTTTCGTCCCTTTGCGCCGTCGATCATCGAGGAGGCCGTCGGCGAATTCTTCGAGAAGACGCATCCCTCCCCCTTCATGACGATTGCCTATCCGGTGCGCCCGGAAAAGCGCGCCGTAATCCCGGCGCCCACGCATGTGGACGGCACCGCGCGCCTGCAGACCGTCAGCCGCTCGGCCAATCCAATGTATTGGAAACTGCTCCGCGCCTTCGGGGATCTCACCGGAGTGCCGGTGGTGTTGAACACCTCGTTCAACGACAACGAGCCGATCGTCTGCCGCCCCGAAGAAGCGCTCGATTGTTTTCACCGCACGCAGATGGACGTCCTGGTGATGGGGAATTGGATTCTGGAGAAGAAGTCCGTTGCCGTCGCTCGCGACGAGCCCGGCGACCGGTTTGCCAGACCCGCGAAATAACTGCGCATGCACATTCTGCTTTTCAACGAATACTATCCGCCCGACACGTCCGCCACCGCGAAAATGGCGGTGCAGGCGGCCGAAACACTGGCTCGGCGCCACAGAGTCACAGTCGTCGCCGGCCGCCCCTCCTACGATCCCGACGAGTTTTATCCCTTCGCTTTCCTCCGCCGCGACACGCGCAACGGCGTTGTCGTCGAACGTGTGGGTTCCACCGCGTATCCGCGCCACCAGATGCACCGCCGCGTCTCGAATTATTTGACCTATCTCGCGCTCGCGGTTCCCCGGGCCATCGCGCTGCGCCCCGATCTGGTGTTGGCGATGACCGACCCTCCCGTGGCGGGAATCGCCGGCGCGTTTGTGGCGCGCAGGCTCGGCCGCCCGTTCGTTTACAACATTCAGGATCTCTATCCCGATATGGCCGTCGGCGGCGAAATTGTTCGTCCGGGATCGTGGGTGAATCGCTGGGAACAGATGCACCGGCGCGCGCTCAGACAGGCCGCCCGCGTCATCGTGATTGGCGACGACATGCGCGACCGCATTCTCGCCAAGGGCGTTCCGCCCGAAAAAGTGGCCGTGGTTCGCAACGGCAGCGCCTCGCTGGCGCCACCGCCGGACACCGATGAGCCTGCGGTACGGAAGATCGTCCAGGAAATCCGTTGCGGCTTCCCCTTTGTCGTGGTGTATGCCGGAAATCTGGGTTTCTATGGCGCGTGGGAAACGTTGCTCAAGGCCGCGGAGATTCTTGGCAACGAAAACATGGGTTTGGTGTTCATAGGGGGTGGGGCGAACCTCGCGGCGCTGCAGTCTTCCGCATCGGGTTCCGCCAATGTTCGGTTTCTGCCTTTCCGCCCGGTCGAGCAGGTGCCGCACGTGATGCTGGCCGGTGATGTGCACGTTGTCACAGTGAAGCGCGGACTGGAGGGCATCGTCGTCCCGAGTAAGCTCTATTCGATTCTGGCTGCGGGACGGCCCGTGCTTGTGGTCGCGTCTGCGTCGAGCGACGCGGCGCGCGTAGTGCTCGAATCCGGCTGCGGTTTAACCGCGGATCCGGACGATCCAGCCGCCGTGGCCGCCGCGATTCGCGAGTTGCGCGGAGATCCTGTGCGCCTCGCGGAAATGGGCCGCCGCGCGCGGGAGGCCGGCAGCAAATATGCTAGAGTCAATGAGCTTGAGCGATTCGCCGGAATGATCGAGCAGGTGGCGCGCGATTCCCATGGAACCTAACATCCTTGATGGTAAGAAAGCACTGTTAGTCGCCGTTGCGCTCGCCTGCGGATCGCATCGGGCCCGCGCACGGTTTCAACAGCAATGACCATTCCCCTCGATCTTCTCGCCTTTGCCGTGGCCCTCGCGGGCTCGCTTCTGTTGACGGTCCCGGTTCGCCGCCTCGCCTTGCATTACGGGATGGTGGATCTTCCCGGCCCGCGCAAGGTGCATCTGAGCCCGATTCCGCTGCTCGGCGGCATCGCAATTTATCTCGGATTCGTGCTCGCCATTCTGTTCACACTGCGCGGCGCGCCGCATCAGCAGATGGCCGGGATTCTCGCCGGCGCCACGCTGCTGGCATTGGTCGGTTTGCTCGACGACGGCGGCTTTCTCCATCACCAGGTAAAGCTATTTATCGGCATGCCCGTCGCCGCGCTGTTCTTGCTTGCCTCCGGAGTTCGCGCTCAGGTGTTCTCTGAATTTGTTCCCGGAACTGCAGGCATCGTGCTCGATGGCTGCCTCACGGTCGTTTGGGTCGTGGGCATCACCGCTTCCTTCAGCATTCTCGACCACATGGACGGACTTTGCGCCGGGATCGCCGCCGTGGCCGCCGGTTTTTTCACGCTCTCCGCCTGCCTCAACGGGCAAACCATGGTGCGCACCCTGGCTGCCGCCGCTCTGGGCGCCGCGCTTGGTTTCCTGCGCTGGAATTTCAACCCGGCGAAAATATTTATGGGCGATGGCGGCGCGATGTTTCTCGGATTTCTGATGGCCACGCTCGGCCTGAAGATACGCCCGGAGGGATCGCACTTTCCCGCCTCCTGGTTTGTCCCGGTGCTGATTCTCGGCGTGCCGATTTTCGATACCACTCTGGTCTCGATTTCCCGCGCGCGCCGCGGGCTCTTGCCCTTCACTTCGCCGGGCAAGGACCATACCGCGCATCGCCTTTCCAACATTGGTCTCGGGCATCGCGGCGCCGTCCTGGTGCTCTACTGCCTGGCGGTGTTGTTCGGAGGCCTTGGCGTTCTGGTTCCGCGCGTGTCATCGGGGACTGCCTACGCGCTCGCGGGAATTCTGGTGGTGGGCGGGCTGATTGCCGTTTTGCTTCTCGAGGGGGCGCCCTACGAGCGCCAGATCAAGCTCGAGAGACCCACTTCCGCGGACTGAGTTACGTTGCCGCACACTCGGTTCGTTTTGCTTGTCCGGCTGCCGAGTGTGTGTGCTAGATTGAAAATTCCTGTTGATCGCACAAATTAGATGAAGCGCATATACTTCCGTTCCGCCGTTTGCTCTCTACTGCTGCTTTGCGGCATTCCGCTGGCAGTGCTTTCTTCGCCGCCTCGGCCCGATGTCCTGCTCCAGACCATGCAGCGCGAATTGCAGCGCGCCACTACGGCGCTGGCAAAATCGGATCCCGCCCCGTATTACCTCAGTTATGCGGTGTCCGATGGAGACGGCACCACCATCGCGGGCGCTAGCGGAGCCCTGATTATTTCCAACAGCGCTCGCCGGCGCGAGGCGGACGTGATGATGCGCGTAGGCTCCTCGGCGCTCGATAATACCCACTCCCAAAGCCGCCCCTCCGGAATCACTTCCGGCGCTCTGCCGTTGCGCGACGATCCCGACGCCATCGCCCGCATGCTTTGGCTGTTGACCGACCGCGAATATCAGCAATCATCAGCGGCTTTTCTGCGCGTGAAGACCAACCAGGCGGTGCAATCCGCGGAAGAGGATAAGTCCCCGGACTTTTCGAAGGAATCGCCGCAGAGCTACGCCGGAGCGCCGTTGCCGATCACCGCACGCGACCTCAAGCCCTGGGAAGATCGCGTCCGGCGAATCTCCGCCGGGTTCCTCAAGTATCCCGAGGTGTACACGTCAGTCGTGCTGTTGCAGGATGGCGCCAGCCGTTCTTACCTCGCTACCAGCGAAGGAGCGGCGCTGCAGCAATCGTCGGCCACTGCCCGCCTGGTGATCGAAGGCGAATCGCGCGCCGACGACGGAATGGATTTGCTACGCGTCGAAACATTTCAAGCCCCATCGCCGGATGCGCTTCCGTCCGACGCGGAGCTGATCGCCAAGGTGGACAAAATTTCGGCCGACTTGAAGGCCCTCCGCGCCGCGCCCTCGGCGGAGCCGTACGCCGGCCCAGCGTTGCTATCCGGCCGCGCCGCGGCGGTGTTCTTCCACGAGGTGCTCGGGCACCGGCTCGAAGGCCACCGCCAGCGCGATGAGCGCGAGGGCCAGACGTTCACCAAGAAAATAAATCAGCAGGTCCTGCCCACCTTCCTCACCGTGGTGGACGATCCGACGCTGAAGGAATTGAACGGCGTGAAGCTCGCCGGTTCCTACGAATTCGACGACGAGGGCGTTCCCGCGGCCCGCGTGGTCGCCGTGGATAACGGCATCCTGAAGAATTTTCTGATGTCGCGGATGCCCATCACCGGATTTGATCATTCCAATGGCCACGGCCGCCGCCAGCCGGGGCTCATGCCCACCGGCCGCCAGGGAAATTTGATCGTCACCTCCACCAAGACGGTGAAGGATTCCGAATTGCGGCAGAAATTCATTGATGAGATCAAGAAACAGGGCAAACCCTACGGTCTGTACTTCGAAGACATCCAGGGTGGGTTTACGGTGACCACGCGTGCGCTGCCCCAGGCCTTTCAGG
>Ga0210409_10001802_pt1 | contig 26959 bp, 25 predicted proteins | sample IncBWH17MmetaG_FD_161649 | JGI IMG/M metagenome (GOLD analysis project Ga0210409, IMG submission 161649) | Forest soil microbial communities from Barre Woods Harvard Forest LTER site, Petersham, Massachusetts, United States - Inc-BW-H-17-M | ecosystem: Environmental > Terrestrial > Soil >...
ATCTGCCACTCGCAGTCGATGGCGTTCTCGGAGGCCGGACGATCGCAGCGATGCAATGGGCGATGTCGATCCCAGACGACGGAGTGTTCGGGGACCAGACCAAGCGTGCCCTCCAGCGGCGCGTCGGCGTTCAGCAGGACGGCGTCATCGGGTCGGAAACGGTAACAGCTCTGCAGCGGCACGTACGAGCCCAGGTCGATGGTGTATGGGGGCCGGAAACCACTCGCTGTCTGCAGCAGTCGCTGAACTCGGACCGCTTCTAACGCTGCCTGATGAAACGAGCGCGTTCAAGGGAAAGACTGGGGAGTACGTGAGCAACGATCTCTGGTCGATCCGGTATTCCATCATCGACCTCGTAGGGGTCGGTGAACTGATCGACGATCTGATGTGGGATCGTCTCGAGCTCGAAGTGCCCCACCAAGAGCAGGACAACTGGTGCTGGGCGGCGACGAGCGACGGCGTCGCTCACTTCTACGACGACGACACGGGGTGGACGCAATGCGAGATCGCGAACTCGAACCTGGCCCGCACCGACTGCTGCGGAAGCGCTGGGGCCGGCGTCTGTAACGTCTACGGCTTCCTGGACCGGGCTCTGAACGCGGTAGGTCATCTCGACCACATGGCATCGGAAGCCGCAGACTTCCAGACCGTCGACAGCGAGATCGACGCGCGGCGCCCCCTCGGCGTCCGCGTCGCCTGGGCTGGCGGGGGCGCTCACTTCGTGGCGATCGGGGGTTACCGTGAGCTGCCCGAGCCATACGTCCACGTAGAGGATCCGTGGTATGGCCCGTCGGACGTTCCCTACAGCACACTGAGGAGCGGCTATCAGGCAAGCGGCACGTGGACCCACACCTACTGGACTCGACCATAGGCCATGATTCCCACATTCGACACCCGAGCAGCCAATGCCGCTTAGGCCACTCGAGCCCCCTGAAATCGTGCGAAGGACAGCTGCCGCGCAGGTCAGCCACCTTGCTTCGCACGGCGCGTTCCCCGCACTTCGGGACGCTGCAGCCGAGGATCTCGCCCTCGTTGCGCCCCATCGCACGTTCACGCTTCCCCTCGAAGCTGTCACCGTAAAAGGGTTGGCGGAAGCGCAACCCGCCGGGTGGCGCTTCCTCGTCGCGGTCAAGGACCGCATCGTGGCGAGCGCCGAGCTCGGCGATGACACCGGGTCGTCGCCGATCATCAACGCCGGACCGTATGTCGGATCGACCACTGCCGCGATAGACCAGCTCGCGGCGCTTCCTGCGCTCGCCCGCGAGGACTTCGAGCTGCGCCTGCTAACCGTGCCGGCGCTGTACGTCGTCGCGACCTGGCTCGCCGGCCGCTCCCACATCCTCACTCCACTATCCCCGGCACCCAGCTTCCTAGAGGCTGGCCGTCAGTACTCCGAGCAGGAACTCATGGCATCTCTCAGGGGACCGGCTGAGCGAATTCTCTCCTCCGAAGACTCAACCTCGGGAGGCTAGACGGCGGTGGCTGGGCGATCTCATCGCGCCGCGAGGGCACGGCGGATGCCGCTGGCACGCAGTACTCGAGTGGCTCGCCTCCGAGACCAACGTCAAGACAGGACATGGCGTTGATGCCGAGCCCCTGGCGAACGGTCGCAAACCCACCACCCTCCCCCAGCATCGACACGATGCTGCTTCTCACCGACGGGCGTGTGATGTGCCATGCGTATAACACGGCCGACTGGTACGCGCTCGCCCCGGACACAGCGTCCGACTACGCAAACGGCACATGGACCCAGCTGGCTTCGATGCCATCCAACGTCCCTGCGCGCCAGCACGGGCCGCTGAATGCCCCTCTGTATTTCGTCTCCGCCGTGCTGAAAGACGGTCGGGTGCTCGTCGCCGGGGGCGAGTGGAACGCCGGCGAATCCGCCGATATCCTGGCCGCCGAGATCTACGACTCGGTCGCGAATACATGGACCAGCCTGCCGACGCCCGAAGGCTGGGCGAACATCGGCGATGCCCCCTCGTGTGTGCTACCGGACGGCCGAGTCCTGATCGGCGACATCAAAAGCACAAAGACGGCACTGTTCGACCCGGCGACAAGCACGTGGACCGCCGGCCCGGACAAGCACGACCAGAGCGCCGAGGAGACCTGGACACTTCTCCCGGACGGAAGCGTGCTCTCGGTCGAGGTCTACGGCCACCCAAACGCGGAGAGATATATCGACTCTGCGAATCCGGAATGGAAAGCCTCGGGGAGCATCCCCGCGGGACACGAGCTGGTTGACGTAGCTATGAGTGAGATCGGGCCAGCTATCCTGATGACGAACGGGAACGTATTCGCGATCGGTGCGACCGGACACACGGCGCTCTACTCTCCGCCGGCTGCCGCGAATGAAGAAGGAACATGGGCCGCCGGGCCGGACTTCCCAGAAGACCCTGGTAACAAGATGCCAGGCGCCGTTGATGCACCCGCCTGCCTGTTACCCAACGGGAACGTGCTATGCGTCGTGGGCCACGAAGTGGAAACCGGACTCGAGAAAGGCTACGCGGGCGAGCCCTCGCGGTTCTTCGAGTACGACGGCGCCAGCCTCAACGAGGTGACGCCCCCGGAAAGCGCGAAGGACCTGTTCACATTCAGTTGCCGGTTGCTACTCCTGCCGACAGGCGAGGCACTCTTCTCAGCGTGCACCAGCCAGCTCTACGTCTACAAACCCGACGGCTCAGCGCGGCAGAGCTGGCGGCCGACCATCGTAAGCGCGCCATCGGAGATCACGCCCGGAGGGACGTATGAAATCCGGGGCACACAGCTGAACGGGTTATCACAGGCCAACTCCTACGGGGACGACGCGCAGATGGCGACCAACTACCCGCTCGCGCGCGTCCGGGATGACGCCACGGGAAGGATCTCCTATCTGCGAACGCACGACCATTCGACGATGGGCGTGGCGACGGGGAGCGCCGTCGTGAGCACTCAGGTCTCGGTGCCAAACCTGCCCGCCGGCGCGGGGCGGCTGTCGCTGATATCGAACGGCATCGAGTCCACCTCGATGCCCATCACCGTGCTCGCCGCCCCACTCCGAACATGAGCGCGCACCGACGGCCGTTCAGCCCAAGTCTTTGAACGGCACGCTGTTGTCCGACGTGACGCCCAACGGATCGCGAACGGCAATGTCCGCCTCGGCCGCTTCACCGGCGGGGATCGCAACAGCCGGCGCCGGCACTCTCAAGCGGATGTAGTCGCTTCCCGACAGGCTCGCGTTGGCTCCCGCATCGCTCGGCGATACCTCTACCTCGGCTGGGCCGCCGAACAGAATCCGGGCAGGGTCGGTCGTCCCAAGCCTCTTGCCGCCCTGGAAACCGTCAGCAGGTTGCTGCCGTAGACGATCATCCAGTCGCCCTCTTTCCCGCGGTCCGGGACGACGCGTTCGATGTGCGGTGCCGCGTCATGCGCCGCCCACTTGTTCGCGATATACGCGGTCGCACCAAGGCTCGTCAGGCCGACAAGGAAGTCCGGCAGTTCGGGGAAACCGGACTTCGACGCCTGGGCCGGCCGTCTCCCAATCCGGTAGGCTCGGGCCATGCGACCTTGGGTGAAGCCAACGTGATACGCCCTCGGAACGTCGCCTTGTTCGTGATGTCGACGTGCGTGATCAGCTTCGCATTGGCCGGTATCGCCTGGGGCGTCCCCGAAGTCGGGCGCTGCGTCGCGCAGCCGGGCACGGGGAAATACAAGGACGACAACTGCACCCAGAAAGCCGGGTCGCACGCGTCCGAAAAAGCATTCGAATTCAAGAAGGGCGCGCCCAGGAAGTCCTTCAAAGCGTCCGGCGGAGAAGTCGTGCTCGCGACCTCCGAAACGAAAATCGTCTGCAGAGCCGAGTCCGCGATCGGCGAATATCGCGAAACGCTCGGTGCGATCACGGGCGTGCAGAAACTCGTCATGAGGTTCACGGGATGCTCACTCCCGTCCTTCGTCGAATGCGAGACGAAAGGAGCGGAACCCGAAGAATTCGTGACGAGCTCTCTGAAGGGATCCTTCGGCTACATCTCCGGCGAAAAAACGAAAACGCCGGTCGTGGGGATCAAGCTGCAGCCTGAAAAAGCCAAAGGTCCGTTCCTCGAATACGAATGCGGGCGCGGTGCTGTCTTGGTCAAGCTCGGCGTGAGCGCCAAAACGCCGAACGGGAACGACTGCACGATCGGGACGCTCTCACCCCCGAACCTGATGAGCACGAGCTTCAACGAGGCGTTCAGCCAGTCCAAAGGCGTGCAGAGCCCGCAAAGCTTCCAGAGCACTCCGACCAAAATCTGCAACCTCGAAGTGAGCGCGAATGGCGGGGCGTACGAACGAGCCGGCCTCGGTTTCGAATCGACGATCACCAACGAAGAAGCGCTCGAGATCAAAGCGTAAGCTCCGCCGCGGCTGCTGCCGCTGGTGGCTGCGGAGCCTGACACCTTCGACCTCTGGGCGTGCCGTTGGCTCGCGCGCTGGCTGAGCGAGGCTCGCGCGCCGACTATCGATCGGGCAGCCGACGTTGCCGCCGCTCTAGCCGAACTCCCCACGGAGCAAGGGCGTTGACGACCTTGCTGGGAATGATGCGCTGACGCCCAGCGAGGCCAACCCCAATAGCCCTCGCAGAGCTGTGACTGCCTGCGTTCTCAAGCTTCGCTCGGAGACGCCGATACACGCCGCAATGACGAAACGCCGGGTGCTTGCTTCCCTAGGCCTCACCTGGGGAGTCTTCATTGTGCTTCACGGCTTTGCCGTTCTCGCGGGCGGACTGCACGGCACGGTTGGCTGGGACGCCGGCCAGATCGTCGCCTGGCTCTTTGGCGCTTGGTTGATCTACTTCAGCGGGCGAGCGCTTGTCCGAGCGCTGAACAAAGGAACAGGGCCGTCTCCAACGGCGCCGTCGGATCACAGACACTGACGGGCGTCTGTAGACGCAACCCCAGCAACGAGCCCAACGAAGCCAACCCCAGCAACCCACGCAGAGCGAGGATTGCTAGCCGCTTTCGCGTTTGAGTTTCTTGGTTTCTTCTTCGCTCCTGCGATCTTGCGCTTGGTTTTCCCGTTCCTGCTTTTCGAGTTCGGCGTGCTGTTCTGCTTCCTGCTTCTTGTTTTCGGCTTCGCGCTTGTGTTCTTCTTGTGCGCGTTCTTCCGCTTCCCGCTTGTTGGCCCTGGCTCTTTCTTGTTCCTCGCGTTGTTCGGACTTGGCCTTTGCTTGCGCTTCACTGCCCTTTCGAGACTGTTCGATCTTTGCTCCCGGCCCTTCGGCATCGTGCCAGCCTTCGGACGTGAGGCTGGCGCAAACGCGGTTGCCGTAGAAGTGTTCTCCGGTGTCGCGGACTTCGATAAGCGTGCGGCCGCCCGGACCCTCCATCGAACAGACAAGCTGCTCGTCATTCGAGGTCGGGAAAGACGCTTCCCGCCAGAACGTGCCGGACACCGATTGCGTCTTATCCCACTGAGCGCACGACTCGCCGCCGAAGATCGTGACCCGCACGTTGGCGTCGGCTGGACCGCTCGTGCAGCCTTCCCCGGAAAACCCGCCGGCGTCGGGAGTGTTCGTGCTGTTGGTTTCCGGGGCGGTCGTGCTCGCGGCGTTGCCGACGCTCGATGGCCCGCCACTGCCGCATGACGATAAGACCAGCGCACCAGCGCTGAGCAAAAGCGGAACGGCAGTAGCGACGAGCCGCCTCATGCGAGGAGTATCGACTCGACCTCGGCGGCCACTTGAGAGCAGAGTGGTCATCCACCGATTCATCATCTCCGGCGTAACCTATGCCGCGATCGCCGAACGGCTCGACCAATACGAGGCCATCTGCGACCGTGCCTTGGCCCGGCTCAGTGCTATCGAGCAGCCAGACGCGGTTGAGCTTGCAGATGATGAGCGTACGGCGGTGCGACGGCGGATCCTCCAGAAGATCCGTGGCGACAGCTAGCCACACGGACTCCGGCGGGGCTTTACTGCGGTTATTGCGGGCGACCGCGCCAAACGGGAGGCCCGTTACGAGTGCAGCCTGCACTCGTCTTCCACTCGATAGGCCCGAGAGAGCCCGACACAGCATGGGTCCGGGATGCACCCCGTTGCACCCCGGATTAGCCCAAGTCGCCAACGTTTGCCGGGCTCTTGCACCGTCCTGCACGTACCTGCGTCTTTCGTCAATCAGTCGGGGAGACAGGATTTGAACCTGCGACCGCCCGGCCCCCAGCCCGGGGGCCGGCTCCAAGAGCGGCGCTGTTCCGGCAAGTCAGCCAGCGTGGAGTGCTCCGGTCGCGAATGGTCGGCGACGGCCCTCGTATGAAAAAGCGGGGTGTCTTACACCACCGCTCAGAAACATTGGACCCCAATTGGACCCCAGCTGCCTTCCCGGGTGGCCACGGCATGAGACAAAAATCAAAAATAGCCGTTTTGCAGGTAATTCAGTAAGGGTGAGCGAGGGGACTCGAACCCCCGACCGCCTGGACCACAACAGCCCGAACCGGAGTCTGGTCAGGCGAAAGCGCCCATATTCATTGGGTTCTGCACTCCTGCGAGTCGCACAGTTTCGCTCAGTTTGTTCCCCGTTTTGTTCCCCGTCTTCGTCCACCACTCTTCGGTCGTCAGCTCAGGCCGAAACCGTGCCCCTCGGGGGTCGCGGCAGCCCTAGCCCTCGGGAGCTTTAGGCGTCGCCGCGTCCAGCGAAGCGTTGAGCGCTGTTTGCTCGTCTGCAGTTAGGCTGCGCCGGAATATGGCTTGCGCGCCGGGGCTGAGGGAGTCCTCCATCTCGTCGACCTCGGGTGGGGGCGCGATGAGCACCACCGCGGATGAGGAGCGGGGTATCGCGGCGCGTAGCTGGTCCGCGAGCGCCCGCGGCTCGTTCTCGATTTCGTCCGCCTCGCCGGCTTGTGAGCCGAGCAGCCCGCCGACGGCAAGTCCGACGGCGATGCCCGGGGGGCCCGCGAGGACGCCGATCAGGCCGCCGGCGACAGCACCCTCCCCCGCCCCCCTTTGAGAGACGTGGTCGCTCTCGTCGACGTCGAGATAGTGCCCGGCGAACATTCCGCGCAGCAGCAGGCGCCCATTGTGGTGGCGTTCGACGAAGCCGACCTCGTGCATCCACGCGGCGTCTGCCGTGCGGTCCTTCGCGGTCGCATATCGAGACACCGCGGTGCCCTCTCCGGCGAACTGGACCACTACGAGGTCCAGCTTGGTAGCTGCAGCTTGGACGGTCATCGGAATCACGCTCCTTGTCGCGTGTTGTCTCGGGTCCTGCAGGTTGCTGGACTCGCCGGTATGCCCGGACCCGGGCAGTTGAGGTTCATCGTCCTGTCCTGAGGCCGACCCGGTAGACGGTTTGAGTCGCTTTGGCTTCCCGTAACCACCGCCGATTGCTTTCTTCAACGCTGTCGCCCCGTCGCAGTGCGCTTCGGCGGCGCGCTCGGAGGCTGCCGGGTGCCGTTTGGCGCCAACGCCGGCTCGCGCGGTCTCAGCCAGCCTCCCTGGCGCGATAGAACCACCGCGGCAAGGAGCATCAGTACGACGAGAGCTCCGATCACGGTGTTCGCGAGGTTGAGCCCGTCGACGAGGCTGCGGATGATGAGCGCTACCAGAGCGGCGCTAAGAACGCGGATCGTTAGTCCGAGGCGCCTCATTACCTCGGCGTAGCTGACGGGATCGATCATTGAAGCCGGCGCGTCAGCAGATCGGGCGCCTCGGACCGTTGGCGCTGAGCCGAACAGGGTTTCGTCGATCTGTGGGCCTTCTATAGGTCGGTCGGCGTGACTTCCCTCGTGGTCGCCCGCGGTGAGCAGCGAAGCTCGGACGGATGCTAAGGCTCGTGATTCGCGTCTCATGCGTCGAGCCTGGAGCCGCCGCGGCGCGCTCGCATCCGCCAATGGTCCAGTCGTCGTTCCGGTTTGCGCCGTAACGTCGGCGCGATGCAACTTGCCGCCGCCAGATCGCGGCGCCGAGTTGTCGGATTTGATCCGGAGCGAGCTCGCCCAGCGCCCGGGCAAGGTTCTCTTTAGAGGTGTGCGACCGACGAGGTCCCGGTGTCATGATGCAGACCCGGTGGTCGCGTATCCTCCGCTCCACCAGCTCCTAATGAGCACCGCGTACTCGTCAGCGGCGTCCTCCCACGTGAAGTGCCCCGCGTCGACGACATCGAGCTTGCTGTTGGGCAGCCGCTCATGGAGAAATTCGGCGTTGACGGGCGGCACCGCCGCGTCTCGCGCACCAGCGATGATCTGCACCGGCGTCTGTATCTGCGGGAGCAGATCGCGGAGAACCGGGAGTTCAGCCGCGTAGGTTCGCACGTAGCGCATCGACTCGACGAAGCGGTCGCCCTCGTAGGAGGAGAGGTAGTCCTCACGGACAAAGTCGGGTAGCGCGTAGCGTTCGATGCCGGCGTTCAGGGCGGGGCCGACGATCTCGCGCGGGTCAGCTCTCCGGTAGGCCTCGAGATCGGGGGCCTCGACCCACTCCTTCAGCACGCTACCCAGCTCGAGTGGAAACGCCGCGCCTCCGCTGCCGACGACGATGCTGCGCAAGCGGCCCGGATGCAATGCCGCGGCGAAAAGCGAGGCTCCAGTGCCAATGTCGGGGCCGATCACGTGTGGGTTCTCGAGCCCGAACGCGCCGGCGGCGCGGATGACGAACTCACCCATCGCCCGCGGGCAGAGCAGTGCATCGCGTCGCTGGGAATGGCCGAAGCCCGGCAGGTCGATTGCGACCAGATGCGTGTGCTCGGCGAGAAGCGCCCACGTTGGCTCGAAGGCGAACAGACTCTCCGGCCAAGGGCTCAACAGGAGGGCGTGATCGTCCCGCTCCTCGCTCTCGGCGAACCGGATCGATAACCCGTCGATCGTCCGAAACCGCGTCTGCATCGGCGTGTTCGACCAGATGCTCAATGCATGGCTCCCAGATGCGTGGGCTCGTCGGTGTTGGGTGCACACATCGCGGCGAGTGTCATTCGCGTCGGGCCGGCTCGCATCCGCCCGTGGACAGTGCGAATGACCGCCGCGGCCTGGAGAGTGCCGACCGGGAACGCCGGCGAGCGGGCGCGGCTAGAGTGGCGGTGCGGAGGTCGGGTCGCTCGGCAAGACGCGGTGGAGCTCGTTGCGCGAGCTGACGCCGAGCTTGATGAAGACCTTGCGCAGGTGGTACTTGACGGTGCGCGGACTAATGAACAGTCGCGTGCCGATCTCCGGGTTCGAGAGTCCGTCGCGGGCGAGCCGCGCGATCAGGGCCTCTTGGGCGGTGAGCTCGTCGCGCGTCTCGACGGTGCGTTTGCGCGCTCTCGCGCCGGTAGCCACGAGCTCGCGCCTGGCGCGCTCGGCGAACGCCTCGACGCCCATCGTCGCGAGCATCTCGTGGGCGGTCCGCAGCTGCTCGCGCGCGTCGACGCGACGGCGCTCACGTCGCAGCCATTCCCCGTAGAGCAGGTGCGAGCGGGCGAGTTCCACGCGCGTACGGGCGTGTGCGAGGTGCACAATCGAGTCGCGATAGGAGCGCTCGGCCGCCTCACCCTCGCCCAGGAGCGCGCGGGTGCGCGCTTCGATTCCTAGCGCCCACTCGCTGGAGATCGCACCCGTGCGCTCGGACAGCCACTCGAGCGCGGTCTCGAGCTTCGCCATATCACCGGTCCTTGCCGCCGCCTCGACCAGCTCGGGTAGGAGGATTGGCCCGCTCCCGACCGGATCGCCTGCGAATGAGCTCCACGCGGCCTCCCGCGCGAGGTCGTGGCGTCCGAGGCCGTTGTAGAGCACCGAGCGCGCGTAGGAGCTCACCATCCGCCAGTCCGCGGTTGCCTCCTGCGAGGCGGCGTCGATCAGCTCAGACACCTGCGCCTCCTGGCCTCGCCACGCCGCGAGCGTCATCTCGGCGCTCCGGAGCGGTGGGTTCCCGCTCACCTCGGCGATCAGACGATCTTCCTCGATCAGCTGAGCCGTTGCCGTCAGCTCGCCCGCGAGCAGATGGCTTCGAGCGAGGAAGCTCAGCGCTAACTGCAAGTTCACGAGCGCGCCGGTGTCGCGCGCGAGCCGTGCCTGCCGAGCGGCGAGGGTGTGCAGAGACCCCGCGTCCCACAGTTCGACCGCGACGATCATGCCGGGCCTGCCTCCGGAGATAAACAGCCAGCGACGGACTTCCTCGTTGCTGAGATCCAAGTGCAGCATCAGCTCGAGCGCACGTGACAGGAGTGGCGCGGATGCCGCAAACCCGTCCGTCAGCCGCGTGGCGAAGGCGTCGAGCAGGGCGTCGGTCGCATTCGGCCGCGCGCGATCGTGGGGCGCCGCGCGCGCTGCCTCGACGACCTCCAGCGCGCCGCCGGGGACGTCAAGGTCGTTGCCTATCGCGGCTCCGAGCGCCTCGAGGTAGGTCTCGCGTGCCAACCCGGCGTCGAGCGTCTCGAGGCGTCTGGCGGCGCCCAGGAGCAGGCGACCTGCGTCTGCGGCGCGTCGCTGCTCCAATGCGATCTGTCCGCGCAACAGGTCCACGCGGGCGAGTTGGAGCGCGTCGAGCAGTCCGGCCTCGACGGCGACCAGCAGCCCCAGCGCCTCGTCGAGCGCGCCAGCGTCGCGCTTCGTCCTGGCGGCCGCGAGCAGGCGCTGTGTGCGGCGCCCAGGCTCGGGCGTCAGCGTCGCCGCGCGCTCCAGAAACGCGGCCGCCGCGGCCAGTCCCCCGCGGGCCAGCGCTCGGCCCGCCGAGCGCTCGAGCTCGTCGGCCACCTGCTCGTCGGGAGCGCCTTGCGCCTGAGCGCGGTGCCACGCGCGGCGATCCGGATCGCTCTCCGGATCGGTGACATCAGCGAGGGCGCCGTGCACGTCCTGCCGCTCCCGAAGTGACGCCGACCGGTAGGCAGCCGAGCGCACCAGCGGATGACGAAACAACACGCGTGCGCCGATCTCGAGCAGGTCGGCTTCGGCTGCAGGCGTCGCGTCCTGGGGGTCAATCCCGAGTCGCTCGGCTGCCCGCCACACCAGGGATGGCTCGCCAACGGGGTCAGCCGCGGCGAGCGCCAGCAGCAGGCGGGTCTGGCCCGGAAGAGCGTCGAGCCGTCGGCGGAAGCTCGCCTCGATCCGACCCGAGAGCGCTACTCCGCCGGGCAGTCCGAACCCGCCCGCGAGCTCCGCCGGCGTCAGGCCCCCTGCGAGCTCCAACAGCGCCAGCGGGTTACCGCGCGTGTCGGTGACGATCTGCTCGCGGACCTGCGCGTCCAGGGGCGAGGTCAGCACCGAGTCCAGCAGTGCGCGCGCATCGTCCTCGCCCAAACCCTCAACCACGAGCTCCGGCAATCCCGCGATGTCGTCGCTCGCAACGCGCGCCGCGAACACGACGCCGACCGACTCCGCCTGCAGGCGACGCGCAACGAACGCGAGGACCTGCGCCGAGGCGCGATCGAGCCACTGCTCGTCGTCCACCAGGCAGATCAGGGGCTGCTCCCCGGCAGCGTCCGAGAGCAGGCTAAGCACCGCCAAAGCGACCAGGAAGCGATCGGGCGTCGACCCGGGAGACAAGCCGAACGCGGTAAGCAACGCGTCCCGCTGCGGCGCCGGGAGCCGCTCCAGGTGATCCAGCAGGGGCGCCAACAACTGATGCAGCCCCGCGAACGCCAGCTCCATCTCAGACTGCACGCCGGTAGCACGGACCAAACGGCAATCCGACGCTCGGTCTGCCACGTATTCCAGCAGCGCCGTCTTGCCGACACCGGGCTCACCACGCACCACCAGCGCCCGGCTCTGCCCGCCGCGGACAGCGTCGATCAGCTCCTCAAGCGCTTCGCGCTCGCCGCGACGGCCCCGCAGCTCTATGGCGCGTCCTCCGATGAGGGAATTGATCGCCATCTCTCCGCCACCGACGTTACATGGCGAGCGGCGAGCGCGACTAGCCACTTGGAGGATGCGAGCTTGCCGCGCCGGCCTCACCCTCAGCTCAGTACGCATGGCTCCCGGTTCCTGCGTAACCAAGGAGGACGGAGAATGAACAAGATCCACACGTCCGAGCGACAGCTCGTCGGGAAACTCCTCGCGGGCCAGGGTGTGGTCGAACGCGTCCCTGCGAGTTTGGGGACGTGTCGGGCCCCGGCTATGCCCTGATGGCTGCCGCCGCCGCTCCACCCAAGTCCCATTCGGCCGCACACATCAACCCGAACGCGGTGCTGGCCGTCGTCGCGGTGGCGCAATTCATGGTCGTGCTCGATGCGACCGTGGTCAACGTCGCGCTGCCGACCATCAAGCGCGCCGTGGGCTTCTCCGAGCAGGACCTGTCGTGGGTCCTGAATGCCTACACGCTGGTCTTCGGCGGCTTCCTCTTGCTCGGCGGGCGCCTCGCCGACAGGCGCGGGCGCCGGCGGCTGTTCGTGACCGGGATCGGGCTCTTCTCCGCCGCATCGCTCGCGTGCGGGCTCTCGCAGTCCGAGGCCACGTTGCTCGTGGCGCGCGGCGTCCAGGGACTCGGGGGAGCGTTGGTCTCGCCGGCGGCCCTGTCGATCATCCTCACCACCTTCGCCGAGGGGTCGGAGCGCAACCGCGCGCTCGCCGTGTGGGGCGCGATCGCCGGTGCCGGCGGCGCTGTCGGGCTGTTGCTCGGCGGCGTGATCGTGCAGCTACTCAGCTGGCGCTGGATCTTCTTCATCAACGTCCCGATCGGCGCCGTCGTGCTTGCGCTGACTCCGCGGATCGTCCCCGAGAGCCGCTCAGAGTCGACGGCGACGAAGCGGTACGACGCCGAGGGAGCGGTCGCGATCACGCTCGGCACGATCGCCCTAGTGTTCACGCTGATCAAGGCCGACAGCTGGGGTTGGACCTCGGGGCGGACACTGGCGGGGTTCGCGATCGCCATTGTTCTGATCGCCGCGTTCCTAGTGATCGAGCGCCGCCAACGGGATCCCCTGATGCCGCTGCGCATCTTCTCCAACCGCAGCCTCGCCGCCTCGGATGCGACGATGTTCCTGGTCGCGGCTGCGCTATTCGGGATGTTCTACTTCTGCACGCTGTATCTCCAACAGGTGCTGGGCTTCAGTGCGCTCAAGACCGGGGTCGCCTACCTACCGCTGACCCTAACGCTCGTCGGTGCCGCGGCGCTGGCCTCGCGCGCCGTCGACCGGTTTACTCCCAAGCCGGTGCTCGTCACGGGCCTGCTCGTCTCGGCGGCCGGCTTCGTGCTGCTCACGCGCATCGTCGGTCACGGCGACTACGCGAGCCACGTGCTCCCGGCGATGGTTGCGCTCGGGGTGGGCGCGGGGATGTCGTTCGTGGCGATCACTATCGCTGCCACCAGCGGCGTGGAGCCCGGCGACTCCGGGCTGGCCTCGGGGCTGCTCAACACCACCCAGCAGGTAGGCGGCTCGCTGGGGCTTGCGATCCTCTCCTCGGTTTCGACGACCAGGGTGACGAGCGCGCTGCACGGCGGCTTGCCGCTGCGGTTGGCGCTGACGCACGGGTTCAAGGGAGGGTTCATCGTTGCTGCCGCGTTCTGCGCCGTGGGCCTCGCGGTGGCGCTGGCGCTGTTGCCGCGCCGCGCGCGAGAGGCCGGCGACAGGCGCATGGCTGACCTTGCGATGTCCTTCGCGCGCTGCCCAGGCGCGCCCTGTTGCGGGCACCTCGCCCGGGCCGTCACCCGCGGCCCGCGTGAGCGGGCCCGCGCGGCGCGGTCCGAGGCAGGCGCCTCGGGCCCCGAGGATCGCGCTAGCGAGCGAGGGGCTGCATGATCGACGCTGTCTGTTCGAGGCGGGGCCCCCGCAGGATCTAGCAGGGATGATGCCAGCGCACGCGGAGCAGCTCGCGGGCCGGACGGGTCCCGGCAGGCGTCACCGCGAGCGCGAAATTGTGCATATCGTTACCCGCCACGGGCTGCACCTCCTCGGCGGGATCCTGAGCGTTGAGGCGCACGGCGCGCACGGCGATGTCAAGCCGGAGCGTGCGGCTGAGAGCGCCGTCCTGGCGCGCGAGCTACGACTCGCGCTCGAGGAGCTCGGCCCGACGTTCATAAAGCTCGGCCAGCTGCTCTCGACGCGCGCGGACCTGTTGGCGCCCGATTACCGACGTGAGCTCTCAAAGCTGCAGGACGCGGCGCCACCGGCTCCCGCCGACGCGATCCGGGAGACCGTCGAGAGTGAGCTCGCCGGCGCCGGCACCGCGGCGTTCGCCGAGTTCGACCCGCAGCCGCTGGCGGCGGGCTCGGTGGGAGAGGCGCACGCGGGGGTGCTTCACGACGGCACGAGAGTCGTCGTGAAGGTGCGCAGGCCCGGCGTGGTCGAGCTGATCGAGCGCGATCTCGAGATCATCGCCAACCTCGCGGCGCGCGCGAGCAGGCGATCTGCGGCGGCGGCGGCGTTCGATGTGATCGGGCTCTCGCAGGAGTTCGCGGGCGAGCTGCGCGGCCAGCTCGATTACGTTCGCGAGGCGTGTAACGCGGAGCGCTTCGCCGCGAACTTCGCCGGCGAGGGCACCGTGCGAATACCGCGCGTGTTCTGGGAGCTGACGAGCTCCCGGGTGATCACGCTCGAGCGGCTCGAGGGCATGAAGATCACAGACCTGGGGGCGCTGGAGGCAGCCGGTGTCGATCGTCAAGAGCTCGCGCGCAACGCGGCGCTGACGGTGGGCAAGATGGTGTTCGTCGACGGCTTCTTCCACGGTGACCCGCACCCTGGGAACTTCTTCATCGACGCGGACGGACGACTCGGGATCATCGACTTCGGGATCGTCGGCAGCTTGGACGAGGGGCTGCGTGCGAAGCTGCGGCGGATCCTGCTCGCTTTGGACCGTCGTGACCCCGACCGGCTCGCTGCAGCGTTGATCGCGGTCGAGAGACCCGGCGAGCGAGTGGACCGAGGTGCGTTGCGCGACGATCTGGCGCCGCTGATCGACGCCTACGTCGGCCAAGCGGTCGGCGAGCTCGACGTAGGCGGGGTCATCCGTTCACTGCTGGACGTGATCCGGCGTCACCGGCTGCGGATCCCCCGGGACCTGTCTCTCCTGCTGAGGACGGTACTGCTCGAGGAGGGAATCGTGGCGCAGCTGGATCGCGACTTTCGCCTCGTCGAGGTGCTCGGGCCCTACGCGCGCCGACACCTGCTCAGCGGCGTGAGCGTGCCCGCGCTGTTGCACCGCTTGCAGGACGCCGGGGTCGATCTGTTCGAGCTCCTCGACGACCTTCCGGACCATCTGCGCCGCGCGCTGGAGGTCCTCGACGACGGCGGCTTTGACGTGCACCTGCGGGCCAGCGAGCTGGAGCCGCTGATGGCTCGTGCGGAGCGTCTCGGGAACCGCATCGCCCTCTCGGTGCTCGCGGCGGCGCTGATCGACGCGGCGACGCAGCTTCTCGGCGAGACCCGTCACCGCGGGCGCCGCCGCGTGGCGGGGGCGCGCTTGAAGTGAGCACGCCGGCGGGAGGCCCGGGGTTGCGGGAGGACTCTCCCAGCTCGCGGGCGCGGCGGGCGCAGGGCGCTGAGGAGCCGGCGGCTATGCCCGATCAGCTCAGCCCCAGGCATCTCCGTCGACGTCTGTTGCAGCTGGCCGGCGTCGCGGCTGTGATCACGACGATTGTGCTCGCGGCTCCCGGGCTTGGCGAGGTGCGCTCACGACTCGCGCACGCGTCGGTTGGCTGGCTGGTGGTCGCGATCGGGCTCGAGCTGGCGTCGATGCTCTCCTACGCGCTGATCTTCCGGGCGGTCTTCTGCGCACGGATGCGCTGGCGCCTCAGTTTTCAGATCGCCATGTCGGAGATGGCGGCTAACTCGCTGTTGCCCATTAGCGGCGCCGGGGGGCTGGCGCTCGGGGCATGGGCGCTGCGCCGCGGCGGCATGGATGTCGAGCAGATCGGGCGCAAGACCGTCGCGTTGTACTTCCTGACGAGCCTCGCGAACGTGAGCCTGGTGATCGGGGCCGGGTCATCACCTACGCGGGCTGGCCGCTGTACACCTTCGTCTCGGATACGGCTCCCGGTGCCGCCACCGGACAGGCTCTGAACATCAACGGCGGCCTGTGGTACGTGCTCTCGCCGTCCGGCAAGGTGATCGAAACGAAGCCCTGAGCTTCTCTGAGTAAGGGCATAAGCCCGGCCACTCCTACCAAGCAGAAACGAGGATACGTCATGTCCAACACTCCGGAAAATCCCAACGAGCTGACAATCGAGAACTCGGTTCTGGTGCTGATCGATCACCAACCGGCGGTTGCCTTATCCGTGCACTCGATCGATCATGGTCTGCTGATCGACAACGTCGCTGGTCTCGCGCGGGTGGCGAAGAGTCTGGGCGTGCCGACAGTGCTGACCACGATCGGTGCGCAGGGGAGCGTGCTCGTCGACCCCATCTTCAAGGAGATCGGCGACGTGTTCCCTGAAGTCACGCCAATCGACCGCCCATCGTCGAATGCCTGGTCACACCCCGACGTGCGGGCTGCCGTCGAGGTGACAGGCCGCAAGAAGCTGATCATTGCCGGCCTCACGACCGAGGTATGTCTAGCCCAGTCGTCACTCTCAGCCATCAAGGACGGGTTTGACGTCTACTTCGTCACTGACTGCTCCGGCGGTGTGAGCACTGAGGCGCACGAGTCCGCCAAGGTCCGCCTGACGATGGCCGGTGCCAAGCCGATCACCTGGGCGGCCGTCACCGCCGAGTGGGCCCCGTACTGGGCGTCGCCAGAAGCGGCCACCGCCGCGGGCGCGTATATCGGCAGCGCTGGGCTTCTGACCGACTACGTGACCGCCCAACTCACGGCCGGGGTTGTGTCGCCGCCGGACTTCCTGTCTGTTCCTGCTCAGGCTGGGGCCTCGTCGGACCAACCCTAGGTTCTCCCGTCACCGGGGAAAGCGGCAGCGGCACGTTGAGATCGGACGCTCCGGCTGGCTGGCCGGGGCGTCCGCGCGCTTAGAAAGGATCGGCAATGCCTGCACGCGAATTTGAGTTCGGATTGGATACGCCCGCCTTCGTGAGCGTTGACGAGTCAGGTCAACCGCTCGACGGCGACGTCGTCATCCGCAACACGATCGAGGAGGCCGTCCTCGCCGAGACCGTCGGGATCGACTCGTTCAACATCGGCGAGCACTACCGGCCCGAGATGATGGACTCCGCAGGTCATGTCATTTTGGCCGCGATCGCCGGCCGAACGAAACGCATCCGGCTCGGCACCGCCGTCACGGTCCTGAGCACGCAGGACCCGGTCAGGGTCTATACCGAGTTCGCGACCCTCGACGCGGTCTCCAACGGCCGCGCACAACTGATCGTCGGGCGCGGCTCGCTGCCCGACTCGTTCCCGCTGTTCGGATACGACCTGGCCGACTACGAGGCGCTGTTCGAGGAGAGAATCGACCTGCTCACACGCCTGCTCCGCGACCAACCCGTCACTTGGTCCGGCACCTTCCGAGCGCCGCTCACCGACCAGTACGTGAGCCCCCCCTCCCAGAGGGACATCTCCCCACATGGGTCGGTGTCGGCGGCAGCCCGCAATCGGTGATCCGAGCCGCCCGCTACGGCCTGCCGCTCATGCTCGCCATCATCGGCGGGGCCCCGAGCCGATTCGCACCACACGTCGAGCTCTACAAGCGCGCGCTCGACGAGTACGGGCACCCGCCGCTGCCGATCGGGATGCACTCGCTCGGATACGTCGCCAGAACCGACGAGGAAGCGGTCGGCACTCAATGGCCGTACTGGGTGGAGACGCTCGAGGCGGCATCGCGCGAACGCGGATGGGCCCGCCCCACAAGGGATAAGTTCGAGGCCGAGATCGCCGGCGGATCGCTATACGTCGGATCCCCGGAAACCGTCGCGACCAAGCTGGCAGCCGCCATTCGCGGGCTCGGCCTCAGTCGATTCGACCTCGCCTACGCCGTTGGGCGCGTCCCCCACGAACAGAGGATGGCCACTATCGAGCTCTACGGGCGCGAGGTGATCCCCCGCGTGCGGGAGCTACTCGCCGCTGACGACGCCTCGGACGCTCGCCAGCAGCGAGTCGTCCCCAGCGGTCACCCATCCGCCACGAACTCAGGACAGAAAGGATCGCTATGACCGTCAGCTTCAAGACCCACATCCTGCCGCTGTTCACAAGCATCGACATCGAGCACATGAGCTACGCGGGAGTCTCGCTCGACGACTACGCGTACATGAGCCAGCCTGCCAACGCGGGCCGCGTCTACGAGCAGGTCTCGACCGGAACCATGCCGCCGAGCGACAGCGGCGAGCAGCCCTGGTCGCATGACCAGGTCCAGCTATTCAAAGCCTGGATGGACGGCGGCTACGAGCGGTAGCGGCGATCCATCCGATCTAGGCGAGCGATAGCTGAGCCGGAACTAGACAACTCTCGGCGAGACCGCGACGCGGAGCCGTCACGGTCTCAAAGGACATTCACTAGCCGCGCGACGCGGTGTGTAACAAATGAAGGAGCGGTCACATGTCGGACCGCGATCGAGCAGGCCGCCGAGAGGGGAAGATGGCCGGAGCGCGATCGGTCCTGACGGTGCGGCGGCCATTCCGTGCCGCTTTCGTCGGAGTGAGTGTTGCCCCGGAGGGGCTGGAGAAGTACGTGGAGAACGTCGCGCGCCGAGTGGCTGAGGAAGGCACGAGACTCGCGCAAGAACTGGGGTACGTAGGCTCGAGGCGCCCAGCGCTCCCCGAGGTAATCGCTCCGTCCCACGACGACATTGACGCGGCGCAACTGCCGGGGCTCCAAGTAGAGGATCGGCACCACGAAAGTGTCGGGTGCCGCTCGGACGTAGGCCCAAGGGCACCCGCGATGAAAACCTCGGCCTTCGCGTCAGCAAGGTGGTCCTCGCCGCGGCATCGGTGCTGACCGCGTAGCCCGACCTCCACGCGAGACCGACCGCCCACGCGCTGCAGCGTGGGCGGTTTCGTGCGCGGTCCGGCCCAAGATCGCGGCGCGGAGCGCAGAGAGCGCTCCGCGCCGGCCCCAGCCGCGATCCTAATCCCCGAGCCAATCCCCGCGCCCCAGGCCCTCCCCCGCCCCGTCCAACAACCAACAACCCTCTAATCGGGCGACTAGGTCTGAACCGGCGGCAACGCTGGCGACCTCGAGCGCAAAACCAGGCCTCCAGACCGCTGAAATAGAATACAGACAGAATACGGCCCCGGACTCCAACCTTTCCGCAAGCCTGCAAAAGGAACATCTTTGCAGGGATTTTCTTAGTCGGGGAGACAGGATTTGAACCTGCGACCGCCCGGCCCCCAGCCGGGTGCGCTACCAGACTGCGCCACTCCCCGTGGCCTCTATCCGATTCTACGGATCCGCTGCTGACCGACGACCCACGACGCCACAAAGCCGTCTCCGGCGGCTGCGAACATACGTTCGCTGTGCCCCAGCATGCCGACAACCCAGAGCAATTGAGGCGCTGCGGCCGCTGCGGCGAGATCAAGCCGATGGACGAGTTCGCATGGCGCCGCAAGACTCGACGCCAGAGAGACAACTATTGCGTCCGCTGCCGTGCCGACTACAAACAGGAGCACTACGCCGCCAACCGCTCGCGATATGTGGCGCAGGCGCATGCCCGGAAGCGAGCACTGGCGATCGAGCGCGCCGAATACGTCATCGACTACTTCAGGGCGCACCCGTGCGTCGACTGTGGGGAAGACGACCCGCTCGTGCTCGAGTTCGACCACTGCGCCGGCAAGAAGATCTTCTGCGTCGGCAAGGGCCTGAGGGACCGCAGCTGGCAGAGCGTGCTCGACGAGATGGCCAAGTGCGACGTCGTTTGTGCAAACTGTCACCGTCGGCGAACAGCCCACAGGGGACGGTTCGCACGCGCGGCGGTAGCTCAACGGTAGAGCCTTGCCCTTCCAAGGCAATGACGCGGGTTCGATTCCCGTCCGCCGCTTTCCGCGCGTCGGCTAGCTGTAGCGCCGCGCCTCCGTCGGAACCTCGCCCGACTCGTCGGCGAGACCCGGCGGCGGCCACGGCCCGGCCCAGTTGTCACGCGCACCGTCGAGCGTGACCGTCGAGCCGTTGAACGAGCTTCCGAGCGGCGAGGCGAGCAGCGTCACGAGCCACGCGTGCTCCTGCGCCGTGCCCATGCGCCCGAGCGGCACCGAGCGTGCGGTGCCCGCGCGCACCGAGTCGGGGTACTTCGCGAGGACCTCCGTCTCGAAGTGGCCGGCGGCGACGGCGGTCACGGTGACGCCCTCCCCCTCCCACCTGCGGGCCAGCTCGCGCGTGAGCGCCTCGACCGTGGCTCGCGCAGCGCCCGAGTGGGCCATGCCGGGCATGCCGTGGTGGGGCGAGAGCGTGACATTCACGATCGTCCCTGAACGCGCCTGCCTGAACGCCAGCTCGAAGGCCGCCTCGGACATGTTCAGCATGCCGCCCACGTTCAGCCGCCAGACGGCGCTCCAGCCCTTCGCCGCGATCATCTCCGCGGGAGCGAAGTACTGACCGCCCGCGTTGTTCACGAGCAGGTCGAGCCGGCCATGTCGCTCGAGGACGCCGCCGACGAGACGCCTGGCTTCGTCGCTCTCGCGGACGTCCGCCGTCAGCCAGGCAAGCTCGGCGCCCTCCCCCACCTGGGCGCCGATCTCGGCGACCGCATCCTGGAGGACCTCGGCGCGGCGCCCGGCGATCACCACGGTCGCGGCGCAGCGCGCCAGCTCGAGGGCGGTGGCCTTGCCGAGACCCGTCCCTCCGCCCGTCACGATGCCGACGCGCCCGCGCAGCAGATCTGCCGCGAAGATCTCCGAACTGGCGCCTCGGCCGCCCATTGCACGCGATCATAGGTGGCCGCCGCCCATGCCCGTCCATCGAGCCAACGTCCGTCCCCGAAGCCCTTTAGGGTGTAGACGTGTCATACAGGCCCCTGGCCTTCGTCTCTGGCCTCACCCTCGGCGACTACCTCCTCTGGAACTGGTCGCTGAACGCCAACCACGACGTGATCGCGCTCGTCTCAGGGCTGACCTTGCCGCCACTGGTGCTGGCCTTCGCCTGGATGCTGGCGTTGACGCTCGTCCGCCTGATCGGAAGCTCGGCCCGCCGCTCGGGTCGCGGGGTCGCCATGGCTGCCTCCGACGCCGACCGCGACCGGGAGGTCTCGGAGGCCGCCGCCGGTGCGCGGAGCGCCACCGGCCGCGACGGCTCCACCGCGTCCTCGGGATCCAAGCCTCCGTCCTCCGGCAAGCTCGCTGCCTGACGCAGTAGCGTCCCGTCACGCGTGAATCGACCGCCCAGGCGCCTCTGGCCCCTCAGCAGACGAGTGCAGCTTGGCCTGGCCGCGCTCACCATCCTGCTGGCGGCGCTCGCGCTGGCCGGATACCTCTACGAGCGCAACCGCACCGGCAACATCTACCACCCGCACGCCCGCTTCGTACCCCAGCCGACGCCCACCCTGCCCACGAAGGGTCCTGACCGCTTCGCCTGGCCGCTCTACGGCTACACCAAGAACCACACGCGCTTCTTCCCCGCGCAGGCCAGCGTGCGTCCCCCGTTCAAGAAGATCTGGGCGCACAACTTCAACACGCTGCTCGAGTTCCCGCCCGTCATCCACGGCAACCACATCTTCCAGCTCGGCGACAACGGCGTGCTGAGCGCGCTGGACAAGTACACGGGCAAGACCTTCTGGGCCCGATCGCTGGGAACGCTCTCGGCCTCCACGCCGGCTGTCAGCTCGAGCACCGTCTACGTCACGCTGCTCGCAGCCAGCGGCGGCGGCGGAAGGATCTATGCGCTGAACTCGAAGGACGGCAAGACGCGCTGGTATCGCGACCTGTCCAGCCCCAGCGAGTCCTCGCCGCTGCTCGACGGCAACAAGCTCTTCTTCGGCTCGCAGAGCGGGACCGTCTATGCGGTCAACGCGCGGAGCGGGAACGTCCTGTGGACCTACCACGCCGGCGGCTCCGTCAAGGCCAGCCCGACGCTGTCGGCGGGCGTGCTCTACTTCGGCGATTACTCCGGGCACCTGCAGGCCGTCTCCGAGGACAGCGGCCGCGCGCTGTGGGTCAGCGGCTCCGAAGGGGCCCTCCTCGGGAGCGGCACCTTCTACTCCACCCCGGCCGTCGTCTACGGGCGGGTGTTCCTCGGCAACACCGACGGCCGCGTGTACGCGTACGACGCCTCCACCGGCAGGCTCGACTGGGCGGTGCAGACCGGCGCGTACGTCTACTCCTCACCGGCCGTGACGGAAGCTCCCGGGCTGGGGCCCACGGTCTACATCGGCTCCTACGACGGGCACTTCTACGCGCTCAACGCCCGCTCGGGGCAGATCTCCTGGAAATACGCGGCCGGTGGGCGCATCTCGGGATCGCCGACGATCATCGGCCGCAACGTCTACTTCGCGGACCTCGGCGACAAGGAAACGTTCGGTCTCGGCATCTCCACCGGCCGCGTCACCTTCAAGTTCGACTCGGGCTCCTTCGACCCCGTGATCAGCGACGGGCGCGCGATCTTCCTCACCGGCAGCAGCGGACTGTACGAGCTCAGCCCGCGCTAGACAGCGCGCGGGCGAGCAGTTTGCGCGTCATCGCCACCACGCGCGGATCGGGCGCCGAGGGAGCGTCGGGCGAGACCTGCGGCACGGGCGAGAGCCCGTACAGCCATCCGAGCGTGCCGGTGGCGAACACGAGACCGTGGCGGCCGCCGGAGAGGGTGCTCTCGGCCACCGACCCGCGAGCGGGCGCCGGCTCGCTCGCTCCCGCGCACGACGCGGCGGCTCCGGAGCCCACGAGCACCGTGCCGGGCCTCGAGGCGGCGGTGCGCTGGTCGAGCTCGTATCCCACGATCCCGGGGATGCGCGTGGAGGCGCTGATGCGCGTGCCTGAGTACAGCCAGGACGGATGCAGGCCCGGCGCCGGGCTCCACGCGTAGTAGCGGTAGACGGGCGGACCCGCCCGGCGCAGCCGTGGGGTGATGCAGCCGTCGTAGGCGCTGCCTACGAGCTGCGCGCCGCCGAGCGGGAACAGGCCCGACGCTTCCGCCTGGTCGGGATCTCTCGACGCGTACTCCTTGTAGGCGACGATGCGGTGATCGGGAGCGCCCGGCTGGCTGGAGGCCGCGGTGGCCGCCGCGAAGCGCACGCGCCAGGCCATCGTGTCCGAGCTGATGAAGATCAGGCTCGCGCCACCTCCGTGCGCCCGCGCGAATGCGAGCGCGGCGCGCAGCGACCAGTACTCGGAGTGGCCGACGTCCATCACCGTGCGCGCGCCGCGGACCTGCGCCGGTTCCCGGTCCAGCGACTCGATCGTCGTGTATCCCACGGAATAGCCGTAGCGCTCCAGGAACCGCACGATCGCCACCTCGCGCATGAAGAACTGTCCGGCTCCCGTCTGGCTGTCGTACGGGCGGTCGTAGGAGACTTCCACGCCTTGCGTGCCGCCCGTGACGCCCACGCGCTTGCTCCCGCCCGGATACAGGCTGTCCCCTCCCCACGCGTTGTACGCCTCGTAGGTCGCCGTCGGGATCTCGACCAGCAGCCGCGGCGCCCGCGCCGCACGCACGACGAACAGGCAGTCGCTCTGTGCGCCCGCCGAGGTATTCAGCTTGACGGTGTACACGCCGCTCGGCAGGGCCCGCGGGATGGGGAACACGAGCGTCGGATGCCAGCGGCACTCGGTCAGCCCCGTCGCTGAGCGGTGGCTGCACGGCGGCTGGCGGACGGCCCGCAGCGGCGCGCTCTGCAGCACCAGGCGACCGCCGCGCCCCCCGTACCAGCCCATGCGAAACACCTGCAGCGTGACCGTGCGCGCACCGTGCGCGTTCACGTAGACGACCTGCCTTTCGCCCGGAGCGATCGCCTGTGCGGCGACATAGCCGGTGACGGGTCCGTGGGCGGCGCCGCCGATCTGGAGCGGCGGACCGGGCAGCCGCCAGGCGGTCGTGCCCGCCGCCCGGTTCTCGACCGCGACCGACGGCGCAGCGCCGACGGTCCGCACCAGCAACCGGTAGGGGAGAGCGAGCGCGGCTTTGGCCACGACGCCGGCGGCGGCCAGGGGACGGCACGATCCGCCCAGGCCGAGCGCGCGGGAGAGCGAGAAGCGGGCCGCGATCCGCACCCGCCCGGGGGAGCCGACGCTGACGCGCGTCCAACCGCCCCGCGCCCGCCCCACGCACGCGCTCCCGTCGACGACGGTCCAGTAGCGGGTGAAGTGCGCACGGATGATGAAGTTCCCGGCCGCGGCAGCCCGCAGCGTGAACGTCTCGTTCCCGAGCGCCGTCAGCCGTCCGGGACCGCTGAGCAGCGGCGTCGGCGAGCGGACGGCGAAGATCCGCCAGTGGCTGCCGGCATACACGAGTCGCAGATACGGGAGCCCCCGGCGGATGAGCCGCCCCTCCTGGGCGCTCGAGGGATCGAGGGTCGTGTCGGGGAGTGCCACGTAGCTCACCGCCTGCGCGTGCAGCCACCGCTCGTAGGCGGTCGCCGTCAGACCCGGCGACAGCAGCAACTGGTCATAGCGGCTGTCGAGCTGCTTCTCCCATCCGCGCGCGAGGGAGACGTTGGGCGCAAGCAGCGCCGCCTCCCAATGCGAGCGCGTCAGCGGCACCTCGATCCGCACCGGCCCACCGTCATTGCCGGCGAGGAAGCGCTCGACCGGCCGGTAGTAGGCGGCGCTCGTCGATTCGCTGCCGGCGACCGCGACCGTCTCGCGCACGGGCCCCCACAGCAGCCAGACCGCGATCAGGCACAGCGCGGCCGACGCGGCCGGCGTCGGGCGACCGCCCCACGCGCACAGCAGCAGCGGCCCGGCGAGCAGCACCCCGTAGCGCTCGATGTTGCTGCCCATCGGCGTGTGTGTGAGCAGGCTCAGCAGGCAGACGAGCAGATACACGAGCGCTCCCACGCGCAGCGTCCGCTGCTCGGGCGGCAGCGCGTAGAGGAAGGCGAGCACGACGGCCACCGTCGCAAGAAAGGAGCGGAACGGAAACGGCTCGAAGCCGCCTTCGGGGAAGAGCAGGGCGAGCGGGACGAGCACGAGCGCCACGGGCACGGCCAGCGCGAGCAGCGGGCGGGGCGAGCGTTGGGCGAGCGCTCGAGTCAGCGCTGCGAGCGCGAGCAGGGCGCCGGCGACAGGGCTGGCCGCCGCGCACAGCGCCGCCAGCACGCCCGCCCAGCGAGGGTGCCCGCGAGCGAGCAGGAGCACGGAGGCGAGCGCGAAGCTGACGCCCACCGCGAAGGCGATGCGACCGATCCAAACGTCGCAGACGGCTGCGACGGCGAAGAACGCCGCGCCCAACTGCGCCGAGGGTCCGTAGGCGTCGAGCGCGAGCCGCTCGAACAGGAGCGTGGAGGCGAGCACGGCCAGCACGCCCACGAGCCGCAGTCCGAGCAGCGATCCGAGGGCGGGAAGCAGCAGGCTGTAGCCGGGCAGGTGGTGGCCGGCGTACCAATGCTCGTCCCATACGGCGAAGCCGAGCTGGCGGAACAGATCGACGCGGTAGACCTGGGCGGCGAGATCGGGGGTACGCGGATCGGCGATCAGCCACACGACGAGCAGCAGCACCGCGAGCGCAGGCGCGAGCGAGAAGCCGAGCCTGCCCCTGCTCGCGCGGAGCCCGACCCGGCTCCGGCGTGCCGGCGCACCGGAGACGGGCACTTCCGCCGAGATGGCTGAGCGGTATCCGTACGAGCCGTCGGCGGCTCCTGAGGTCCCTGTGCTTGAGATCGGCACGCCAGGATAATGACGAGGCCGTCCCCCGTCTGATGAGCGAGACCCCCCCCACACCAGCCTGCGACGAACAGCGCAACCGGGCTGGCGCACGCCGCATACGCCTGGCGCTGGCCGCGGTGCTGCTCGGCGCAGCGCTGCTCGCCGCCGGTTGCGGCACCGGCCATCCGCGGGCGATCGCCGCCGGCGAGCTGGCCGAAGCGAAGCTCTTCCCCTACTACAGGATCTACTGGGTCGGGCCGAGCTTCGAGAACCACCCGCTCGCCGCGGTCGACGGCCTGAGGAGCTACATCAACACGGTCGGCGACAGCGTCTACTACGGCGATTGCGTGCAGAGCAAAGGCATCTTCGGCGGCGGCAGCTGCCTGCTTCCGCTGCAGGTCACGACCGTGATCTACCGGCTGCATTCCAACGCCACGCTCGGCCCCCAGTCCAACATCGCCGTTCGCGGCGTACCGGCGACCGTCTACGACGAAGGTCGCTCGATCGAGGTCTACACGGGCAGGGTGGCGGTCGACATCTTCTCCGACACCTACGCCCACGCGCTGCGTGCGGCGAACGAGCTGCTGCCGCTGAACGCTCCTGGCTCGGCGAGCGGCCGGCTTCCCGCGCCCGTCTACTGCCCGGGACTCTCGGGGCCGTTGGACGCGCGGCTCACGCACATCGTCGAATCGCTGCCGGCGCACATCTGCCAGCGCACGGCCGCGGCCGCTGCGCTCGAACGCAACCTCACCGAGTGAGCGCTGGCCACGTCGCCGTCAGGCCGAGACGCTGCTCTGCGCCGGCTGGCCGATTTCGCGGCGCATCCGCAGGAAGGCGAGGCTCCCGATCAGCGCGGGGATCCACAGCGATATCGCCCGATAGATGACGACGGCGGCGATCAGCTGCGTCGCCGGACGCGCGCCGAACAGCAGCAGCATGCCGACGAGGCCGCCTTCGACGGCGAAGAAGCCCCCCGGGATGGGCAGCGAGTTGGCGAGCATCCCCACCAGGTAGGCCATCCCCACCACCCAGAACGACGGCGGATGGCCGAATGCCGCCAGGCACGCGTAGAGGACGAGGTTGTCGGCGAGCCAGTAGGCGACCGCGCCGAGCAGGCGCCAGTCGTGCTCGCCGATGAGCCGCACCGCGTCGTAGACACCCTCGCTCAGTGCACGCAACGCCACGGCCAGCCGACCATGCTCGAGCCTGTTGGCCGAGGCCACGCGACGAGCCCAGGAGGCGAGCCCGAGCGTTCCGATGACCGTCACGAGCGCTGCGCCCGCCGGCAGCAGCGTGAGTCGCGGGTTGGTCGAGCCCGGCAGCAGGCCCAGCCACATCGGAACTCCGATCAGCACGACCGCTCCCACGTTGACCGCGCTCGTGAGCACGAAGATCAGCACCGAGCGCCGCGCTATCTGCGACAGCGAGACGCCCCTCGT
>Ga0210409_10001803_pt1 | contig 26939 bp, 25 predicted proteins | sample IncBWH17MmetaG_FD_161649 | JGI IMG/M metagenome (GOLD analysis project Ga0210409, IMG submission 161649) | Forest soil microbial communities from Barre Woods Harvard Forest LTER site, Petersham, Massachusetts, United States - Inc-BW-H-17-M | ecosystem: Environmental > Terrestrial > Soil >...
ACTTCAGAAATTGCCGACTCCCGTGGTGACGCCCAGGATAGCCAGATCGTCTTGAATCTCGACGCCGCCCAACGTCTCGCCTCGCTCCCCAACAAAGTCAGCCTCATTCAATTAAGTGTGCCCGGAACACCCCGCGAAATTCGCGAGTACATCTCCACCCTCGCGCAAAATATTCCCAACGTGGACGTGCATGGCCTGCGCCAATTCACCGACGCCGAAGCAAAAATTTATACCCGCGTCAGCGGATTGCTCACCGCCACAACCGCGTTGGTTCTGGCTCTTACCGGCCTGTGCGTCATGGCCGCCATGACCAACGTCGCCATGGAACGCAAAAATGATGTGGGCTTGATGAAAGCTATCGGCGGCGCCACGCGCCGTGTGTTGCGACTCTTTCTCGCGGAAGCCGCGCTGTTGGGGCTCGCGGGCGGTATTGTCGGTGCAGCCGCAGGTCTCTTACTTTCCATCTGGCTTGGCAAAACCGTATTCGGCGTCGCAGCACGTCCGCGCCTCATTGTGTATCCTGTTTCTGTGGCCCTCACCATTCTTGTAGCCATCGTCAGCTCCTATCCGCTTCGCCGTCTCGCCAATATTTCTCCCGCCTCGGTATTCCGGGGGGAAGCGTGAGCCCACTCGATTCATCCTCGTCTGAACGAATCACGCCGAACGCGCCACAAGTCGTGGTCGAATCCCTTGTCAAGCGATACGGCCCGTTGCGGGCTCTCGATGGCGTCTCCTTCACCGTTGCTCCCGGCGAATGGGTCGCACTCATGGGGCCATCTGGCTCCGGCAAAACCACCTTGATCAATATTCTCGGGGGCTTGGACACTCTCACTTCCGGCCGCGTCATCGTCGATGATGTCGACCTTTCCAAGCGCACCGAAAGTCAGCTGGTTCGTTATCGCTCCGAAAAAGTAGGCTTCGTCTTCCAGCAGTTTCATCTCATCCCGTATCTTTCCGCGCTGGAAAACGTCATGCTCGCGCAATACTTCCACAGCATCACCGATGAGACGCAAGCCGAAGACGCTTTACGCCGCGTCGGCCTCGGTGACCGCCTCACCCATCTTCCCGCGCAATTATCCGGCGGCGAACAGCAGCGCGTGGCCATCGCTCGCGCGCTCATCAATCAGCCAAAATTAATTCTCGCTGACGAGCCCACCGGAAATCTCGACGAAGCTAACGAAGCCTTGGTCATCGATATTTTTCGCGCCTTGCACAACGCCGGCCACACCATTCTGATGGTCACTCACGATCCCGACATCGCTCGCCAGGCGGGCCGCCGCATCGAACTTGCCCACGGCCATCTCAGTCTCGACACCACGCAAACCGATACCGCCATTTCCATTGACGACGAAATTCGCTTCGATCATTTGTTGGAGCGCATCTGGATGTGTGGTGAAGAAGGCACCAGCGCGCAACTGGCCAGCCTTAGCGTTCCCGGAGCGCTCGACTCCGCTCGCACTCTCGGCCGTATGGCCGATCTAAAACTCGTCGAGATGCGCGACACCGACGTGCATCTCACCGACACCGGCAGCCGACGCGCTCGCGACGTAGTGCGCCGTCATCGCCTCGCAGAGCGCCTTTTCAAAGATACTTTCGCCATCGATGATTCCGAAGCTCACACCCAGGCCTGCAAATTCGAACACATCATCAGCCCCGAACTCGATCAGCGCATCTGCACTTTTCTCGGTCACCCGAAAACCTGTCCGCACGGTAATCCCATCCCGCCCGGCGATTGCTGCGACAGAAACCCCAAACCCAACCGTTCATGAAGCCTGAATCGAATCCATGCCCACTCCCGTTGATCAGCGCAAAAAACCTCTAACCATTAAAATTCACGTCTCCAGCGGAACCGGTGTGGACATAACCTGGGCTGACAATCACACCAGCCATTACGATTTTGCTTACCTCCGCGAAGAATGCCCCTGCGCCACCTGCAACGAAAAGCGCGACCAGGAGCAGCAGCACCCAGGCGCGAAACCCGCCGTGCCCATATCCTCACCGGCGTTGCCCATGTTCAAACCCAAAATTCGCGCTCAGTCCGCCACCCAAGTCGGCAATTACGCGGTGCAAATCAATTTCAACGACGGCCACAACACCGGCATCTTCAGCTACGAACACCTCCGTACCATTTGCCCCTGCTCCGATTGCGCCGCAACCTTCCGTAATCTCGCTAAATAATCGATTTTTTAGTTGCCCGGGCCGCTAGACTTCACCCGCAAAAAGTGCGACGATTTTGGTCTCGGGTAAATCGATCCATTCATGAGTACGATTACTAATCCCCCTGTTGCCGCAGGCAGCCGGGGTGGCGGGGTTCCGCGTGTCATTGTTGCGACCACGGCCCTCCTGACATTCATTTCTTTCTGGCGTGCCGCCGCCATCGTTCTCAACGACCTGGCCTCTTCCGCCTATTACGCGGGCGGTGAAGCCGAAGCCTACATCGGCAAAACCGCTCCGTGGTTCATCCTCGCCATCATGCTTTTCTCGTACGCTGTTCGCGCGGTGTACGTCGAAAGCTGCAGCATGTTCGTCCGCGGCGGCGTGTATCGCGCCGTCAAAAGCGCTCTCGGTGGCACCCTCGCTAAATTCAGCGTATCCGCTTTAATGTTCGATTACGTTCTGACCGGCCCCATCAGCGGCGTGGCCGCGGGCCAATATCTTGCCGGGCTTATCAGTGATTTGTTGGTGCACATGCATATCAGCGGTCCGCTGGCCCCTGCGAGCATCAGCATTATCTCCGCCGGTTTTGCTGTGGTGGTTACCGCGTATTTCTGGTGGGAAAACACCAAAGGCGTTTCGGAATCCAGCGAAAAAGCTCTGCATATCATGAAGCTGGTCACCGTCATGGTGGTCATGTTGATTGCTTGGTGTACCTACACGGTCATCGTTCGCCATTCGTCTCTGCCGCCGTGGCCGCATCCTCGCAACCTCCGGCTCGGCCCCAGCGCCTTGGGATGGTTGGCCCACAGCAGTCTTCCTCACATGTTTGGCATCATCGCCATCTTTATTGCTCTGGGCCATTCGGTGCTGGCTATGAGCGGCGAAGAATCCCTTGCCCAGGTGTATCGCGAAATCGAAAGTCCCAAGCTGCAAAATCTTCGCAAAGCTGGCCTGGTAATTTTCATCTATAGCCTGGTATTCACCTCGCTGGTTTCTTTCTTCGCGGTGATGATTATTCCCGACGATGTCCGCCAGCACTTCCTCGAGAATTTAATCGGCGGCTTGGCCATGAGCCTGGAAGGCCCCATTTTAGTCCGCCTTCTTTTCCATGCTTTCGTGGTGGTTGTTGGTACGCTGATTCTTGCCGGCGCCGTGAACACCGCCATCGTCGGTTCGAATGGCGTCCTGAATCGCGTTTCCGAAGATGGTGTACTCAGTGATTGGTTCCGCCAGCCGCATCCCCGTTTCGGCACCAGCTATCGCATCATCAACATCGTCGTATTTCTGCAGGTCGTAACCATCATCATCAGTCGCGGCGATGTGACTTTCCTCGCCAACCTCTACGCCTTCGGTGTCATTTGGAGTTTTGCGATGAACGGCCTCTCCGTGCTCGTTCTTCGCTACACTCGCCCCGGCCAGCGCGATTTTCAGGTGCCCCTCAATTTCACAATCAACGGCGTGCAGGTTCCTGTCGGCCTTGGTCTCATCACTCTTACTTTATTCCTCATCGCGTTCGTTAACTTGTTTACCAAGCCCGTCGCTACTGTCGCTGGCGGCGCTTTCTCCATTTTGCTTTACATCGTGTTCACCATCTCGGAGCGTCGCGGTCATCACACCAACGCCGCCCGCGTCGAAATGGATCAGTTCAATCTCGCGCTCGAAGGTGAGCTGACCCCCGAAGGCGTCGGCGCGCGTCCCGGAAATATCCTCGTCCCGGTCAGCAACCACTACGCGCTCTACCATCTGGGCAACGTTCTGGATCGCATCAAGCCCGGCCGCCGCGACATTGTCGTCCTGCACATCCGCCTGTTGCGCCGCTCCGCTTCCGGCGAAAACGAGCTCGACGTCGACCAGCTTTTCGGCAGCATCGAGCAACATCTTTTTTCTCAAGCTTTGTCCATGGCCGAAAAACGAGGCAAGTCCATTCGCCTCGCCGTCGTTGCCGCAAACGATTTGTGGGACGGCATCCTGCGCGCCGCTACCGCGCTGAAATCCAGCACCATCGTCCTCGGACATTCCGCGAAGGAAACCACTGAAGAGCAAGCTCGCCAGATCGGCGATGCCTGGGAACAACTAGGCGATCAAAAACCGCAATTCAACCTGGAAATTCATCTTGCCAACGGCGACAAAGTTTACAAAGTACTCGGTCCCCACGCGCCCAACCTCACCGGCAACGAAGTCAATCTCCTCCATCGCCTCTGGCTACGCTTCAGCGAAATGCTCGCGCCACAGGAGCTCCACCATCACGACGTCGTCCACTTTGCTTTGGAAGAAGTTCAGAAAGAATTGGACGATGGCCACGAAGACGAAGTGGTCAAACGCCTGCGCGCCCACTTGGACGCCAATCAAAACAAGCGCAAGCCCACGCCCCAGGACAAATTAAATTAGCCTGCCTGCCGCAGGTAGGCCGCGACATAAACAAAACGCTAAACACGCCGGGCTTTAGCCCCTAAAGATCGCAAGACGCTACGCCAACTGCGTCGTGCAGTGCGGGCACCGCTTGGCTGCCAACGGAATCGGCATCGCGCACTGCGGACAATCTCGGGTGGTCGGCGCCGCCGCAGGCGCCGGCTTCTTGCCCCAGCGGTTCACTTGCTGCACCAGCAAAAACACCGCGAACGCCACGATCAAAAAACTAATGATGGTATTTAAGAATAATCCGTAATTTATTGTCGGAGCCGCCGCAGCTTTCGCCAACGCCAGCGAGTCGTAATGCGTCCCATTCAGGCTGATGAACTTGTCGGCAAAATTTACGTGCCCCAGCGCCATCCCGATCGGCGGCATGATGATGTCATCCACCAGCGACGACACAACTTTTCCGAACGCCGCGCCGATAATCACGCCCACAGCAAGATCAATCACATTCCCGCGCATCGCAAAAGTTTTGAATTCCTTGAACATATTTATTCCTTTCGCGCGCCACCCTCGGCATAACACCGTTGTGCAGCGGCTTCACCTGGAGCCTTGTCGTTGCGCCCCAGCGGGCCGTAACAATAGCACGGTTCCGGCAATACCTCGCGCCGCCAGCACCACCCCTGCACACGCCAGCAGCGGCCCCACCCACGCAAACGGCACCCGCGAAATTGCCAGCAGCACTATACCCAAAACCGTCAGCGAAACCGCTCGCGTATAATCTTCCGGCCGCGGCGGCTTGCTCCCCGGTTTTCTGTAAATCCCGCGAATGCCCCACAGGATCAACGCCACGCTCAGGATCAACCACGGCAATTTGTGGCGGTCAAAAAAAATGTGCCCCGTGAGCCCTAGCCACACCACCAGCAGCCCCAGCAGCACAAAAATAATTTCGATCACCAGTCGAAGAAGCCGCTCAGGAGTGAACATCGCGATTTACCACATGGGAAAAAAGTTTCAGGGTCTACAAAAACTGGAGCTATGCGGCAATCCGCTCGATCCGCACCTTCTTCAAGGTAATCGGAGTCTTCGGGCGGTCGCCGGAATCGCGCGGCGCGTTGGAAATCTTGTCCGCGACGTCTTGCCCTTCCACTACCTCGCCAAATATCGTGTGCTTGTTATCCAGCCAGGGGGTCGCCGCCACGGTAATAAAAAATTGGCTGCCATTGGTGCCCGGCCCGGCGTTAGCCATCGAAAGCTTTCCCGCCTTCGAGTGCTTCAATGAAGGATGAAACTCATCCGCGAATTTGTAACCCGGTCCGCCGCGTCCCGTACCTTCCGGGCATCCGCCTTGAATCATGAATTGCGGAATCACCCGGTGAAACGTGAGCCCGTCATAAAAATTCCGCTTCTCTTTCTTCCCGGTCTTCTCGTTGGTAAATTCTTTGGTGCCTTCCGCCAACCCCACAAAATTCTCCACCGTCTTCGGGGCTTCTTTTTCCAGTAAACGAATCACAATATCGCCCTGCGAAGTTTCAAAAATTGCGTAAGTTCCTGCTGCTCTGCTCATCAGTTTTCTTCTCCCAAGTACATATTTATCGTACACGACCCGTCATCGCACGCGCCACCCGCTCCACCACCAGCAGTGCCCCGGGCTGTCGACAACGGCATTTGTAACAGACGCTCTGGTGGCGCATCTATTAGGTCGTCGGTTCCCTACCACGAAAAACAGAGGGAAAGGTAGAGTCCAATGAAATACGCAATTTTCGGCGCCACGGGATCCGTGGGAAAGGCCCTTGCGGCAGAATTCGCAAAAAGAGGTTCATCCTTCCGAGTAGTAGGACGCTCCGAGGAGAGTCTGCGCCGCCATTTTCGCGTCTACGAACCGTTCGTCGAATATTGTGAAGCCGACCTGAGTGACACGCTCGCTGCCGCCCGGGCCGCAGCAGATGTGGAGACCATTTTTTATACCGTTGGAGTTCCCTACACCCAGTTCCAGCTCCATCCGAAACTGATAAAAATCGCCATCGAAGCCGCAACCGCAGCCCGCGTTTCGCGTTTCGTCCACGTCGGTACCGTTTACGCCTACGGCGTTCCGCAAACCGACCTCGTTAACGAATCCCATCCGCGAAATCCGGTCGCCTTCAAAGGAAAGATGCGCAAAGAACAGGAAGACTTGGTCCTCGCGGCCGATTCGCGTGCCGGAATGCGCACCACCATTTTGCGTCCGCCCGATTTCTACGGACCCGACGCAGAACTGAGTTACGCGCGCTCAATATTTGATGCCGCAGTAAAAGGTGGCACCGCCAATGTGATCGGGCCGGTTGACACTCCACATGAATTCATCCTTGTCCCCGACCTGGCGGAAACTCTCGTGGCACTTTCAGGCAAGGAAGAAGCGTATGGCCAGGCGTGGAACATGGCAGGCCCTGGGCTAATCACGACCCGGAAATTCGCTGAGCTCGTCTTTGCCGCCGTTCATCAGAAACCTCGGATCCGCGTGGCCGGCAAATTCGTGTTGCGTGTGATGGGCCTTTTCAATCCCTTCATGCGTGAAGTGGTCGAGATGCATTATCTCTGGACCACGCCTGTCAAACTGGACGACAGTCGGTTGCGCAAGCTGCTTCCTGATCTGAAAAAGACGCCGTACCCGGAAGGCATCGAAGCTACGATCAAAGCCATGACGGCAACAGCTTGACTTTCGCTACCAACCCTTCTTCTTCCGCAACTCTGTAATGTGCGCGGTATGATGCCGCCCATGCCATTCGTAAACAAACAACAACCAATCAATCGTGCGTTCGCCATGGTCCGGATGCACAAGCACCCGCGAAAAATCTTCCGCCTTCAGCGACCGCCACACCCGGTCCCAGCGTTCGTGCAACGCCTCCAAAAGTCTCTGCGACGACTCGATCGGCGCACCTTTCGAGTCCGCCAGCTGCGCCCACGTGTTTTCGTCGTACGGTTTTATTGTTGGCGCAACCTCAGTTAGCGCCAGCTTCAATCGCACGTACGCGTTCATGTGGCTGTCTGGCACGTGATGCACTACCTGTCTTACCGTCCAACCGCCCTCGCGGTACGGCGTATCCAGTTGTGCGTCATTCAACCCGCGCACCGCCTCCCGCAAATTCTTCGGCGCTGCAGCAATCGATTCAATCGCCTGCGCCCGTTTCGCGCCAGTAATCTCCTTCGGCATTTCCATCTTCCCAATCGGGTATCGCGCATCCATTCGCTATCTCCTTCACAAATTCTGGCAAGCTGCCGCTAGGCTGCAGCCCGCCATTAACTTTGCCAAATTTTCAGTGCCGCGTTTTCAAAACCAGGCAACCACCAGCCTCAAACCCCTCTCCAATTTGGCTCCGACAAGCTTCAACAGCAATCTGTCAGGTACAATGAACCGCTTCGCGCCATTGTATCCGCCGGGCACGTACGAGAATCAAATAGGAGCAATGAAAATGTATAACGTAGTTATTATAGGCAGCGGCTGCGCCGGACTCACCGCCGCTATATACGCTGCGCGTGCCAATCTGAAGCCCCTCGTCATCGACGGCCATGAACCCGGCGGGCAGCTCACCCTGACCACCATGGTCGAAAATTACCCCGGCTTCCCTGACGGCATTCTCGGCCACGAGCTCATCGAAAATATGCGCAAGCAAGCGCAACGATTCGGCGCCGAATTCAATGCCGGCATCGTCACCGACGTCGATCTTTCCAAGCGCCCGTTCACAGTCACGGCCGGCAGTGATGTTTACGAGACACAAACTCTCATCATCGCCGCCGGTGCCTCCGCGCGCCTCCTCGGACTTCCTGAAGAGCGCCCCTTGCTAGGCAGCGGTGTTTCCACCTGTGCCACCTGCGACGGCTTCTTCTTTCGTAACAAAGCCATCGCCGTGGTCGGCGGCGGCGATACCGCCATGGAGGAAGCCAACTTCCTCACCCGTTACGCCTCCAAGCTGTATCTGATTCACCGCCGCAACGAATTTCGCGCCTCGAAAATCATGATTGACCGCGCCCGCGCCAACGAAAAAATCGAATTTGTCACGCCCGCCATCGTTGAACAAATTCTCGCCGACAGCGCCGGCGTGGAAGGCGTTCGCCTCCGCGATCCCGGGACCGGCGAAACGCGCGAACTCGAAGTTCACGGCGTCTTCGTCGCCATCGGCCACGATCCCAACACCGCCGCCTTTCGCGGCCAGCTTCCAACCGACGCCAATGGCTACCTGCTCTCCACCAACGGCAGCAAGACCAGCATCCCCGGCGTTTTCGTTGCCGGTGACGTGCAGGATCATCGTTATCGCCAGGCCGTCACCGCTGCGGGCTCCGGTTGCATGGCCGCCATGGACGCCGAAAAGTTCCTTGAAGAGCACAAGTAACTTCCACGAACTAGTTTCCTCACTCGCGCACTGCCATAATTAACGGGCATGCTCCGCGCGAGCCTTCTAAAACTTTCCGAAAGCAAATCTTTTGCTCATTGGGTCGTTTCCAACGACCGCACTCGCCGCATGGCCCACCGTTTTGTTCCCGGCGAAACTCTTGACGAAGCCATCGCCGCTGCCCGCCAGTGCAATAACCTCGGCATGTTCGCCAGCCTCGATTATCTGGGCGAAAATGTTTCTACCCAGGAAGATGCCCAGCGCGCGCGCGATGCCTACCTCGAAATTTTCGACCGCATCGCCCACGAACGCCTGCACGCCAACGTCTCCTGCAAACTCACTCAACTCGGCCTCGACCTCAGCTCGGAATTTTGCGAGAGCCTGGTTGTTTCCATCGTGCAGCGCGCCGCCGACTGCGACAATTTTTTGCGTGTGGATATGGAAGGCTCGGTCTACACCCAGCGCACCGTTGAGCTGGTCAAACGCGTGCGCTCGCAAAATCCCGCCATCGGTACGGTGATTCAATCCTATCTATATCGTAGCGAAGCCGACATCACCGATCTCCTCGCCTACGGCTGCCGCATCCGCCTCTGCAAAGGCGCCTACAAAGAACCCGCCGACGTAGCCTTCCCCAAAAAGAAAGACGTCGACGCCAATTACGTCCGCTTAATGCAAATGCTGCTGGCTAGCGGCTTCTATCACGGCATCGCCACCCACGATCCCGCCATGATCGCCGCGACCATTCGCTTCGCCGCCGCCAAACAAATCTCCAAAGACGACTTCGAATTCCAGATGCTCTACGGCGTCCGCACCGACCTCCAACGCCGCCTCGTCAAAGACGGCTATCGCCTGCGCATCTACATCCCTTACGGCCGCGACTGGTTCCCCTACTTCATGCGCCGCCTCGCCGAACGCCCCGCCAACGTAGCCTTCTTCGCCCGCAACCTGCTCCGCCGCTCCTAACCCCGCGTTAGTTTGGAGTCGCCCGTTCGTATGATTAATCACAATTTGGCGCAAGGCTCGCTTTTTTCAAAAAACGACAATTACCCGGAGGAAAAATGGCATCATGTCGAGCGTGGAAACTAGTCCAGCGGTCGGCTTTCAAAAAGCGTGGACGATCACCGGCTACTTGCTGGTTTGCGCAGCCGCGATTTTGGTCACGCGAATCCTGTACGAAGAAACCATTCTGACTTGGCGTACAGGGCCGCAGATGCTGGGGTTCGCAATGGCTCACGGTGCGTTGCCATTCGTCTTGATAACCGGGGTCATTGGCTTACCCGGCATTTTGCTTTGGCTAGCCGTGTCCGTGGTGCTTCTCATCCGGAAAAAGTTCCGATTGCCAGTCGTCGACTGGATTCCGATTATTCTCGCGCTTCTATTGGTCGGGCTGATTTCCATTCCTTACGAAGCGGGAGGAGTTAATGGTACGAATTGCAGGTCCCAGCTCGCACGGAAACGATTTCTTGGTACAAGCTGCCGCGCAAGACAAGCAGCGCTTCGTCACACTTCTTCTCACCAAAGGCTACGACATCAACTATGAAAACCATGGTGGCACGACTCCGCTCTCAGCCACTTCAGTTGGAGGCCATGAAAAGATGATTCGCTTCCTTATTTCGAGGGGAGCTGAGGTGAATCGAAAGGACCGCCTAAGTGGCGAGACCCCGCTAATAGGGGCTGCCGAAATGGGGCAATTCGGAAGTGTCAAAGTGCTACTCGAAGATGGCGCCGATCCTTGTCTAACCGACAAAGAAGGCCATACCGCTGAGGGCCGTGCGAAGTAATTCCACCACAGTGACATCGCGGAATATTTCTCATCCCGGTTTCACTGCCCGGAAAATGTAATCAATCCTCCGTGCGTGGACTCCGCCTTTTCTGCGTGCGTGCACTCATGATGTTCCTGCGCCGCTTCGCCGAGCGCCCGCCAACGTAGCCTTCTTCCCCCGCCGCTCCTAGCACCGCGCCCGTGGCTCATTGGACTTCGAAGATTTGCAGCGCCAATTTTGCGTCAGGCTTTCCCTTGCCTGAATCCGCAACAAACAAGCGTTTAAGTTGGGGCACAAAAATAGACGACTTGGCGCGATAAGCAGTCGGCACTTCAGCAATATGTTCATAATGATCTGCGTCGCGTTGTTCAATGACCGTCGCGGTCTCGCTGCCAGTCACATAAATTCGTTTGTGCGCGACATCCAGCGACATGTCGCTATTCACTCCGACGCACGGCAGCGTGGCCACGACTTTTCCGGTATCCATGTTGAACACAATAAATTCCGCCGGCTTGCGGGTCGCCGTAAATAGCCGATGATTGGGTTCGTCGAGCGCAACCGCATGCGCGACATGCGCATCCGGCAGCGGCCACCGCGCAACTAGTTGGCGGCTTGTTAGATCGATCACGCCAACTTCATCCGAGCCTGTGAGATTTACGTAAAGTTTTTTCCCCGCTTGATCAACCACCATGCCCTCGTTGGAATCTCCAGGCAGCCCGGCAATCTCCCCCACCGTCTTAAACGAATGAGTGTCAATAATGCTCAACACATGGCTCTTCGCGTTAGGGCCCCCACCATTTTCGACGTAAAAATTCTTATCCACCGGGTTATACACGCCGTGGTCCACGCCCGGACCAAGTTTCAGCGTATTTATGATTTTGTATTCTTTGCAATCCACCAGGTGAACCCCATCGGTCTCGCCTCCGTCGGTGACGATCAGACGGTCGGAGTCAGCCAGATAAGCCATCGTAAGCGGCTGCCCAAAACCTTTGATACTGTGCGTCCGCTCTCCTGTGTGCAGGTCGAATACTTCGACCGTCTTTTGAACTTCCGACGCAAGAAACAAACGTCCGCCACGAACATCGACCCCAAAATGATCCAAATCACCCGTGAATCCCGGCAGCGGCGTGGTCACAATCAACTTTAGCGGCAGCTTCTCTTGCGCCTTCACTGCCGGCGCCAGCAAACCAAACGTCATCACGCAAATTCCCAACAATGCTCGCAAATTCATCCTCCTAAGTAGCGATCAGGCGTAAATAGTAGCACTGAAGATTCAACCTCAATTGCCGGCTTGCTTGGACGCTTCGTCAATGCAGCCTTCTTCGCCCCCACAACCTCCTGCGCCGCTCCTGATCACTTTTCTGGCCATTAATCACTTATGTAAGTTAATGGTTTGGAGTACACTCCCTTTTTCCAGGTTTCAGGAGAAATGTATGTTCGCCTTTCCTCGCGCGGTCCCGGTTCTTGCCGTCACCCTGCTCACATTCGCGATTCACCTGCGCGGTCAGGACATGCCTGTTCGTGTCGAAGCTGTCCGGCTGCTGGAGCGCGCCAATGCGGTCAGCCGCGCCGCGAATATCATGCCCGACTACAAACTAGATGGCACTTTTCGCGCTTACGGCCTGGACGGAACCGTTCAAAACGGCACGTTCAATACTATTTATTCCGCGGATAGCGAACGTTACGAAACGGTTCTTGGCAGCTACCACGCCATCGCTCTCCATTTTCCAGGTCGGATCGTACAGAATGATTATCAGCCGCCTCCGCCAGAAACTTTGGAATTGGGAGCCTTGATTCCGCTGGTCCTCGGTCGATTCGATAACTCCGATACCATTCATTCCATCAAACCGGCAACGCTCTTTGGCCGCCGTGCCCGTTGTATTCAATTCGAAACCGTGAATGGAAGAGCTCGTCAATCCAACGAAATTTGCGTCGATGAGGAACTGGGCAGTGTCATTCGCTGGAACGTTGGAGAAGACCTCGTCGAGAGCACCGACTATTCGCCATTCGAAGGTGTCCTGCTGCCCGCGCACATTCGTCACTACATCAACGGCAAGCTGCGCATGGAGATCGAGCAGAGGTTCAGCGTTATCGACGGCCCGGTGGACTGGGCGGCGCTGACGCCGCCGAATCCGACCACGCTGCACCACTGCAAGCAATATCGGCGCCCCATCATTCAGTCTGCGCCACAACCAACTTCCGCCGGCGCCGGACCGTGGTACGACGTACATGTCCACGCAGTTATCGGATCAGATGGGCATGTATATGAGGCCGCGGTGCTGACCAACGGAAAGCCAGAACTCGAAGCGCAGGCCGTTCAGATTGCCTCCGGATGGATTTTCTCCCCCGGTGTGTGTGACGGAAAACCCCATCCCGTGGACGCTCAACTAGTTGTTCATTTTCCGCCCCAGTAAGAATGCGCTCAGGCCCGTGGGCCACTGGTTTCCCCTACTTCATGCCCCGCCAACGTAGCCTCGCCCGCAACTTAATCAGCTGCTAGCCGCGCGTTTGCATACGCATTTTATTTCCCCGAAGCCTTCGCCGATAGTCATTTGGACTCGTCGAGATCGGTCGAGGCACACGTCCACCTTGCTTCGCGCTGGATGCGACGAGCGGACCTTCTTTAGCACAGTTACTGTTTAGCTGAGGCCGCTTTTGCCGTGATCGGCTTGTAGCCGCAGGTGCCAGCTTTCCGCATGGCATCGAGCGCCTCGGTGTTAGTCATCAGCGCGGTCGTCTGGCAATTTCGCAACGCACCGCCCGCGGAGAATGCCAGTGCGATCGCTGCGGCCGACACATTGTCGGGCATCTCGGTAATCAGTACGGCATCATACGGGCCGAAGGCGAAGTATGAGTCCTTGATCTTGCCACCGAGCTTTTCTATAGGGCCACGCACAGCTTCAAAGCGATCCTGCGGATTGCCAATGAGCTTTGCGAGTGCTTCTGGTGTGTAGCTGACTTGATGAAGATAGAACGGCATGAGGGGACCTCCTTAACCAGTGTCTCGATTTTGGGGCCCAGGCTGCCCACTATACACCTTCACGGAAATGCTGCGCCAATTAAACCGCTCATACGCCATTTTCATTTTTTCCCTTCGCACGGCACATTCGTTGGAACAGTCCTGAGCAGTTATAATTTCAGGTAATGCGACCCGACGAAGAAGTCATCAAGCGATGGCGCGGTTCCGCTCCCTTCTGGGAGAAGCATCGCGACATAATCCGCGGAATGTTCACGCCGATTACACAAGCTCTTATTGAAGATGCGGAGATCGGTACCCAGGACTCCGTTCTGGATGTTGCCACCGGTCCCGGCGAGCCTGCATTAAGCGTAGCGCCCGTGGTAGGTCCTGATGGAAAAGTCTGCGGCGTTGACGCGATTCACGGGATGATCGCCGCCGCTCGCACTGAGGCACAACGTCTGGGCCTGAAGAACGCAAAATTTGATGTGGCCTTCGCCGACGATCTGCCTTTTGCCGCCAACACTTTCGACGCCGCGATCAGCCGCTTTGGCGTGATGTTCTTTCCTTCCCCTGTCGACGGCGTCCGCGAAACGTTACGAGTACTCAAGCCCGGACGAAAGCTGGCTTTTGCAGTCTGGCATTTCGCCGAACGAAATCCCTTCCACTCCGCGTTGTCTCGCGTCATGGATCGCTACGTTGATTCCCCGCCACTTGAGCCCGACGCTCTCGACGCATTCCGCTTCGCGCCCCGTGGCAAGTTGCTCAAAGTTTTTTCTGAGGCCGGTGTCGCCGCCTCATCCGAGCGTCTGCTGCAATTCAAAATCGAAGCGGCGGCCGTCTCCGTGGAAGACTTCTGGAATCTCCGCCGCGAAATGTCCGAGAAACTCAGTGAAAAATTCGCAACACTCTCAGAAGAACTGAAACTCAAAGTGACCCAGGAGATGCTCTCGTCTCTTGCCGAGTACTCCACCGCCAGTGGCATGAGCTTCCCAGCTGAGGTTCTTATCGTCAGCGGCTCCAAGGCTACCCCCGCGTAATGTCTGATCAACTCGCTTAGTACATTCCCGGATCGTTCAGTGGTGCTCACCGCGACTGATCGGAAGTTGGCCTGACACTTGCCGGAGTTTGTGAGACCATTTGTCCAGGACAGCGGGAGGCGCAGCATGAAATACCGAATTGCAGTATGGGCTACCGCGGGCTTTCTCGTTGCGAGCGCATGGGCGATTTATTTCTTAGTGGCAAGGAAGGGCCAGTTGACGCAACCGATTGTGTCCGCTCTAATCCAGTTAACCTGCCCCATTGCAATTGTCGGCGTCCACTACCCCGTCAGCCTCTCTTCGACTCTTCTTGCAAACGTCGCCACCTATGCGCTGATCGGTTTAGTGGTAGAAACCCTTCGGCGGCAATTCAACCACTCAAATTAATTCAAGACAGTTCGCTGGGTGAGATGTCCGCGTTTACAAGATGATCATTCACGCTAGCGAGAAACATCTGGTCATCGATTCGCCCGTTGATCTATACTATTGGTATATACCGCCGCTATCGGAGGTTGCGATGGGCAAAAACGGGATCGCCAAACTGTTCCGCAATGGGCGCAGTCAAGCCGTTCGGCTGCCGCAAGAGTTTCGCTTCGAAGGAGATCGAGTCCGCATTCGGAGACTCGATCATGGCGTCATATTAGAACCACTGATTCCCGATGCTGCTAAGTGGTTCGATGAGATGGACCGGTTCAATCAGGAACAGTTCATGGGCAAGAGACGCAATCAACCCATCACTCCGCGTCGCAAGATCTTCAAGTGAACTATCTTCTGGATACTAATGCTTGCATCGCGCTGATCAATGGGAATCCGCCCTCGGTCCGTGCCAAGTTTCGGAAGGCGACTGACCTCGGGGGCCAGGTATTCGTGTCGTCCATCGCTCTGTTCGAACTCTGGTACGGTGTCGCGAAAAGTTCGCGACGAGATTTTAACAAGAAGCGACTCGAGACCTTTTTTGCGGGCCCTATTCACCCGCTGTCCTTTGAGGATCAGGATGCTGAAATCGCTGGCGCGATCCGGGCTGATCTGGAGTCCATCGGAAAGCCGATCGGCGCTTATGACCTTCTGATTGCCGGGCAAGCGATCCGAAACAAGCTGACATTGATTACAGCAAATCACTCAGAATTTGCTCGAATCAAAGAGCTGCCCTGGGCAGACTGGGGACGGTCGTAATCTTGCTTCTCGCTCGGCAGCTTCCACAGTTTGCTTGGCAGCTAACGAGGGTTGCAGTTCAATCCCTGCCGTTTTGTATTTCGAGGGGGATGTGAGCGACGTGAGCGACGAATAATTGGATAGCACACCTTGAAAACACTACCCGATTTACTGCCCAAAGGAAGCAAGGTCGTCATCGTAGGATGTAATCCTAGTCCTGTCTCCGCCCGAATTGGCTGCTACTACGCCGGTCGTGGTAATCAGTTTTGGTCGCTGCTCCATGAAAGCGGACTCGTACCTGAACGCCTGAAGCCGCTCGATAGTGTGCGTGTGACCGAGTTTGGGATTGGGCTGACGGACATAGTGAAGCGCCCATCTAAGAGTAGCTCCGACGTGTTGGTTCGGGAGTTCGCTGCTGGACGGAAAGCCCTTCATCAAAAGCTCAAGAGAATCGGTCCAAGCGTGGTCGTGTTCAATGGCAAAGTCGTCTACGAGCAATTTACCAGGACAAGGTGCGAGTACGGACTGCAAAAAGAACGACTCTACGGTGCGCAAGTGTACGTGCTGCCATCAACGAGCACTCGCTGCGCACGCACGTCCTATCAACAAAAGCTCGGGCATTTCCAAGACGTGTTTAAGTTGCTGCAATTCAAAGACGTGACAGAGAATCGCAAATTGAAACCATCCGTAGAGTGAAGTAAACTCACAAGATTCCCCGGTAGCTCAATGGTAGAGCGTTCGGCTGTTAACCGAAATGTTGGAAGTTCGAATCTTCCCCGGGGAGCCATTTCTCAAATCCACGTTGCTGCCGTGTCCGGTTTTCGCCTCTCAGGCGGGTTTCGCTTCTGGTTTTTCCGTAACGGACACGGTCTCTTGCCCGCCCTTCTTGCTGATTAAACTCACCGCAGCCTGATATAACTTTGACCGCATGGCATAGCGCTCGTTCGCGCGCGTAATATACCGCACCGCAATTTCAACGCCGCCGCTTACCGGCTTTAAATTAATGGCCGGTGCAGCTGATAACGCTCCCACGTTTCGCGACTGCGCGGCATTCTTCCACTCTTTTTCAGCTTCACCGGCACTCTCCTTGGTGGCTTCGAGCACCGTCTTTTGAATGGCGTCAACGATCGGGTACGGACTCTGGCTCGAGTCCACCACCAGCGTCAGTTCATCCCAGAGCCACTGCCCCGAAGTGGAAAAATTAAAGTAGTGGCCCTCAATCGCGAAGTTGTTGGTGAACGTAACGCGTCGTCCGGTCGGATGACCCGAGTCCGTCCAGTTGCCGGTTTCTAACAATACCGTATGGAACATTCCGAGCTCGGCCACTTCTCCGGTCACTCCGTTAATTTCCACCCAATCGCCTAGGCGGATTCCATTTCTTCCCATCAGCACGAACCAACCAAAAAACGCCACGATGAAATCTTTCAACGCCACAGTAAGACCTGCGCCCGCTAGCCCCAGGAAAGTCCCCAACTGGCCCGGTGGCCCGAAAATCACAAGAAGAATCAGGCCCAAAGCAATGATTTGCAGCGCGGTGCTTATCACTGCATGAAGAGTCTCGGCCTGACGCGCGTCCAATTTCAATTTGCCGAGAAGGTTCTTTGACCAGGTGTCGAAAAAAATCCCGATCAGCAAGATACCTACAATGATGGCAGCGCCTCTCAACCCTCTATGAATTACTGCTCCCTTCTGTGCATTAACCACCTCGATCCATTTTCGATACGTTTCGGCTAAGCGCGTTTGATCCTCGATGCGCTCGTCAACGTTGGTAAGTGCTTTTACGGTGAAGGAACGTCGCCTCGTAGCGCTGACGACCTCGGCCGAACTTTCGTTGGGAGGATTGGCAGATTTTTCATCGGTGGGAGGCTTGGATCCGCTCGCAGGCGCGCCCCCATTTCCACCCTGAAGTTTCTCCGGAACTGTTTGTGTTTTTGAGTTGATGCTCGATTGGAGAGCGGTGCGCTGTGTAGTGAACGCAGTTGCGGCCGATTCTGCATTCTGTTTGGCTTGCCGCAATTGCTTTGTTTTAGTGTGCAGTTCCGACCAGCGCACGTAGTGGTGGATCATCCCGTGTAAATCGGGTGGGGTAGAAGTGTTAACGCTTGTGGTATCCGCGACCTTCGATGCCGCGTCGTGCTCCTTCACCAACTCCTCAATCCGGCCTTGTGCCTCCCCGCCGGCGTCGCTTAATTCCTGCTTCGCATTATCGACTTCATCCTGATCTAGCTCGACTTGGACATTCGCCTGTTGCAGTTGATTGTCCAGGCTGTCCTTTTTAGCTCCGGCCGCCTTGGCCAACGCCGCGGTAAGCTGGTCGACTCGTGCCTTATCTCGGTCGAGAGCATTCTCCGCGTTTTGCAACCTGCCTTGGATCTGTTTCGCTTCGGCGCTCAATACCGCTGGATGTTCTCGGGCGTCCGACACCCCTGCCGCGAATGCCAGGTCCATCTCGCGATCGCCCAGCCGCAGGGCCTCCTGCGCCAATGGCAATTCGTCAGCACTAGTTGGCATTTGCACCAGACTTCGTGCGGCATACAGAGAACTCTGATCAATTGCCGCCGCATGCGCGGCACGCGATGGTTCGACCGTTACGACTAAATGCGTTCGCGACCCGCCCGTTCGAAACCATCCGTAGGCGATCACCCCCAGCAATAGGACCAGGATGATCGTTGCAATTTGTTTCGTCGTCTTCATTCGCCAATGTTCTCCCAGGCCATAAGCCACCTTATAAGCACCTTATAAGCAAACGTTAAGCAATCCGCTTCAAAAGTAATTTGCGCGACGCGCATTGGTCATGGGCGATCTCGGACCGCCCGGATAATTTACGCCTTAAGTGCATGTTTTACGTCACGCATTCGCCCCGACGCTGCTCGCATTTGTTCCTTGGTTTGAAAGGTGCCATCCTCCGCGCCGCTCTGGCAACCAACATCGCAAGACCACAATATCGTTTTTCTAGACCCTCTCTTATGGCATCATCATGCGCCGTGAGATTTATTAGCCAGCACGTGCTTTTGCGCTTATATTTCTGGCGTGCCAGTGCGGGCTTCACCCTGCCGCGCAGCCGTAAGCACCCACCAAAAATGCACACGGAGGCCACCTGATGGTAAATGTGAGCAGCAACCCCGCAGAAGTCGCGCGGTCCTATTCCCCAGCCCCAGCCTCCACCAACGTCGCCGCCATGGCCATGGTTACCGCCCTTTTCTTCTTCTGGGGATTCGTAACTGTTCTGAACGATATTCTGGTACCGCATCTGAAATCCATTTTCGATTTGAACTATGCCAAGGTAATGCTCATTCAGTTTGCTTTCTTCTCCGCGTATTTTATTTTTTCCATTCCCTCCGCAAAACTCGTAGACGCCATTGGATACAAAAAGACCATGGTCACCGGTCTCTTCACCATGGGCGTAGGCGCGCTGCTCTTCATCCCGGCCGCCAGTGCCGCGTCATTTCCACTGTTTCTTGTAGCGCTCATGACTCTCGCGGCGGGCATCACCGCATTGCAGGTAGCTGCGAATCCCTACGTCGCTGTTCTCGGGCCGCCGGAAACCGCTTCCAGCAGACTAAATCTCACCCAGGCCTTCAATTCTTTGGGCACCACCATTGGCCCGTACGTTGGCGGCCTCTTGATCTTGAATGCCAACTTTAAAGGCACTGGCGAGACTCGCCAAATGTCCGCCGACGTTTTACAGGCCTATCGCGTTCAGGAAGCCTCTTCTGTAAAGCTCCCGTATCTCGTCATCGGACTGGCTCTGATCATTTTTGGCATCGTGATAGCCATGTTCAAGTTGCCAGCCATCCCTGGCGCTGCTCGCCACAGCGCTTCCGGCGTAAAAGCCAGCTTGTGGAAGTATCGTCAACTCGTCTTCGGGACGATTGGCATTTTCGTATACGTGGGTGCGGAAGTTTCCATCGGCAGCTTTCTCATCAATTATTTCGGTCAGCCCGAGATCGGAAGTCTGCCGGAATTCGCCGCTGCCAAGTACGTCACCTATTATTGGGGTGGCGCCATGGTCGGCCGCTTCATCGGCTCCGCTATTCTTCAGAAAGTAAAAACGGGCACCGTGCTCGCAGTTGCCGCCATCACGGCCTGCTCCCTAGTTTGCATCTCCATGCTGACCACCGGCCACGTTGCCATGTGGAGCATCATTGCCGTAGGTCTCTTCAATTCCATTATGTTCCCCAGTATTTTTACGCTTGGAATTGCTGAGCTTGGCCCACTGACCGGCGACGGCTCCGGAATGTTGGTGATGGCCATCGTTGGCGGCGCGATTTTGCCGGTTCTGGAGGGCGCGCTCGCCGATCGCATCGGCATCCACCACGCCTTCATCATCCCCGCGATTTGCTACCTTTATATTCTGTACTACGCACTATGGGGCTCGCGGCCAACTCCAGTCGTCGTTGACCCAGTGGTTGTTGCTCAGTGATGGATATTTTTTACTGAGGGACACGCCCAAAATAATCGTCAATGGCCACCAGCGACCAAAATAATTATCTAATCGGTGTGGATATTGGTGGAACCAAGGTAGCCGCTGGTTTTGTCAACCACGCCGGTGAAATTACTCACGTCACCCGTGTTCCCATGGCGAGCGACAGTGACGCCGCCGCGGGCCTTAACTCGGTAATCGAGGCTATCGATTCTCTTTTGTCCAAGGCTCAACAAAACCATTGGACCATTCGCGCCATCGGCATTTGCGCTCCGGGTCCTCTCGATCCCAACACCGGCGTGGTCATTAATCCGCCCAACCTTCCTTGTTGGCGAAATTTTCCTCTCGCCGCGGAAATTTCCAAGCGCTATCACCTTCCTGTAAGAATCGAAAATGACGCCAACGCCGCCGCTTTGGCGGAGGTTCTGTGGGGCGCGGGCAAAGGTCATTCGAAAGTTTTTTACATCTCCATCGGCACCGGTGTCGGCACAGGTTTGATCCTGGATAGCCACATTTACAACGGCCGTACCGGCGCTGCTACCGAGGGCGGCCACGTCAGCATCGATTATCGCGGCCCGGTATGCGGCTGCGGAAAACGCGGATGCATCGAAGTTTTTATTTCAGGACCCGCTATCGCCAAACGTGCTCAGGCAAAATTGCAAGCCGCCAACTTGCCGCACTCGCCGATGCTCGATTTGGCCGGCGGAAAAATCGCCGCAGTCACTACTGAGTTCGTGAATCAAGCACACGCCGGCGGCGATCCCATCGCCACCGCTACACTGCTCGAAACTGTTGAACTCTTGGCGGTTTATTTGGGAAACACCATCGATCTGTTGGAACCCGACGTAATCGTAGTCGGCGGCGGTGTCTCCGGCGTGCTGCGGCCTTTCTTTGATGAACTTCGCGCGCGCATTCCCAGTTGGTGCATTAATTCTCGCTGCCGCGAAATTCCTCTGCTCTCCGCTCACTATGGCGCCAATTCTGGTATCGCCGGCGGAGCCGCGCTGTGTAACTGAAGCGCTCGAAGATGTTCCTGCCCTCTTCTCGCCGAAATACCCCGGTTGAGCAGGCGAGTTACATCGGCTTGTAGTCTGCGGACAATCGAGCCCCGAAATGCTCCCCCACCAATGCGGCTACGCGTGCAACTGAGTCGTGGAGAGACTCGGTCTCGCCTCGATGGTGGCCGGTCAACACCACCAACACGATTGGCTGGTCCTTTACGAACAGGATGCCAGCGTCGTTTGCGATGAAGGGCTGCCCATCTCCCGTTTTGTGTGCAATGACTACATCGCGCAGATATTTTGGAAAGCGGTTGTTTACTTGCTGTTTCTCCAAGGTGGATAACATCCATTCGCTGGCAGCTGCCGAAACGAGCTTTTTCTGCTGAATCATTTCAAAGAGGTGGCCAAGCTCGCGCGCGGTACTGTGCCCAAAATAAATGCCTGCGTTGTAGATGGTTTCACCAAACGCGTGTTGCACCTGGTTGTCCGGATACTTGTCGAATGGAAATTGCAGCGTTTTATTTCCTGGAGCATTCCCGTAACTTGCGTCCATAGAGCTAAGCCATTTGCGATCCCAGTCCAGATCGGAGTATTCGATGGAGGTTTTGGCCAGTCCGAGCTCATGCATAAAGTTGGTTACGCTCGGACGAGTAACTTTGTCGGCAAGCAAATCTGTGGCCTCGTTGTCGCTGATAATTATCATCAACGTGAGGAGGTCCCGAATCGTGGGTGTCAATCCCGGTTGTAGGGTATACAAAACACCAGACGGTAATCGTTGATCGCCTGGTTTCAATTCGACTCGTTGGTCCAGTGAAAAGTTCCCCGCCTCCGCCTGCCGAAAAACTTCCGCCATAATGGCAACTTTGATCACGCTGAAAGTCTCATACGTGGTGTCCGCGTCGATGGCGATTTCCTCTCCCGTTTTTAAATTCTTCATATACACCGCCATGTTTCCGGGGAATGCTTGCCGGATATTCTGTATTTGTGTTTGCAGTAGCTCTATTCCGCGATTGCCCGCGGATTGGGACTGGGCGTGAACCGAAAAATTCACAAATGCAAATATCGACGCCATTGCCATCATGCGGATTCCTGATCTCATTGAGTCTCCCGTAAATTGTCGCCAGTGAATTGCAGAGCGTTGCATCCTTTTATTACAAAGAATCAAATGATGCAGTCTTTACACCGCGATTTACAAACGATACAGTCCATTTGCCTGATTCCAAAATTTCCGGAGAATGCCATCCCTGTGAAGAAACCTACGCCCTGGTCCGCGAATCGATGTTTGGTTGTTTTCTGCATGATCGGATTATTCGTTCTGGCATGGACCGCGAGTGCTCCACGCGTTGTCAGTGCACCTCCTGCCAAAATCTTCGGTTTTTCACCGCGACATGCCGCGGAACAGGCTGCTCTTGAAGGCCAGCTGAAAAAATCTATCTCTACGGAAGAAATCCGCAAGCAGCATCGCTATTTCACTTCCATACCACATCCGGCAGGTTCTGTTCATGATCGCGAAGTCGCGGAATACATCGCGAAACAATGGAAATCGCAAGGTCTGGAAGATGTAGTCATCCGCCAGTACGACGTTCTAGGAACCAGACCCATCTCTACCAGCCTCGAAATGATCGCACCCACTCACTATCAAGCTCTCCTCCGCGAAGCTCCATACGACGTCGACCCCGACACAAAAAGTCCCGAGGTTGCCAACGCCTGGCTCGGTTATTCCGCCAGTGGAGAAATTACCGCTCCCCTCGTTTACGCCCACAGCGGAAATCCCGAAGACTACGATCTGCTCCGCAAGAATGGCATCGACGTAAAAGGAAAAATTGTTCTGGTGCGTTATTCCAATCCTTACAGCTATCGTGGATTCAAAGCTCTCACTGCGGAAAGAAACGGCGCCGCGGCCTTGTTAATTTATTCCGATCCCGCGGAGGACGGCTACGTAAAAGGTAAAGTCTTCCCCGACGGCCCGTGGGGCCCTGAAACGCACATTCAGCGCGGCGCAATTACTTACGACTTCATCGTTCCCGGCGATCCACTTACTCCTGGCTGGGCTTCCGTGCCCGGCGCCAAGCGCATTCCGGAAAATGAAGCTGGCTCGCTGCCTCACATTATCGCGTTGCCGCTTTCCTGGCACGACGCCAAGCCGCTACTCGAGAATATGAATGGCCCAACCGCGCCAAAGGATTGGCAAGGTGGATTGCCGATCACCTACCGGCTCACCGGAGCCGTGCAAGCTCACCTCAAAGTGCAAATGGACAATTCCATTCAGCCTTATTACGTCGTCGAAGCTCGTATCCACGGTGCTCAATTCCCCGACGAATGGGTGCTTCTCGGAAATCATCATGATGCCTGGGAATACGGTGGCGTCGATCCCAGCAGCGGTACCGCCTCCATGATGGAACTTACTCGCGCGTTCGGAGCCATGTTGAAAAATGGCTTTCGGCCCAAGCGCACTCTGGTTTTCTGCAGTTGGGACGGCGAAGAAATAGGACTGACCGGCTCGACCGAGTGGGGCGAACAATTCGCGGATGACTTACGAAAAAAATTAGTCGCTTATATCAACGTGGATTCCTCTGCATCGGGATCGAACTTCGAAGGCGGCGCGGTCGGTTCGCTCGCCCCCATGCTGGTGGAAACCAGCTATTCCATCGCCGACCCCAGCGGAACGAGCCTTCATGATGCCTGGATTAAATCCACCTCCGCGTCACGAAAACACGATAAACACCCTCAGCCGCCGAAAGACGAAAATTTAGTAAATACTCGCCTTGGCAGCGGCTCCGACCACACTGTCTTTCTAAATTTCCTCGGACGCCCGGTCATCACTCTGCAATTCGAGGGACCCTACGGTGTATATCATTCTATGTACGACAATATTTATTGGATGAATCACTTTGGCGACCCTGGCTACAAATATCACGCCACCATGTCCGCATTGTGGGGTGTCACCGCGCTACGATTAGCGCAGGCAGATATCCTGCCTTTCGATTTCGCATTTTACGGCCGCACGCTAAACAGTTTTATCGAAGATCTAAAAAAGAATCCCCGCTACGATGCGTACAAAATCAATCTCGATAATTTACAAAAAAGCGCCTTGGCCTTCGAAGCTGGCGGCAAAAACGTAAAAACACTACTGGACCGCAAGGTTGCTTCCGGAGAGATAGACCCGCAAACCGCTGAGCATTTCAACCAATCCATACTAAAGGTCGAAAGTAACTGGCTGAATCCCGATGGCATTCCCGGGCGTCCGTGGTTCAAACATCTGCTCTATTGCGCGCGTTACACCTATGCGCACCTGGAGCTTCCCGGTTTGACCGAGGCCGTCGAATCGCAAAAGTGGGATGAGGCCCAGCGTCAGTCTGAAATTCTAGCTAAAGCCATCGACACCAATACCACTCTGCTGCAGCAAATGGAAAATGAACTTAAGCAATAGACGCCGCTAAAACGGTGTTCCTTATCTCTTCAGACTCGCCGCAATTCTTAGAACGGTCGGATCGGTTTCAATCTCTTCAAGTTTCTTCGGCAGAGGAATACACCAGTTCGCACGAACATCTTCTCGAGCACCCGGCAAGTTCGGCCTTTTGTTCGCGCCCACTCCATCTTCCATAGACGCCAGCGTAATTGCCGCCGGGGATCGCGCCAGCGCCTCGTGCGTTTTAACAATTACGTCAGAAATGTGCTCGTGGTCATGCACGTTCGTCGCGCGTTTGAGATACCAGCGCATCTTTTCACAATTGTCTCTACTGGGTTCCAGTCCCAACTCCGTCTGTTCATCAAAATCAGCTCCCGACCATATTCCTGCGATAGTCGGCAAATCGTGCGTGGACACCGCCGCGACCGCCAGCTTCGGATAATGCTCCGGCTGTTTTTCCTCGAACCACAGCAGCCGGTAAGAGAGCACCGCGTACTCCGCAAGTTTCTCTCGCACACCTTCGTCCACAGTTCCTAAATCTTCGCCCACAATAAATGTCTTGGCTCGCGCGCTTTCCAGCGCAAGAATCGAAAGCATCTCGTCCGCGTTGTAGCGAACATAAGTCCCATGCGCGCTCGGCTCGCCAACTGGAATCCAGAACAACCGGAATAATCCCATCACGTGATCGATGCGCAGTCCTCGGGCATAACGCAGTGCGGTCCGCACCGTTTGGATGAACGGCTCGTACCAGGAAGCCCGCAATTTGTGTGGCACGAATGGCGGCAGTCCCCAATCTTGTCCGTTGGAGTTAAATAAATCCGGCGGCGCTCCCACGCTTACATCTTTCGCAAAAACGTCCTGCCACATCCAGGCGTCCGCGCCGTCCGGAGCAACTCCCACCGGGAGATCCTGCATAATATTTCCCGCTGACGAAGCCGCTTTTAATTGCTCGTCCAGCAAATATTGCAACCATTTGTGGAACCGGATGCGATCGCCGAATTCCACGATCAAAGCCAATACCGCCGGGCTATCCGGCGAACGATATTGCTGCGGCCACGCGCGCCAGTTCGCGCCGAATTGTTCGGCAAGAACACAAAAACTCGCAAACAGCTGCAGGCTGCGTCCCCGGCTGCGTTCGAAATCGCTAAAAGAAGTTTCGGTGCGCATCTTCGACCAGAGTTGTTCGAGCGTGCGCATTTTCAAACGATAAATCGCGTCGCGGTCAATCAAGGGCGCGTCGTTCAGTGCGCGCCCCGCCTCCGCTAGTTTTTGCAGATCTGGTAGCGCTTCTCTCGCGCCGGCAATTTCTTCGATACACAAATACAGCGGATTTAAAAATAGTCTGCTGCTTGGATAGTAGGGACTCGCTTGCTGCGGCAACACCGGAGCCGTCGCGCTCAGCGGATTCACCATAACTACTCCGGCTCCCAATTCAGCAGACCATTCGCAAATACGGCGCAAATCTTCCAGATCGCCGATTCCCCAACTGGTTTCCGAACGCACTGAATAAAGTTGCAGTGCCCAGCCCCAGGTATGCAGGTCAACTGGAAGAAAGCAGCGCGGTGGCGTCACGATCAACCGTGATTTACGGCCCTCGCGATCGAAAATGGAATGGTAACCAAGCGGCAAGTCACGTGGAAGTTTACCGGTTGCGCGTAAGCGAGTGCCGTCTTCTAATTGCAACTCGCAGGACTCTGAAATGTTTACATCTGCGCCTTGACGGCAGACTAGCAGTGCCGCATCGCCAGGGTCTTCATGTCCCGCGTGCATGGCCGTCAAAAATTTGTTTTTGGTTGCCTCTGAAACCCCGTGCCATTGCCCGGAGTCATCCCGATATTTTTCGTCGATCCCCCAGGCACTGGAATTGAGCACACATACTCCGGGCTGCGTTTGTTCCCGCATGGCTATATTACCCGCGACTCACAACCACCAGCATAGAAGCCTTTGCTTGTTCACGGCAATACAGCTTAACCGTCATCTGCGGCAGCGCTTACCGGGCCGGTCGAAATGGTGCTCACGTGTTCTTAATCGCTATGCGCGGAGTGGCTCTTTGCGGTTTTTTCTTCAGCTGGCGTTCGGCGAGCAGACTTGGATGCTATCAGAAGGTTCTAAGGGGTTCAAGACTTTGGGAGTCGAAGGGTGCGTCTACCAGTAGTGTTAGTTATAAATAAACAGCGTGTAATCTGTTAGATACGAGGTATCGAGGTCTAACATATTTGTTAGTATTGCAAATTACTTCGAGTCTTTTTCGTGCATGTGCATGTGTTGGTGCTCTTCTTGTTCTTTTTTATAGACTTCCGGAATCCCCAGGCTTCCTTT
>Ga0210409_10001804_pt1 | contig 26908 bp, 28 predicted proteins | sample IncBWH17MmetaG_FD_161649 | JGI IMG/M metagenome (GOLD analysis project Ga0210409, IMG submission 161649) | Forest soil microbial communities from Barre Woods Harvard Forest LTER site, Petersham, Massachusetts, United States - Inc-BW-H-17-M | ecosystem: Environmental > Terrestrial > Soil >...
ATGAAAGCCTCCCTAAGAATGATGCGGTAAGAATGGGCAAGTGAATTCTGGCGCAGAAAGGAGCGATTGTCGAGAGCCTGCCGCCTGCCTGCGGGACCGGTGGGGGAGGCGGGTTGCGGCATGGGCCACGTGCGGGAACCGGAAGTCGTTGACCGCGAGCGTAAGCCCTCCGTACCATGGGATAGATGCGTAATTTACGACTGCAAGCGGGCTGCTGCGTGGCGCTGATCGCGTGTCTCTACGGGTGTGAGGATGCGGCCAAAAAACCGGCGCAAACGCGAGTGCCGGTGCTGGCGCCGCCGAAACCGGCGACAACTCCGCAAACGCCGATGAACGTCGGAGTTCTGCCGATGCCCGATCTTCTGCAGCACCCCATGACGCCGTTGCAGCCGCCCATTCCTGGCGGAATCGATTACCTGATCGCGCGGGTAAAAGAGAAGTTTGCGGCCGGAGAGGCCAACTACAAGGCAGGACACCTGGCAGCGGCGCGGCGCGATTTCGACGACGCCATCGACTGGATGTTAGAGAGCGGGTATGACCCGAACAGCGACCCACGCCTGAGCGAACTGTTCCACAACGTAACAGACACCGTTTACACTTACGAGTTGCAGTCGTTTCGCGCCGGCGACGGCTTCACCGAAGCGCCGGCAGTCCCGGCCCCGATTGACGAAGTCGCGGAGATGACCTTCCCGGTCGATCCCAAGCTGAGAGAACACGCGGAAGAGACAGCCAAGAGCAGCTCGCATGACTTGCCGCTGGCCGTGAATGACGTGGTTGCGTCCTACCTGAACTTTTTCCAGACCCCGCGCGGGCGTGCGATCGTGGAGAACGGTCTGCGCCGCAAGGGGAAATACCAGGAGATGATCGCGCGGGTGCTTCACGAGGAAGGCGTGCCGCAGGACCTGATCTACCTGGCGCAGGCCGAGAGCGCATTCCAGCCGCTGGCACTGTCGCGGGCCGGCGCGCGCGGCATCTGGCAATTCGTGCAGTGGCGGGGCAACGAATATGGATTGCACCGGTCGTGGTGGGTGGACGAGCGCATGGACCCTGAAAAGGCCACCCGTGCGGCGGCGCAGCATCTGCGGGACCTGTACGGCTTGTATGGCGACTGGTATCTGGCCATGGCCGCGTACAACTGCGGTCCCGGAAACGTGCAGAAAGGTATCGAGCGCACGGGCTACGCGGACTTCTGGGAGCTTTACAAACGCAACGTGCTGCCGCGGGAGACGAAGAATTACGTGCCTATCATCCTGGCGCTGACACTGATCGCCAAGGATGCCGCCCACTATGGCATTGCCGTCGATGCCGAACTGCCGGTGGAGACCGACGTGGTGAAGCCTGGGCGGGCCATCGACCTGCGCTTAGTTGCCGAGACCATCGATGTGGATGTGGATACGCTGCGCACGCTGAATCCCTCCCTTCTGCGCATGGCCACTCCGGATGACCGCGACTTTGTATTGCACCTGCCCAAGGGCACCTCCGAAAGGTTCTCCGCGGAAATTGCCGACATTCCCGCGGACAAATGGGTCAGTTGGCGGCGGCACCGCGTGGAGGCAGGGGAAACGCTGACGGCTATCGCGAAGAAGTATCACGTGACGCCGCTATCCATTGCGGAGGCCAACGATCTGGAACACGGCGAGGGTTTGAACCCGGGAGAGAAGCTGATCATTCCCGCCGCGCGGCCGGTTGCAGAGACCAAGCCGCGCCTGGTGCGCTACCGGGTAAGAAAGGGCGATACGCTGGGAGGAATCGCGGACCAGTTCAGCGTGACCTCCGAGGATGTTCGCCGGTGGAACGGGCTGAAGTCCGCGAAAGTGAGCCGGGGCATGGTGCTGAGAATCTATACATTGGGAGGAGCACCAGAGACGCACACAGTAAAGCATTCCTCGAAAAGCGCGGTCAAAAAGAAAACTACCAGCAGCAAAAGTGTCACCACGCCCTGAAGTGGACGGCAAAACTCAGGCGCAAATGCTTGCTACCGTACCCTGAGAACCATAACCCGGGTCCACGTGAGCAGGACTCTTGACAAGCACCGCAGAGTGGGATAACAAATCGCAAGGGCAGGCAGACGTCGGCTCCGGCTGGTGCAGCGTGCCAAGAACACCGGGTAAAGTTGAGCCCCCAGGGGAGGAAAGCATGGATTTCGAGAAGGACCAGTTTGAAGAAGACGACGAGCTGTCCCGGTTGGAAGACGACGAACTAGGCGGGGACGGCGAGGGCATTACCGAGGAAGAAGAAGAAATCCTCGTGGTGGAAGAAGAACCCAACGAAGAGGGCGAGGAAGAGCCGGCGGAAAAGGCGGCTCCCAAGGCAGCCCCGAAGAAAGCCGCACCCAAGAAGGCGGCAAAAAAAGCGCCGAAAAAAGCCGCAAAAAAACCAGCCAAAGCCAAGAAGCCGGCCAAGAAAGCCGCATCCAAGAAGGCCGCGAAGAAAAAGCGCCGCTAGTGGTGGCTCTCCGCTAATCAGAATTGGCAAAACAGGGCCCCTCGATTTGTTCGAGGGGCCTTTTGTATTTGGGCAGCTTCGGCGGCAAACCGGGAAGGGTTTGTCCCGCGGGAAATTTGCGTCCCGAGCCCAGGTAGCGGCCAGCCCGCAAGCCTGGTTTACAAAACGGTGATGATTGACCAGGGCTTCTGCTTCAACGCCGGTAACTGGGATTTTCCCGATGCGCCGCTGCGCGGCTTGTACGCGCGCGTGCGGCGGCTGCATCCCCAGGCGGACGGCAACGGCCACGGCGAAGGAAATGCGCGCACCGACGGGCTGAAACTGCCGGGCAGGTGGGACGACACGGTCTCTCACACCTTGCAACAGGCGCCGCAGAAAGGCGTCGAGAGTGCTAGTGACCTCGACGCTGAGACCGAGCGGTTGTATGCCGACCACGTAGCACCGCAACGGGGAAGCACGCGCGTAGGCGCGGCGGGTACCCGCGGTGTGGTTCGCTCGGTCAGCGGTCAGTCGTGTCTCCGGTTTGTAGGGTACGCCTTGTGACGCGGACAGTTCTGGTTTTGGCTTACGCTCATTCAAGTGACAGAGGCTTCGGCTCAGCGAGACCATCCGTTGGCTGATTCAATCGCTTCGCCGGCGGCGTGTCGTGGAAGGCCGTGACTGTCGGAAGATTGTCGTGCAGGTCCACGCCCACTGAATTTAGCGGTGCCCCAGCCGCACTTCTCTGGCAACGGCCTCACCCGTGAAAGGGATGAGCCACAGAACTATCGAGGCTGGTCTGAAAGCCAACACTAGACGGAAGGCGCGGCAGCCGCGCCGCAATTCGGAGACATCATCGCCGCGGCAAGGCGCCGGGCCTTACTGATAACTGATGATTGCTGATACCTTTCTTATAACAGCGGTTCGGACCAGTTCTCCAGCGTTTCCTTTACCTTGTGCAGGAACTGGTGGGCGATGGCGCCATCCACCACGCGGTGGTCGTAGCTCAGCGTGACGTAGCACATCGAACGGATGGCGATGGAATCGTTGATCACTACCGGACGCTTCTCAATCGCGCCCAGTCCCAGAATCCCCACGTTCGGCTGGCTGATCACTGGCAAACCGAACAACCCGCCGAACACACCGGGATTGGTGATGGAGAAAGTGCCTTCCTGCACTTCCTCCGGCTTCAGTTTCTTGGAACGCGCGCGCTCCGCCAGATCGTTCAATGTGCGCTGGATGCCCAGCAGATTCTTCTCGTCGGCGCCCTTCACCACCGGAACGATCAGGCCCCAGTCGAGAGCCACCGCGATGCCCACGTTGATTTCCTTGTGCAGCACCACGTTGGTGCCGTCGAGCGAAGCGTTCAACGTCGGATACGCGCGCAGCCCGGCTACCGCCGCCTTCACGAAGAAGGGCATGAACGTCAGCTTGGTCTCGTAGCGCTTCTCGAATTCTTCCTTGGCCTTGGCGCGGATCGCCGCCACCTTGCTCATGTCGATTTCGTCCACGGAGTAAACGTGCGGCGAAACGTGCTTCGACGCCACCATGTGCTCGGCGATTTTCTGCCGCATCACGCTCAGTGGTTGCAACTCGTAATTCCCGAAGTAGATACGCTCGCGAGGCGCCGCGACTTGCAGCACCGGAATGTACTGCGTGCCGTGCGCGGCAGGCGCGCCGGGAGCCGTGGCAACCGGAGCGGGCGGCGGAGGTGGCGGAATGGGCCGCGGCGTGGTACTTGCCGCGGGAGCAGAAGCGCCAGGAGCCGGTGCGGATTGCCCGGCAATCACGGCTTCAATGTCTTCCTTGGTGATGCGCCCGCCTGCGCCCGTTCCTTCGAGCGTAGTGAGGTCGATGTTGTGTTCCTTGGCGAGCCGGCGAACCAGCGGAGAAGAATGGACGCGCTCGGTAGCGCTGGCAGCGGCTCCGCTAGCTTGCGGTACCGCGGTCGAGGCCGCCCCGGGAGCTGCAGCAGGAGCTGGCGCTTGGGCCGGAGCGGGTTTCGCTGCCGGTGCGGGCACAGCACTCGGAGCTGGAGCGGCCGCGGGTTTTGCCGCAGCCGCCGGAGCTGCAGCAGCCGGAGCAGGCGCAGAAGCAGCAGCGGATCCCGCGCCATCAATCACCGCTACAACCGTCTGGATCGGCACGGTCTGGCCTTCGGGAATCTTGATCTCTTTCAGCACGCCCGCCGAGGGCGAAGGGATTTCCGCGTCGACCTTGTCGGTCGAAATTTCAAACAGCGGTTCGTCCCGCTCCACCTTGTCGCCAGGCTTCTTCAGCCACTTGGTGATGGTGCCTTCAAAGATGCTCTCGCCCATCTGGGGCATGACCACATCGACTGCCATGGGGATTCTCTCCTTACCTCGTGGAACTTCCGCTATCCGGGGCGCTTCTGACCGATGTTCGCGTGGAAGTCAACATTACCAGTTTACAGCGAAACCTACAGTGACGGAAAGCCCTGCCAATCGAGGCCATCGAGGCCAGAGGCTCGGTTTCCGAACGTGCCGCCATCCATCCGGAATCGCCTGGAAGCGACATAAGAGCGACTTCCCCAAGCAGACTTCTGGACCGGAATACCTTTCGGTTAGCCCGTCAACCGACAGAATCATGCTCGAAGCTGTTTTTGAGCGCTGACGCCTGATTACACCAATAATCCAGCTGCCTCACCCCTTGGTAGTTGTATCCTGAGTTCCATGGCAACTCGAATCGTCGGGTTGCGAGGTGAATTTCTGTGGAGCTTGAAATTGCTGAGCGGCAAATGCCGCGCAGCGTGCGGACGCGGATCGAGCGCGAGTTCGATCCCGAGGTAGTGCGGGGGCTCAAGGCCGACGTCCGCCACGACATCACCGTTGATGGGCCCGAGCTCGCCGCGCACGCGTTAAGGGCTGGTCTTGTCGACGAGCTTCAAATGATCGTCTGTCCAGTGGTCGTCGGCGCCGGAAAACGGTTTTTCCCGGATCGTGTGCGACTGAAGCTGGAGTTGGTCAACGAGCGCCGGTTCCGCCACGGCGTGGTCGTTCTGCGGTACACCGTCCGTGGCTTCGAACTGATCCCCTGGCACCCGGAACTCATGCATGAGCCACAATGAATATAGCGGCGGCGGCCGCTTTCCCACCACTCGTTGGTCGATGATTGCAGCGGCGCGAAGCGAACACGTTGCCGAGCGCGCTCACGCTCTGGACGCTCTTTGCGCCGCGTATTGGAAGCCGGTCTACAAATACATTCGCCTGAGGTGGAATAGGGAGGCAGCCGACGCCCAGGATCTCACCCAAGGCTTCTTCGCTGAACTGCTCGAGCGGGAACTCCTCACCCGCTTTGACGCCAACAAGAGCCGGCTCCGCACCTATCTCCGTGTGTGCGTGGACAGCTTTGTGATGAATGAAGAGAAAGCCGCCCGCAGGCAAAAGCGCGGCGGAAACAGCCCGCACGTCGCGCTCGACTTTGCGGGAGCAGAACAAGAACTCGGCGCCTCCGCCATCGACGCCACGTCGCTGGCCTCGCCGGAATCGCTCGAGGAGTTCTTCGAAAAAGAGTGGGTGCGCAGCCTGTTTGCCCTTGCGGTTGAAAATCTTCGGCAACTCTGCGTTGAGCAGCAGCGCGAACGCACTTTCCAGTTATTCGAAGCCTATGACCTGGAAGGCGACGACAACATTTCGTACCAGCGGCTGGCGGCGGAGTACGGAATCGCGGTTACCGACGTCACCAACGCACTGGCCTGGGCGCGCCGGGAATTCCGCAAAATCGCGCTGGAACGATTGCGTGAACTTTGCAGCACCGAAGACGAATTCCTGTGTGAAGCCAAAGCCGTCTTTGGATGGGACGCTCAATGAGGCATCTTTCAGACAAAGCGTTGACGCGCCTGCGCGCCGGCGCGGGGTTTCCGGACCTCAGCGGCACACGTTACCAGCTGATGGGCCAGATTGCGCGCGGCGGCATGGGTGTGGTGTATGCCGCCGAAGACGAAACACTGCAACGCCGCGTAGCGTTGAAAGTTCTTGAAGTACCTGGCGCGGAGGGGGAACTTGCCAGCCGCTTGATGCGTGAGGCGCGCGTGCTCGCGCGGCTGGAGCATCCGGGAATCGTCCCTGTCCACGATGTGGGAACGCTGGTCGATGGCCGCGTTTTCTACACCATGAAATTTGTCGAAGGGCAGCGCCTTGACGAGTATCTCAAGACGGTTGAGTCCCTTCCCGACAGGTTGCGCATTTTTCTTCGCGTCTGTGACCCGGTAGCCTTTGCGCACGCCCGTGGTGTGCTGCATCGCGACATCAAACCCGCCAACATCATGGTTGGCTCGTTTGGCGAAGTCCTGGTGATGGATTGGGGCCTCGCCAAGATTGTTTCCCAAGCCGCCGGCGGAGCACTGCAAGATGCGGATGCCACGCTGTTCGAGAGCCCGCAAGCGATTTCTGCGGACCATGACACGACGCAAGTTTCCGTCATCACCGGGCACGGCACGGTGCTGGGCACTCCCGGTTACATGTCGCCGGAACAGGCGCGCGGCGAAGTGGAATCGTTGGACGGACGCAGCGACATCTTCTCTCTGGGCGCGTTGTTGCGATTCATGCTGAGCGAAAGAAACACCCATGGCTCGGTCCCGCGGCTGGACAAATCGCTGGAAGCCATCTGTGCGAAAGCGTCCGCCGCACAGCCCGCACTCCGCTATGCGACGGTTCAGGATTTGGCGCTAGACGTTTCGCGATATCTCGACGGGTTGGCAGTTGCGGCGCACCGCGAAAGCATTTTTGAGCGGGCAGCGCGAGTATACCGGCGCTATCGTTTCTTTATCTTATTGATTGCAGCCTACTTGCTAATGCGCCTGATCTTGCTGCTGGTTTTGCAACGCTAGCCTTAAAGGAATTGCAAGTTCTGTTGTAAGAGACACTAGACGCGGAGGAAAAGCGATGAACAAGGTTCTACTGGGGTTGCTGTTGGGAGCGCTTCTCGGAGCGATTGACGGCGGAACGGCGTGGTTTACGCCATCAGTCCGCGCGCAGTTCGCCGCAATCATTGTGGGCTCGACCATCAAGGGCCTGATCGCCGGAGTGGCCGCCGGATTCTTTGCGCGCAAGGTGAATTCGGTGCCGCTGGGAATCTTGTTTGGCCTGGGTGTCGGGTTCCTCCTCGCGTTCATCGTTGCGTACATGCAACACGGCTACTACCTCGAAATCATTCTCCCGGGCAGCATCGTGGGAATGATTGTGGGGTACGCCACGCAGCGTTACGGAATGGCGCCGGCGCCAACTCGCTGACTCATCCGGGCAATCGAAACCAGAAAACTGAAAGGGGAGAATCATGTCCAGAGTAATCCATTTTGAAATTCCGGCGGCGGAGCCAGAGCGCGCGGCCGCGTTTTACAAGAATGCGTTTGGATGGAGCATCGAGAAGTGGCCAGGACCGACGGAGTATTGGATGGTGACGACAGGAGCCGATGGAGCTCCAGGAATAAACGGAGGACTGCTGAAGAAGCAGGCGCCCACCACGGCCACGACCAACACCATTGGAGTGGACTCTGTCGACAAGGCCATCGACGCGGTGAAGAGCGCCGGCGGAAAGCTGGTGATGCCGAAAACACCGATTCCGACCATCGGCTACTTTGCCTATCTCGAGGATACGGAAGGAAATCTCTTCGGTGTGATGCAAAGCGACGCGAATGCCAAGTAGTTGCGGACAGCCGATTTGCCCGCGCGGTTAGCTGCGCGTGGTGGAGTTATACCGCCAGGAGTCCCCAAAGGAATTTGATCGATCGAAGGAGGAAAACCATGAAGACGAGAATGTTGATCGCGGGAACGTTGCTTATGGCGATGTTTGGTGGAAGGTATGCATTGGCCGCGAGCAGCGCCGTCGCGGCGTTTGAACAACTCAAGGCCCTGGTCGGCCATTGGGAAACAGAAAAGTCGAACACGAACCAGGCGACACTGGACTTGGAGCTGACTTCGGGTGGCACTGCGGTCATCGAGAAGGCTCAAATGGTCCAGCAGGGCAAAACAGTGGAAATGATTACGCTCTATTACCTGGATGGCGACCAGCTGAAGTTGACGCACTACTGTATGGCGGGCAACCAGCCGACCATGGCGGGCACCTATGACGCCAGCACGAAAACAGTAAAATTCGATTTCGTGAGCGCAACGAATCTGAAGAGCCCCAACGACGGGCACATGCACAACGCCGTGTATCAGTTTATTGACAACGATCATTTCAAGACGAGCTGGACCTTCAAGAAAGACCAGAAGGATGCCTTCACGGAAGATGTTACATACGTCCGCGTGAAATAGAGCGGCTACGTCGCGGGCTTGATCGCCGCAGGCAGAACTGCCCCGACGCGTTGCTGCGTTCTTCCTTGTCTACACCATCTTTCAATCGCCGCTAATGAGTGCCGAGAAGCCCGCGAGGGCTTTTTGTCTGGCGAGCAGGCAACGAATTAGCCGTAGAGCGTTTCCTACCGACCATTCCGCGCATGCTGAAATGTAGTTCAGCAGGGTTCGTCGAGTTTTAATGCCAACGAGGGGCATTGAAATGAGGAACTCTGTCGCGGTGGTGTTGTTGTTTGCGGCAATCGCTGTTGCTCCCGAGGTCAGGGCGCAGGAGGAGCCGTCGAACCAGGTTCTTCTCGCAGGCCTAATGACGAGTTCCGGGATCGCGCAGATTGGATGGCAAAGCCATTTCGCAGACAGCCGGCGGGGGAATTGACGTCAAGATTTCCAAGCACTTCTCGATTCGTCCGGTGCAAGCTGAATACTGCCTTGCAAAAATCCCGGATGGGCTCAACAACCGGCAGAACAATTTCAGGTCCGGCGCTGGAATCGTGTTCCGGTTCGGCTGAAAAACATTTGCATCAGCACGCCCCGGAGCACCCGACGAAGATCACAGCCCTGCCAATTGCGGCCAGCGGCTCAGTTTCGACAGTGCTGCTACTTTGAAGTCTTCTTAACGATATGCAGTTTCACTTCTCGACCGTTGGCGTCGAGCAAGTATGCGTGTTTGCCCTCGACGGCAATTTTCGTTGGCGCATTTAGCTCGATATTCGGTGCGTGGCCATTGTTATGCTGGCTGGGTTTGTAGGTATATTCGACAAAATAGATCGAATCGCTCGTCTCAATGGTGTAGTGTAAGGTGTTTTTTTCGCCCCACAGCGGCCACGAGACGTCGTTTTCCGAAGTAAGCACTATCGTCCCGGTCTGCCACTCCCGCGACTTCGCCAGAGAGGCACTCGCGATCAACATTGTCAACATCAGAAGCATGAGCTTTTTCATTGGGCGTCCTTTGCCGAGTATAATGCCATTCTCATCTCTACCAACCCATTACAACTCACACTTTTCCAAATCTTGAAGTAGCCAAACGCACAAAAACAAGACTCACTGGCTGATGTCGGGGTGCGCTATTTACCAGGAGTTGACCAACGAGCGGCCTTTAGAATTCAGAAAGAAATTGAGCAGCTTCAGGTTCTATGTCTCAGGCGAATGTTACAGTCGGGGAATGAAGAACCTAACTCGCAAGGAAGCGCAAGCCTGCAAATTGACTTTCCTTCTTCTATTCTTTCCCGTTTTGCTGTTTTGTACTGGGGCTTATCCTGCCAAGCAGAAAGTCGTCAAGGAGGACGGAATCAAATATTGGGCGGCACAGTCGGTTTCGGATGAAGCGTTCAAACGCACACAGTTTGTCGTTCAGCAGATGACCTCTCATTCTCCTGAAATCCGTGAAAAGATGGTGGCCATGGCTTCACGGTGGAAATGAGTTTTCCCATAGCATGATGGATCACATGGACGCTAACGACGTACGCCAGATTGAAGCTGCTTACAAGAATGCAGTTGATAAAGAACTCTATCCCAAAGGGATTTATGTGATGGCCAATAGCGGAGAATATTGGGCGGAGGGCGTACAAGCGTGGCTTGGGGTCACGCTTCGCACCGACGTAAACGGCGGATTCAATACCCAGCAGAAAATCAAGGATCACGACAAGGCACTGGCGGCGGTTCTGGAGAAAGTTTACGGCTCGGTCCAACTCCAACACTCTCCGGGTTGCGCATACTGACGCAAAACAGAACTGCCCGTCACGTTCTGAGATATTTGTTGAAGAAATCAAGAGTGCGTTGCCAAGCTAACTTAGCCGCTGCTTCGTCGTAACGGGGGGTAGTGTCGTTATGGAAGCCATGATTAGCCCCCTCATAAATGTAAGCGCTGTACGTCACGTGATTTGCTTTAAGCGCTTCTTCATACGCCGGCCATCCGCTGTTGACACGGGTGTCCAGGGACGCGTAGTGAAGCAGAAGCGGCGCCTTGATCTTGGCGGCGTCGGCCGCGGATGGCTGGCGGCCGTAGAATGGAACCGCAGCCGCGAGATCGGGGAGCCGCACAGCCAGGCGATTGGCCGTTGTTCCGCCAAAACAGAAACCCACGACACCAATTTTGCCTGTGCATTCCGGACGTGCCTTCAGCCAGGCGGCCGAGGCCACAAAGTCTTCGAACATTTTGCTGTCGTCAACTTTACTAAACAGTTCCCCGCCTTTCTCGTCGTCGCCGGGATATCCCCCAACAGAAGTAAGACCATCCGGCGCGAAGGCTACGAAATTCGCGATTCCTAAACGTCGCGCCACATCCTCTATATACGGATTCAGACCACGGTTTTCGTGAATCACAAGCACACCGGGTAACTTTCCCGTTTCGCTTGCCGGACGAACGAAATAGCCCCGTATACTGCCGTTGCCCTGAGGCGAGGGGACGGTCGCGTATTCCGTTTTGAGCCGCTTGTCGTCTTTAGAGACTTGTTCCGCCAGAGCGTACTTCGGTCTGAGGCTTTCCCAAATCGCCATGGCCGTTACGCCACCCACCGCATACTTTGCCGCTCCATCCAGGAATTGCCGGCGGCTGATCTCGCCGTGAACGTAATAATCGAATAGATTCAGCAATTCCTGGGGGTAATCCGCAGCTTTTTTTCGTTCCATTCGGTGGCCTCCTTTATCGTTCATTCCCAATGACACACAACGCCGGACAGAATTCTACTTCGAAAACCTCCCTATACCGATCTGCGCAGAATTGGCGGGAGGTGATGGAATAGCTGCTAGAGATTTTACGGAATGCGTAGCTCCGTCGTCGACACGGAATCGCTCTGGAATCGGTGTACGTGAGCAACTTCCCCCAAGCGGACTTCTGGCCCGGAATAGCTTCCGGTTAGCCTATCAGCGAGAAATTGATGGGAAGGTGGCAGTCAGATCGCGACGGAACTCGGCTTTGCTCATCCAATTTCTATTTTTCTCAAAGTGGTTCCCAAAGTAATAGACCCTGTGATGGGATCCTTTCAGTCCGGCTGCATTAAGCGTCAAATTCGCACTATCGAGGCGACGAACATCTGCATGAACCTTTTCTTGGTCATTCACCCATTCATCGGCCGACTCCAGACCGGAGACCTCGGTGGTCAAACCATTGAGGAAATAGTGGGCTGGAATTACGGTCTTAGGATCATATTTCCCGACGATTGCATCGACCTCAACGCGCGTGAGTATTGACTCGATGGGCAGAATGAGCACGTCAACATTTTTCAAGTAATGATCGAAAGAGGGATTTGGCGCGGCACGATTGTCGCCCCAGATGGCGATCCGCAACCCCCCGGTCGCAATGATCTGAATCGCGTTATCGAACGCCATCACGTTGTTTGGCGGACAGGTCTCAACATGGAGGTGTGCAGAGGCACTACCCGGCTCATCAGGAGGCGCCGGTTCACATTTGTGCTTGTCGGCGAGGCCGGTTATTTCGATGTCGCCGAGCTTAAACTGCCCAACCAAACGTTCGAGAACCATTAGCCCGTTCGGGCGCTCAACAGCATCGTGGTCGAAATGAGCGTGAGTGGAAAGAACGATATCGACCCGGATGGCGGGAAACTCGTTCAGGAACCACTTTGGATAAAGGCCTGTTGAGTCATTCCGCCAAGGATCGGTCAGAACCGTCAAACCGACCGGCGATGTGATCTTGAATGCATCGTGTCCATAGAACTCGATCTTGACATCGCCTGGTCGAGTAGGGTCTCCTGCGGTTTTCTGAACGGTGATTAGAGAATTGTCATTCCATGCAGAGGAGGGGGCCACGGACTTCCCAGACTGTTGCGCACGCGCGTCACAGGTGACGGTCAATAAGACAAACAAGACGATCGGGGCTAGCGTTTGGAGACGCATATCATCCTCTCGTGTTTCATGGATGACTCTACCACCAGCCTCGAGGCGTCGTCGCAGTCATTACATGACGCTCTCGTGCGGGTTCGGCTCGGAAGTTGGCCATCAACGGTATTCGAGGAGATGAAGACGCAGGCAACCTTAAACCCCCGCTTCCTCAAAGCGGACTTCTGGACAGCGGAGAGAGACTGCGATCGCTTGAGTAGGCATATGCGAACGTCTACATTTTTATTGGTCCGACGTGCGCTGCAAACCAGGCAAGGAAAGAGCTGGACGCCTTTTAGTTGCCTGCAGCTTCCGAGGATGATGTATATCATTATGGTTCCGCTGGCCGGGGACAGCCGCGATATGCGTTTTGGCCTGAGAATTCTATCGGCGAGACGTGGGCAGGCGCGGCCCTTGATTGGTGAAATGAACGTGATGGCAAAGAACTATGTGGTCGCGGTCGATGGTGCCATCTCTGTCGCGCCATTTCATCAGGCGTACGCAGCACAGACATTTCTTCGAAAAGGAAGGACGAGCCATGTCTCCAACACGGCGTGACTTTCTAACTATGGCGAGTGGCGGTGTAGCTGCCCTGTCAGCGAGAAACGAATTCTTCAACGTCGCTCAGTTGCCGGGCCGTCCCGCAAACACAACTTCCGGCTCGCAGGATCGCGACTTCTCGAACGTCTTCGTGATTGCCGCGCATCCCGGCGACGCATTTTTCGCCATGGGTGCGCTCGTCGCCGTTGCCACTCATTTGAAAGGCACAGGCTACGTTCTGAGTCTCTCCTTGGGCGAACGGGGATCTCCCACAGTTCCGGCGGAGCAGTACGGATATTCTCAACAGCAAGCGTCCGAGAAGGCCGCCACGGCGCTCGGTGCAAAAGCTCTATTCCTTCACAATCCCGACGGCGAAATCCCTGTAAATGACGAAGCAAAGTTTGCTGTCTGTGACCTCATTCGCCAGTGCAGGCCTTCGACAATCGTCACCCACTGGAAGGGAAGTTGGCACAAGGACCACCGCGCCTGCTACGAAATCGTTCAGGATGCGATCTTTTATGCAGGTCTTCCCGCCATTGTCCGCAAACAGCCGGCACACAACGTAAGAAAACTTTATTTCGCGAGCAATTGGGAAGACTCCGTCTCCTTTGCCGCCGACACCTATCTGGATATAACCCCGGTCTGCGACGACTGGTTGAACGCCTGTAGCGTGTTCCCCATGTGGAACGGAGAAAACGGATTCCGATACAAGGATTACTATTCCAGTATGGCCATCGCGCACGGTTGTCTAAGTAACTTCAAACGCGCCGTCGCGTTGATGTCGTCGGAGGATCAACGCATGCGCAACATCCCTACGCCATAGTAGAGGTCTGGGGTATTGCCACGTGGCACGGCCTCCGAATGGTCGCTAGCCTGGTCGGCAGCTATCCAGAAACGGGGATGCGGGAAACCGCACAGTCGGTCTTGGGACGAAATCGCCAGTAGAAACGGATACATGCACCAGTCTTTACTGGCCTCAAAACCGCGCTAGCTCTTTGGCCGCGGCAAACACCTTTTTCGCATTGGGGAGGAACGCTTCTTCAAGCGTCGGAGCGTACGGCACAGGCGTGTCCAGCGAAGTGACGCGGACCAGCGGGCCATCGAGGTCGTGAAACGCTTTTTCGCCCAGGATGGCGGCGATTTCTCCCGCGATGCCGCCGGTCTTGGTGTCTTCGTGAACCACCAGGCACTTGTTGGTTTTCTTCACGGACTGCAGCATGGTCTCTTCATCCAGCGGCAGCAATGTGCGCAGGTCGATCACTTCCGCCTCGATGCCTTCTTGCGCCAGGGCTTCCGCCGCTTCCAGCGACGTGTGCATCATGGCGGCGTAGGAAAGAATCGTCAGATGTTTTCCTTCGCGGCGCACCACGGCTTTGCCGAGCGGCACGGTGTAATCGCCGGAGGGAATTTCCTCCTTGATGCGGCGATACAGGAATTTGTGCTCGAAGAACAGCACCGGATTGTTGTCGCGGATACTGGCCTTCAACAGTCCCTTGGCGTCGTAGGGCGTTGACGGATAAACAATCTTCAACCCCGGCGTGTGCAGAAAATACATTTCCGGATTCGCGGAGTGGAATGGCCCGCCGTGCACGCCGCCTCCCGATGGCCCGCGCACCACGATGGGCGCCGGCGCGTTCCAGAGATAATGTCCCTTGGCTACAAAATTAGTCAGCTGGTTGAAGCAGCAGGCGATGAAATCGATGAACTGCATCTCCGCCACCGGCCGCAGCCCGAGATAGCTCATGCCGCAGGCCGCACCGATAATCGCGCTTTCGCTGATGGGCGTGTCGATCACGCGCTCCCAGCCGAATTTCTCCAGCAAGCCTTCGCTGGTCTTGAACGCGCCGCCGTACACGCCCACGTCTTCGCCGATCAGCACCACGCGCGGGTCCGCGGCCATCTCTTCAAACAGGGCCTGCTTGATGGCTTCCAGAAAGGTGATGGCAGCCATCGCTACCTCCTCGCCTTTCCGCGAGCTGCGGATTTCGCAACGGATTTCTTCTTCATCGCCGCTTTCGTTGCGGGCTTTGTTTCTCTTTTTACGGCAGGGCTCGCGCTAGCGGCGGGCTTTTCCCCCTCAGCTTTTTCGGGCACTTGCGGCGTGTCGCCGAAATGAATCGGCGCATTTTCGCGCGACGAACTCTTGCCGCGGCCAAAACCTTCCACAATCCAAACCGGCTCGACGCTGGACTTCGGCGGCAGCAGCTCTTTCACATCGCGCTCCCACTTCGGTTGCAGGTCATGGCACTCGGGGCCTGTACAGTACACGCCTTCGGCAGCAAATTCCGGCGGCGGCATCGGCGAGTTTTCCGCGAACTCGCGCTCCTTATCCAGCAATGCCGCAAGCTTGTCTTCGATCTCCTTTTTTCCCTTGGCGTCCAAAAGCTTTTCGTCCATCAGAAACTTTTCGTACAGTGTGATGGGGTCGCGCTTTTCCCAGAATTCCCGCTGCTCTTGCGGCACATACCCTGCAGGGTCGTGCTGCGCGTGGCCGCGGCGCCGGAAAGTTTTTGCTTCGATCAGAATGGGGCCCTCGCCGGCGCGGGCTCGCTCCACTGCTTCCTTCGCCGTGGTGTAAACTGCCACGGCGTCGTTGCCATCTACGATGTAGCTCGAGATTCCATACGCCTTCGCGCGGTCCGCCAGATTTTCCAGCGGCACCTGCCGTCGCACCGGCGTGGAATATGCCCACAAATTGTTTTCGAGGATCAACACCAGTGCGGCCTTCTGCGAAGCCGCAAGGTTCAGGCCTTCGTGGAACACCCCGGTGGAGCTGCCGCCATCGCCAATCCACGTCATAGCCACGATTTTCTGCCCCAGGTAACGTCCTGCCATGGCCACGCCGGTCATCACCGGGATGAGATCGCCGAGCATGGAGATGGGCGAAATGATGTGCAGATTATCCAGGTCGCCGAAGTGGCTGGTGCCATCCTTGCCTTTGGTCGGCGAAGTATATTTCGCCATGTGCTGCGTGAAGATGTCGCGCGGCGGCACGCCCTTCACCAGCAGCGCGCCGATATTGCGAATCATCGGCGCGATCCAGTCGCGCTTTTCCAGCGCGTACGCCGTTCCCACGGAAATGGCTTCCTGGCCCAGGCTGGAGTACAACCCGCCAACAATTTTGTTCTGGCGGAACAGCTTGGTCATAGTCTCCTCGACCTCGCGGTTCAGCCGCATGTAGTAATAGAGGTCCAGGTATTGTTGGCGCGACAATTTGGTCTTGGCGCGGGTCTCAGTGGCAGGCATGGTCGATGGGTCTCCGAACAGGCATTCGGCCCTCTATCTTAAAGCCAAGGCGCGCCGCGCTCCTAATCGGCATGGTCGCGAGAACGAGGCCGTTGACTGCAACCGAGATCTAACCAGTTCTGGCAGGAATCATGAGCGCTGCAACTGCAGCACTTGCCAGAGACAGGCCTGCGCAGATCAACATTACAGTTCGGAATCCAAAAACAAACGCACGGGAAATTGTCGCGTGGATCAGCTTTGCCGTGTCAGAATCCAGGCCGGGGGGCAGGTCAAGGCCGGCCAGCTTGATCTCGCTCGACCGAATGTACTGCAGAATACTGGGCGGAAGCGCTACGCCCGTCAAGCTACGATTCAAGCTGAAACTGAATACTTTCACCATGACGATCCCGAGGACTGCAATGGCGAGTACGCCCGCCACCCGGGCAACTGCGTTGTTGATCCCCGAAGCGGTGCCGGCGCGATCCTGCGCTACGGAACCCATAACCACGGTTGTGAGCGGAGCCACGCTAATCGCCATCCCCAAACCGAGAACAACGAACGCTGGGAAGAATGCTGTCCAATAACTGGCTCCCACGCCGGGCACCGCGAACAGAACGAACCCCGTTGCCGCAATCAGCGGTCCGATGACCAGCGGGGCTCTCGGCCCGTAACGCGTGACCAGCCCGCCAGACCAGCGGGAAAGAAAGAACATCAGCAGAATCAGCGGAAGCGCCGCGGCACCGGTCGCAGTTGTCGAGTATCCCTGCGCTTGAATCATGTTCATTGGAAACAGAAAGAAGAAGATTCCAAGAGCAGCGTAGAGAAACAGAGTGAGCAAGTTCGCTCCACTAAAAGGGCGTGAGCGAAACAGCGCAGGCGGGACCATGGGTGAACTTACCTTGGCCTCAACGAGCACGAAAACAATCAGACAGGCAAAGCCGGCACTGAGGCTTCCGAAAACCGTCGGATGGCTCCAGCCGAGACTCTCAGACTCAATGAACCCATAGACCACGCCACCTAGTCCGACAGTTGCGAGCAGCGCTCCCGACCAATCTACATGCTCAGTGGTTGCGCTACGGCTTTCGGGAATATGCCATAGTGAAATGGCGATCACAGCGGCCGCAATCGGAACATTGATAAGGAATGCCCAGCGCCAGGAGGCATGCTGAATAAGCCAGCCACCGAGAACCGGCCCCACCGCCATTGTGATCGCAGTGAAACCCGACCATGTACCGATCGCTTGGCCGCGGGTTTTCTCGTCAAAACATGCGCTGATGATCGAAAGGCTGCCTGGCACGAGAAAGGCAGCTCCTATACCTTGGACACTTCGTGAGATCACGAGTTGCTGTATGTTCGCGGCAAAACCGCAAGCGATCGACGCAGCTGCGAAAATCCCTACGCCACTGAGGAACATCAATCGGCGGCCAAATAAATCGCCGAGGGAACCGCCAACGAGAATCAAAGCCCCCAGGAACAACCCATAAGACTCGACGACCCATTGCACACCGACGACGGTTGTGTGGAGGCTCGCTTGCAGCGAGGGTAAAGCGACATTCACGACGGTGCTGTCGATAAACGCCATGCTGGAACCGAGAATTGTCGCTGCCAGGATCCAACGTCCGGCCTGCGCTGTGCGTGGAACAGCAGCACTGACCGATCGGACCACGGCTTCGGGGCATGGTGGCTTCATAAGGCTATGAATGCATTCTCGTACGGATTAGATTCCGGCAACTGCGCGATAGTTTTTCCTCCCAAGTAACGCTAGTACTTTACCGGATGCGCGTTTCTCGGGGAGGAGTAATCGTGGTGAAGGGTCTCCGCGCGCGTCCGGTAAAGCCGTTTGGAGGTGGCCGCCCGCGGTTGCGGCGGGCGCGGGCCTTATGCAAATGCAATGATGGGAAGAAGCGGTCTCGAGGTCCCCGGAGGCTGTGCTGCCGAGTGCAAAACACGACACGACGGGCCAATGAGTTGGCTACGACAACAAAGGACCTTGAAAAGCGTGGTTGAAGACGCGGAACGAAGAGATCTGTTCGGCGGGAAGGCGGAGTGTTGGAGTTGGAGAGAGCTGATGGTAGGTACCATCCCACGTCCCGTCCGGAAGGGTTCTTGGGGTTAGCGAGGCAATTTCAGCCACGGGGTTTGGGCTGGCGTCCGAAGTTCCACCAGCGGAAGGATGCTGCGGCAGTGAGTTGCAAACAGCCCCGAAAAATTCGATGACTATGCGGGAGCCACTGGGAAAATCGGCTGGGACGGCCCAGGCTCCCTGTGGTGACCTTGGTTCCTGGAAGCGGCAATTCTCCGGTTAGTCGGAACACCTTGCGAGCGGCATTAACGACGTCCTGGTTGGCGACCGGGTTCGCGGTGGTGTTGGTGACCTGGACGAGTGCGGCGACAAAGGCCAGGGCGCGTTTAGGCATCAAGACTGGCAACACCAGCGATCACGGCAAGGGTAACCAGGACTGCTGATACCTGCTTAAATACTTTCATGTTTGTTGTCCTCTCTGAAACGTACCGGCTGCACGAGAGACTCTCGCTGCGGGCGAGCCGCGCCGGAAGCGGCTTGAAGAGCTACGAAACTAGCCTACGGAGGAGTGGCCGTCTATGACCGCGGATACCCAGCACTGCGACGTGACGACTTCATTACGCCGAACTCGTTTTTGGACTTAGCATCGCCGGTATTGTCGCATTGCTGTTTCGCGGTGTGGTGAACAGAGCGAGAACTGTGTCAAACGCTGGTGCCGCGCGCGACTCGCAGAATGGCTTCCAGACTTCGGTCTACGTCGTCGCTCGTTGTGGCCCAAGACGACACGCTGATGCGCATCGCGGTTTTTCCCTGCGACACGGTTCCGCCGCACCAGCAGGTTCCTTCTTCTTGCAGACGGCGAATCACTTCCTGGGTTTTCGACGCGTCGCCGAATGACACCAGCACTTGATTGATGACCACGTCATTCAACACTTCGTGGCCTGCGGCGCGTAAGCCTGCGGCGAACCGCTGCGCGTGGGCGCAGGTTCGTTCCACCAATTCGGCCAGGCCCGATCGGCCTAAGGACTTGAGCGCGGCCCACAATTCCACGCCGCGGGCCCTGCGCGAAGATTCGGGCGTATGGTACATGGGCTCGCGCCTTGTGCCGGGCGGGAGATAGGCGGCAGAAAGGCTCATCGAAGCACGGAGAGCTTCGCCATTCCTGACAATCGCCAAGCCGCAGTCGTAGCTGACGTTCGGCCATTTGTGCGCGTCGGTCGCCCAGGAATCGGCTTGTTCAAATCCATGCAAGAGATGTCTGTACCGCGGCGAGACGCCGGCCCACAAGCCAAACGCGCCGTCGACGTGCACCCAGGCGCCCTGCGCATGCGCCGCTTCGCAGATAGCGGCCGCGGGATCGAAAGCTCCGGTGTTGACGTTGCCCGCTTGAATGCAAACGATGGTGTTGCGAGACAGCTCAGGCAATTTCTCGGCGCGCATCCTTCCTTGTTCATCCGCCTCCACCAGCGTGACGCGCTTACGGCCCAGCCCTACCATGTTCAGCGCCTTCAACAATGAGGCGTGTACTTCGGCGCCGGCCACAACTTCGATTGGTGGCGCACCGAAGAGTCCATCGTCGACTACGTTCCAACCTTCGCGCGCTAGGAGCGCATATCGCGCCGCTGCGAGTGAGGTGAAATTTGCCGTGGTCGCCCCGGTCACCAACCCACCGGCGCAATCGGGCGGCAAACCTAGCGCTTCACAAACCCAGCGAATCACAATCTCTTCGAGTTCCGCGGCGACGGGAGACATGACGCGCAACGAAGCATTCTGGTCCCAAGCTGCGGCGAGCCAGTTGGCAGCCATCGAAGCGGGAAGCGCTCCGCCGTTTACGAAGCCGAAGTAGCGTCCACCGGTGGTCGCCACCGTCGCCGGGGAGCCGATTTCATCCAGCATGGCGAGAATTTTTTCTGCATCGCAACCTGATTGCGGAAAAGGCTCGTGAAATTTCTGCAGCGCGGCCACTGCGGCTTCCGCCGGTGCAACACTGCGTTCGGAAACGCTGCCGACGTAACGTATAGCCCGTTCGGCAGCGTGAGTCAGAAGGGTAGAGGAATCTCGGTTGTTCATCGCGGAGCTCTCCAGTTCTACGAGCGGCGCGCGGCGTGCCCTGCAAGCGCGGTAGAAAGGGTAAAGCGGCCTGTGCCCAGGGGAAGAGCCGAATTGTCTCCTAGCGATGTGGCTTAACCCTTCGGTTCAGAATAAAATCAAACGATCACGGGCCAGTACAGCCCTTTGCTGATTGGGAGGCCTCGCGATGAATCGCGACACGTGCGCCGGCGGCGTTGTTTCTGACTACCGCGAATTTCCTCCTCCCTCACCGCTCGCCGGTCATCTGCTTTGCTTGTGGACGCAAACAGTCACAGGTACGCGTGACGTTTTCGTGCACCGCGTGCTGCCAGATGCCTGCCTCGATATCGTTTTCATCAACGACGAGCCGCCTGTAGTTGTCGGTGCTTGGACCGGGCCGCTCCTGGCTCGCTTGGCTCCCGGCACGATGATTGTCGGTGCGCGCTGCCATCCCGGACTCGCGCCCAGCCTGCTCGGCCTGCCAGCTTCGGAGCTGCTGAACCAGTCCGTGCCGCTGAGAGCTGTGTGGAGCGCGACCGCGAGTGCCGGGTTCGCGCGGATCAACGACCAGCGAAATCTTCCCGAGCGCTTTCGTGCAATGGAGACAGCGCTGCTCGAACGCCTCACTCAACCTGGTCCGGTGGACCACGCCATGTGCGCGGCCATCCGCTGGCTTGCCAATCATCCTCACGGGCGAATCGCTCAACTCAGCGAGCGGATTGGATGCAGCAGCCGCCAGCTTCAGCGCCGCTTCACGTCCGCGGTGGGCTACGGTCCAAAAACATTTCAATCCGTTCTGCGCTTCCAGCGACTGCTCAGTCTTGCCGCCCGAGCCACTGCTTCTCGGAGTCTCGCGCAGTTCTCAGTGGACGTCGGCTATGCGGATCAGGCGCATATGACCCGCGAGGTCCAGCGGTTTTCAGGCAGCCGGCCAAGTGTGCTGCTTCGATCCGCACAATCCACTCTTTCCTTGTCGAAGCTCCTCAGGAGAACGGCTGACCGCGAGAGCTAAGATAGTTGTCCGATTCATTCAAGACAGCCGGCCGTCTCCCGATCTATCTTTGGTCCCATGCTGACGCGCAGGAGATCGCTGGCTGTTTTGTGTGGTGGAGGTAGCGTGTTCCTTTTAGGAGGATTTCGGGCCATGGCGAAATTGGGGAATATCAAGGTTCTGTTCGTTGCTGGATTTGGTCCCATCGTTCGGGATCGCGACGCAAGCCGAAAGCTGTACGTCGACACCTTGGAGATCCCCTTCAAGGAGGAAAAGGACGGCTACCTCCATACCGATGACCTCAAGGGAGTAAAGAGCTTTGCGCTATGGCCGCTCTCTCAAGCGGCGCAGTCCTGCTTTGGCAAAGATTCCTGGCCCGGCGACGTTCCGGTCCCGCAGGCCTGGCTTGAGTTCGATGTTGAGAGTGTCGAGAAGGCGACGAAGGAACTTGAATCGCAAGGTTATCGAACGCTGATCAAAGCCAAGAAAGAACCGTGGGGCCAGACGGTAACTCGCCTCCTCGGTCCAGAAGGATTGTTGATCGGGATCACGTTCACGCCTTGGATGCGCTCAGAGAAATAGCACAAAGAGCTCGAGCCAAAAGCGTCCCTCTCAGTTCGGTGCAAACCCGAGTCGCATAGGCCGAACTGTCCGGAAGCGAACACCCAGTTGTCCGCCTGTGCGGCCACCCGGCAAGACTTCAGTTCCGCTAACACGCGGTCTTCGGTTATCCTCGCCTTGGCGACGCACTTGCTCCACACTTCTGTTTATCTCTCTCGTCTAAGCAAGGGAACTATTCCGGCCGCGCGTCAGTATTAGTGGATAGGAAGGTGCTTCCAGGACCGAACTCCTACGCGACATTCGCTACGGCTTGCGGTCGCTTGGAAGAGTCCTGGGTTTACCTCCGTCTCTTGCTTGCTCTCGCCCTGGGCATCGGCGCCACCACCGCCATTTCAGCTTGCTCTATTCCGTCCTGCTCGCGCCTCTTCCCTATGCCCATGCCAACCAGTTGGTAATGATCTGGTCGCACCAGAAGGGCGACCGCATCGAGGCTTCGCCCAACGACTACCTGGACTGGCAAAAGCAAAGCACCGTCTTCCAGTCTCAGAACGCCTGGACGGGCAGGGGCTTGACCATCGCAACACCGAATTGGACCGAGCAAGTTCTAGCCAACAGGGTGGCACCCGGCTTCTTTGATCTCTTGTCGGGTGAAAAGGCCTATCTATCTAGGACGCCACTTCCTGGCCGAAGTTACCCAGGTCGGAAATGATCATGTCGCGATTATTTAGGGCCTTCGACCGACAGTCCCAGACCTTCCGAGTGGCGAGCGATCTGCACTGAACCTGACCTACTTCTTTCCCAGAGGTCCGTTTGAACTGCATCTCACGACCTCGACGTCGGTACCCTCAACGATCAACGAACCATGCTGGGTTCGTCCGCACCGTTTCTCGCCAGATATATAAACCAGAGAACCAGCATACCGTTGATCAAAAAAACAGCGGGGAAGTAGAACGTATTGTTGAACGCGTCCAACCAGTGTTGTCCGGCAAACGTGCTAAGCAGACGTCCGAGCAGCCGTAAGGAATTGAGCACAAACGCAATCTGACCAAGTCTATACCAGCCGGCCTTTTCGTTTGAGGTTGCGACGACAAATGTGCATGACGCCAGGAAGGCCGACAACCTGAGCGGAAAATTCCAGCCAAGCATCATGTCGTTCCACATAGAAAATTGCCGCAGGATCGCCTCCCGATCGGCGCTAGCGGCAGCCGATTCCAGTCGGTGTGCTCAATGCTGGCCAACAACGAAGAAATCGATGCTGCGAGCTGACATTTCGAATCCGATGAATGCCGCACCGAAGATTAATCCTAATAGCGAGGCGATGGGCGCCACTTTGCGATACCGCAGTGCAATCACTGTGTACGGCACAATAAGCAAAAGGATCGTCCCCATCACCAACAGGGCTCTGATCTGGTCAACGCTCAGGAGATATATGAGCAGATCGTCCTGCGGCCCATGAGAGTTCGGAATCCAGAAGCAGTATGCAAAAGCCTGAAATGTTTGCGCCAGGATAAACGAAAGCACGCAAAGACCCGCGAGAACATAACGGCCACCAGTTTCATTCATACATATAACTTACACATACAACGGACCTGATTGAGCCTGGATCACGGGCAAAACCGGAGGTCATTCCGGGCCAGAAGTCCGGATCTGGGAAGTTGCTCCATGACGTCCCTTTCGTGCACAGTTCCTAGAGGCGGGACACCAACCCAAGGGTTACAGACTGAACCCTTCCTTGAGACAAAGGTGTGCATCACAGCCTAGTTCGAGGACGTTGCTCTACCACATATCTTGCATTTAGCTAACAAAGAACGTCATCAACCGGCACAGATCTAAGCACAGTTCTCGACGCGGTGATGGCCGGCCGCGTGGTCTCCGGCGACTAAAGGCCAAGGGTGGGTTGCAATACGCTAGCAAGTCGTGTCGACCCATTGGTGACCTTGCGCTTCGCGTTCCAGAATAGCCGAAGTTTTCATCAGAACTTAATCCGATAGCCGGTCTTTCGCACGGTGATGATGTGACGAGGCGAGGACGGGTTCTCCTCGAGTTTGCGACGCAACTCCGCGATATGTGTGTCCACGGTCCTGCTGACAACCGCCGCGGAGTATCCCCAAACTTCCCTCATTACTTGCAGCCGGGAGACGACCGCTCCCCGCGCTCGCAAGAGTGCAAGCAGCAAATCGAATTCCTTCGGAGCTAATTCAACGGTTTGCGATGCGCGGTGTACGGTGCGCGAAGCAGGGTCAACTTCGATGACGCCAAAACGATGCACCTTCCGCACATCTCCCGTGCCGGTGCCTCCCACGTGAGTGCGGCGAAGCAGGGCCTCGACCCGTGCCAGCAACTCCAAGAGTCCGAACGGCTTCGTCACGTAATCGTCCGCCCCCATCCGCAGCCCCCTGACCTTGTCGGCCTCTTCTCCCTTCGCTGTTAGTAGAAGGACTGGGGTTGCGTGTCCGTCTTGGCGTAAAGATCGCAATACACGGAAACCGTCCAACTCCGGTAGCATCAGGTCGAGAATCACGAGATCGGGATTCACCTTCGCGAAAGTCTTCAGGCCAGCGATTCCATCCTCAGCCGTCTCGACTTCGTAGCCTTCGATCTCCAAGTTGTTTCGCAGACCGAATGCCAGATCGCGATTGTCCTCAATCAGCAGGATTCGGCTCAAGGTGATTCCTCCGGCTGCTCCTTACGGGCCCCTTCCTCCCCTTTGGAAAGCGGCAACTCGACGACAAACTTTGCTCCGCCGCGGTCACCTGTAGTAACTGAACATTGGCCGCCATGACGGGTCACCAAATCGTGTACGACAGATAGACCGATTCCTGTGCCCGCAATCGCGGATTGCCGATCGCGCTCTAGTCTCTGAAATCGCTCAAAGATGCGCTTTCGATCGGCCACAGGAACGCCGGGACCTTCGTCATCTACGAAGAGACATGCCATACGGTCACGAGCTTCAAGCCCCAAGATGACCCTCTGTTTCTTTCTTCCATACTTTACGGCATTATCCAGAAGGTTGATCACGATTTGCCGCAGTGCGTCGGGGTCCACGCTCGCCTCCAAGCCAGAGTACAAGCGGAGTTCAATCTGGGCTTCACTGCCATTCATTACGGATTCAAAGTCCTCCACGATTTCCTGAATCAGGGGCGCGAGTTCACGCTTCGCCTTCGAGAATGAGTCGATTTTTCTATCCATTCGGGAGAATTGCAGAATATTTTCGACCAGTTGCGTAAGGCGACGAGCCTCGCGGTCGATGATTTCGAGCGACCGTCGTTGCTCCTCGGTGGAACGGATGCGATCCAGTAACAGTGTTTCCGTAAACATCCGAATCTGCGTCAGGGGTGTCCGAAGCTCGTGTGAGACGCTGGAAACGAACTCGTCCCGCAGTTGCTGCAGAGCCATTTCCCTGCGCAGTTGCAGAATTGCCGTCACGATCAGACCCGCATTCAATGCCAAGAGCCCTAGGAAGAACGGCAGCCGGGAGCGCGGCAGACCTCCAATGACAATTTGCCGGGAAATCTGTGGATCGATGGAGGCTCCCACCGTGAAACCCAAGAAAACTCCTTGGTACGTATCACCAAAGGGCTTTATGACTGTCAATTTTGGTGCTGACTCTTCGCCCAGCCGGAAGCGTTCCACTCCGCCATGGTCGCGAATTCTCACATTCAGAAACTCGTTCGTCACTTGTCCGTGACCCAAGGAAGGGGGCAGGAGAGGCTGACGATTCAAAGCGGTTTCAAACCATTGCGTCAGGTTCGGAAGGTCAACTTCGAAGCCAGCCACAATCTGACGACCTCGCGGTCCTCGCGTGGAGCCGGCCACAAATGTCCGCGGAGCGCCTCCGATTTGAGCGTTCAAGACTTGATATGCTGCGTCACTGTGCTGCGCGAAGGCGCGCGCTAGGTTCTCCCGCAGCCAGCCTGCTACTTGGTCGGACGCCTGCTCATTGAGAAAGCTCAACCGCCCAGTGGATGGATCCATCTCGAAGTAGCTTTTCGCCAAGCCCGCGGCGCGCTTGACGAGCGGATCTTGAGCGGAGAGCAGCGTTGCTCTTATCGCTACAGGTAGCTTTCCCGATGACTGGACTTCGTGGAGCACATTCCCCACCAGCGGGTAATAGCCGTAATAACCAATCTCCGCACTTGATCTGCGGATGACTTCGTCGGCAACGAGCGAGGAATAGTCGTGGAGGATGCTCTCAACAGTGGTCCGCTGCGAAACATTTGCGTATTGGGCCTGTAGCACGATCAAGCTCGCGGTTGCCAGGCTGACCAACAATAGAAGGACAATAAGGGCTGTCCGAGTCCTTCGGGAATGCCAAGATAACGAAATCGCCATTCAGAATTGCGAGTATAGCACCCGGTGTACGGGCCAGTTGACTTTGGATGTCAGAATTTTCATTTGTTGGACACCCTCCTGACAGATTCCTGACAAAAAATTGAACTCCTCCCCACCACAATCGCTGGACAAATCGCTAACCTGCATACTGCATTCAGTCGAGCAGCAAGCGCAGATGGAGGGCGAGCGATGTTTTGCAGGTTTCGCACAGGAAGTTTGGCCGCAACAACAGTGATGTTTCTGTCCTTGACGGCCCGCGTAGCTGAGGGGCAAATGCCCGACAAATTCACCAATTTGCAATACTTTCCGAAAACGATTTCACGCCAAGAGCTCGTGGGAAACATGCGCGGATTTTCATTCAGTCTGGGCGTCCGCTGCCAATTCTGCCATGCGGGAAAAGAGGGCAACAAACTCGATCAGATGGATTTTGCTTCCGACGAAAAAGACACTAAGAAAACCGCACGCGCCATGTTGCGCATGGTTGATGCTATCAACCAGGAATACATCGCCAAGATGGGGCGGACCGCACCTATCCGCGTGGAGTGTGTAACCTGTCACCATCACCTCACCATCCCGAAAACCATGAACGCACTT
>Ga0210409_10001805_pt1 | contig 26904 bp, 31 predicted proteins | sample IncBWH17MmetaG_FD_161649 | JGI IMG/M metagenome (GOLD analysis project Ga0210409, IMG submission 161649) | Forest soil microbial communities from Barre Woods Harvard Forest LTER site, Petersham, Massachusetts, United States - Inc-BW-H-17-M | ecosystem: Environmental > Terrestrial > Soil >...
ATGCCCAAAGTTTCACACAGATTCCGAACCGATTGCTAGTCTGTGGGTTTCACCTGCATCATTACCAAGAACAGGCTGCTGGCGACGAGATAATATCCTTCACAAATTGAGGTGTGCTGATCATGTCCCACGGGAACCAGACCGAACTTGCACGAAAAGAAGCAAACCTGATCGCTGCTATCGAAACCTGCTCCCGGACTTTGCGAGGGCATGCCGCGCACCTGACCTCCCGATTGTCATCATGCACCAAGACGCCTTCGCCGCTGACTATCAGGAAGAGGAATATCGGCTCCTTGGCATGGCGATAAGTTCGCTGGCATCTGCGGCAAAGATGTCCACATCGCCGGAAGGAATCGGGAGACTGTGGATCAAAGCACGACAACACATTGATCTTCCGAAAAGATTAATAATGCGGCGAACGCTCGGGACGGCAGCCGGAGGGGGAACGGGATGTTTCCAAGATGAACTGATGTAGGCGAGGCATCTCAAGATAGCGACAAAAAGGCGCAAGCGGACTGGACTGGCTCCAGCCACCTTTTCCTGTCCCGCCCTTAACTTTGCCATTGGGTACTGTGTCCGGTTGCGAACAGTCACCGATGCAATACAGGCGTATGATTGGTAAATCGCTTTACACATCCCTCCGCCGGACCCCCATCTCGGGCGTCGGTCTCTTGTGCAATCTGATGTTCGCATTGGAGGCTTCCATGCCAAACCTTTCGCGATTCCCAATCTGCTCCCTCTGCAACGGACCGATAGAGCTTGAAACTGGCAAGACTGATGAGAACGGGGATGCTGTTCATGAGGAATGCTACGTACTCAAAATGCAAGCGGAACGCACCAAACATATCGGCATTAGCCCGATGGACTTGACCTGCCCTCGCTGCGGTGCCAAAGCTGGGCAAGTCTGCGATCTAATTCACGGCGAGGTTGAGATAGTCCACGTCGAAAGAATCAAAGCTGTGAACGATGGATGGGAAGCCTGTTATCGAGCCGCAGTCTTTGAGGTGGATGATACCAAGCTCAGATTAAAAATTGGCGAAGCAAGGTACGCCATTGCCTTACGCTTAGCGCAAGCAGTTGACCTCGATGTGAAAGAACGCCGAGCCATTGATAATGCGTTAGAAATACTAAACATTTTGGAACGCATCCTTGAGCGCCACCCTCCAGCGGCCTGACCCTTTCGCCAGCATCATGTGAGCCCGGGTGCTTAGACGTTTCCGAATTGCCCGGCATCACGATGGCAAAGAGCACGATTGCGCCGATTGCAAACTTCATTTCAGCGAACCATTTGTTTTTGGAAAACCTTGATTCGTGCTTAGTTGCTTGCTTGTCCTGTCTTCATACGGGATAGTGTGTTCGGCTTACGGCTAGGCAAAGGAGCATTTCGCATTGGGCGGTCGGGAGAGCACGAAAACGGTTCGAAAACGCCGACTCCGTTGGAAGAAGCAGAATCCCAAGGCGTGGCGGCGCAGCCGCGCAAAACAGAAACTTCGCTATTATCGGCAATTCCAAAAGAACACCCCGCACAAGGGGAGGCGCTGGACTCCTGCTGAAGATGCGCGGATCACTGCCAAAGGTCGCCCGCCCGATCGCAAACTAAGTAAAGCGTTAGGCCGTTCGGTGCAAGCGATTCAGCAACGACGGTCGTGCCTCTAGCTGGGCTCACCCGAATGACTGTGATCAACGCTGTAAACGGGGCGAAATCAAGTACAGCTCTACTTATTGTTTTTTTTCCGCACGGCGACCACGCGACGAAGAGTAAGCTCGCTCAGGCTCTTGAGATTAAAAAAACCGCGAGCACGCTTGAAGCGTTGGTTGCAGAAGCCAAGCAATCGCTCTTGGACAATTTCTTTGAACTGGAGGCAGTGCGAAACAAGTTCCGTGCGTTTTCTGCTGAGACCGATAAAGTCTTTTACCAGACGCTGCCCTTCCCAATTGCAATCGTGTATCGCAAAGTTGAAAACGCGCCAAACAACACGCAGCGGTTTTCTTTTCTCATCGAACTCTTTGAGGTTGTGATCAGGTTCATCGTCCTTATACAGGTTGCGGACCATTTGGGCGGCTCACAAGAAGCGGACGTGTTAGCTAAGGTTCCAGAATTGTCCAAGCTGTGCCGACCGTCGCTGGGCACGTGGGTAAGCCTCTTTCGCTCACTCTCTCAGTTGCAACCGGAAGGCGCTTTTCTCAAAGAAGCAAGGATGCTCAAGGTCACCGATTACCAGAAAACTATGGACGAGTTTGTCAGATTGAGGAATGAATCATTCAAAGGGCACGGTGCCACGCTGACCGAGGCCGAATACGAAATGAAGTTTCAAGAACATTCCCCGGCGATTTATGAGTTGATTGGCAAGCTGAGTTTTCTCGCAAACTATCGACTTGTCAAGACTGGCTCGATGGAGAAGGACGGCGACTATTACCGAATCTCCGTGCAGGTCCTGATGGGTGACAATCCGGTTTTCGAGACACAGATCATCTCTTCGCGCACACCGTTTGACACCCGTAGAGTCCTATACCTGAACCCGAGCCTCGACTCGCTGGTGGTTGATCCGTTTATGATTCTTGAGCCTTGCAGTGAGTGTCATCGGCCCGAACTGCTTCTGCTGGACAAGTTCTCGGACAAGAAGATTACCTACCTCGGGAATGAAAGCGGCCACAAGCCAACGTATTCCAACGTGGACAAATTGCCTCTAGTATTGCGGGAGGCTGCTCTCGGACTGCGCTGAACGTTCCTATCGTTGATTCACGAAACCCGCTTTTGTCCAGTTACCTGTGAGTGTTCCCTCACCAGCTTTCGGGTCAGGAACGGGGCTTGCCTGACTGCGAAGCGACGTGAGCCGAAAGTTTTCCCATCAACCTCACCATTGCCAGCGTGTCCTGCCCGCAATAATCCAGTAGCGCCTTTCTGATCCTGTCGCGCCCAGTTTGCTCCAATCTTCCCGTGACGAGCAAGTCCCACGCCGCCCCTGCGTCAGTGCCATTGGCAACGTCCATGCCCTCGTAAGTCATCTCGGGCACAAGCGCAGGCAAAACGTACTTCAGCGAGAAAGACCCGGCGAACGCCGGGTAGTAGACGTGGTTCCGCACGACGGGAAGCAAGTCCCACAGGCGTCCTTGAATGCTCTTGATCCGTTCCGCAAACTCCGGGAGGGATGCCGCCAGTTCTGAGAGCCGCTGCGATTCGAACTGCTGGTTGTAGACGACAATGCTTCCCACGTCTCCCAGCGCAGCGCACAGCGAAGTAATGAACTCGCGCCGTGGATCGGTCGCATCTGTGGCCAAGAATTCAAAGTGCTCGGGTGCTGCGCCCGGCTCCCTCAGTAGATGCACGCTCCACTGGAACGGAATTTGCTGGTAGGGCCGCATACCCACAAACCGTGGGATCGCAGGATTCACGCTTTCAAAATCGGCGAAGTACAGAGGGTAGCGAAGGGACTCCAACGCCACGCCCAGTTCAGGGCTGAACCACGGCTCCCCGGTCTGCACGGCAGTGCATGCACGACGCTGCCGTTCGGTGAGCAGGAAATCTTCTGGAATGTCGTGGATGGACTCCACACCCATTTCCTGCAATTCCTCGACTGCGCTTGCATGGATGAGGGGCAGGTAGCCGATGTGGTTGTCGGGTCGCGGAGAATTGCAGCGGTCGTAGAATTCACAGGTGACGGGATGGGTGCACTGGCGACCGGGATCGATGTCCGGTGCCTGCGGCAGAGAGAGGACGGTAAGCTCCGCACGCAACTGTAACGTGAGTTTGGGTTGCAACCTCTCGACTCGTCGAGTCAGGTTCTTGATCCTGAAGAACCGCCAAAGATCAATGGTGACGCCATCGAAAACATAATTTCGATTGACATGAGCGAGGCAGGACGACGCCAAATCGACGCCGGAGCGAGACACCACACGGGATTGGATTGCTACATCCTCAAGATGCTGTTCCTTCAGGTCGGTAGTGGACTTGACTTCAATTAACCGCCATCGCCCGTCTTTGCGGCGGTGCAGGATGTCCACCCGCACAAACACGCCGCCGTTCTCGAAAGCACCTTCGAAGATCGCTGGAACTTCTGGGTTTGCAATTAGCTCCTGCGTGGTGCGGATCGCTTGTTCGATCCCGCCATCGCCCCTGACCTCAACTCCTCCGGGGAACAAATGGCGAGCCAGCAGCCCCACCTCGCGTCCCTGCTCCATCTTGGCTTCGTCGGAAGCGTCCGGCTGGGGTGCCATTTCGGGCTCGTGCACCTGAAGGTAAAGGCGCTTGAGGCATTGCACGCCAGCAACGTATTTTGATTTCGAGATCGTCATTCTGGGCCAGACTCGTCATCAAATCCGTCGTGCATTGGATGCGAACCGTACTTGCCATTTTCTCGGCAGGGATGCGCGTACAGTTTTGTCGCGTCCCTACGGTCACGCCCACTGACCTGTTCGTATCCGTCGCGAGGCTTCAATCTTTTCGGCTCAGGTAGAGAATTGTTTGTCTCCGTAGTGCTCGTGGCACGCGCCTCAATGGCGTGAGGTCTCAGTTTCTTGGCGGACGCATTGGAATACCCCCGTGGCCCCTTCGGACATCTTCCCAGGTGCTTTTGCAGATTGGTGCTCTTGACCTGACAACCGCAGAATGAGCATTTCGCCATCTCCAGCGTCTTGAAGAGTCGATTATCACGCGACTTGCGGACCTGTTCTGGCGGGATGTATCTGATTGTTGGCAGAGGTGCCTTGGGATTCGTACATCCGGACTGCATGTGTGCCCTCAGTTCAATCTGATGGGCGAATTGACGATGGCAACGTGGACACGTCGGAATCGCCATTTCTTTCGCAACCTTCATCACGTCGAGAACGCGCAGTCGCCCGGTACCCTCTCGCAGGTGTGCCAACCGGACGTTCACGGGAGCGGACGAGGTAAGACTCGGACGACTGATTTCCTCGTGCGCGGATTCCTGATGTTGTCCTCTCATTTGATGAGGTCGGTATCTTGCTCCAGAGCCCGCTGGCTGTTGCAAAGGGTTCGGATTGAAAGAGGGATGCTTTGCGATAAACTCGTTCACCTGTACATCGCTCACCGATTTGTTTTTCGTGTTCCGGTCTGGTTGCACGTAGGCTGCATCAACATACCCGCGACCGAAACAATGTGCACAGTTTTCGTTGCTACCTTCGCAGACGCACGGCTTTGATGTCATCGCCATCCTCCGATGCGGTTACTACGCATCTGGCATTGATCCCAAGAACTCGTTTGTGCTTACCTCAGCCGAATTGCGTGTGGTGCTAGCTGAGGATCAGGACGCGGGAGGAGGAAGTGCGTCCAGCATTTTAGGTTAGAGCAAGAATCTACCGAAACTCGAGTACATCATCCTCCATGGCGATGGAAAATACTAGGTCCAAATGACGGTTTCAATCAGTTCTGCGGTAATCCGCGGGAGGCGCTCACAAGTCGCTCCAGGTGTATCGGGTATTGGCGACTCTGGTTCATAACGCAAAATGTGCGTGAGGTTGAACCCAGCCCCACGACAGTTATAGCGGGCAGGACGGACTGTCGGAGCAGGCGCAGCACTTTCTCCAGCTTGAAGGGCTTCGCAACACCTGGGAGATGCTGCAAACCCTGCGGTAGCTTCCCTCGGGCTCCTTTTGATCAGAGGTCATGATGATAGCCATCCGCTGAAGCGGGTTGATCCCGTGGATAGCGGTCACCAACTACACCCCGTCCTTAATCTTCGGGTCGGGCACAAAGCGATAGTCGCTGAGCACGAACTCCCATGGCGCGTGCTTCTGTTACAGATGAAGTCCCCCATTCGCCAAAGTGCGTCGGTAGAACCTCGAACTCACGGGCTTCCAGTTCCTTGGTGAGAAACGAAAGCAGAGCGTCATCGTCATCCACAATCAGAATTTTCATTCTTCCTCCGGCAACAGCGGTTGATCTCTTGTGATGCTCACAGGTGGTACACCCCGTTTGCCAGCAACAAATAGATAACTCCAATCGTCCCGAAGAACACCACAAACTGCATGAAGTAGCCCGCCCTCCGGTGGAAGATCAGGTGACTCAACGTGATGTACCAGAGCACCGTGCTGAACGGGCCCAAGAATGTCGCCGCCACCTTGATGAACCAAATGCTGTCAGTGGCGGCTCCCGCAACGTTCCCGCCCCAGATGACCACGCCCGCCACGAGGAACGGCAGTCCGAGTATGAAGAGCACGAAGGCGACGAAGCTGGCAAGGTGCGATAACAGGCGTCGGAGCATGTGCACACTCCTGCACCCGTTGGGGTGCCTCTTTTATGGTTGATCGGTTAGAAAGCGGCTATGCGCCTGCCGTTCGGGGGAACATCGTCACTGTCCTGCTGGCGCTGGGACGGTTTCTTCCGCGCTTCCCCGTTGTCGCAGAGAGAGGTCAACCGGACTCTGTATTTGCTGGTCAATCCAGTGGCGGCGTCGATTGCCTTGGCTGCTTTCTTCAGCTCTTTTTCAACCTCATCCAGATCAACCAGCGTGCGGCGGACTTCCTCGGACATCGCTGCATTCTTTTGCAGGAAGTCCGCACCTTCAGTCCGCATCCGTTCGAGGAATGGACGGAGGACATCGAGGTCACGCCGGAGCCAGCTACGGGTGGTTCGGAGCACCCAAATGCCATCTTCCTGTGACCATCGGCAGTCACGATCAACTTGCCGAAGCTGGGTTTCATCCTTTGCCACGATGACGCCGACAGGAACATGGCGCTCTTTGGTATCACGGATCAGCTTCTTGATGTCGCCTTCGGTGATTGCCGCCTTATCCTTGTTGTCTATCAAGAGCCGTGGTTCCAGCGCAGCACCACTGGGGTCACGGAACGCCAAGAGGTAGTCGCCATTTTTGGGCAGCTTTTCGCTCGCGCACACACCGGGCCACGTGCGCACTTCATCCTCGAAGCTGAGTTCTTCCAGCTTTCCACGGCGAGCGACCTTGGACATTTCGACTTCTAACTCGTTATTACGTTCCCGAAGTCTTGCTACCTCTCTCAGCGAGTCTTCAACTCGTCGATTGATGTGTTCGATTTCGTGTGCTTTCTGCTGTTCAGCAGTTCTAGCGGCGGTCTCTAATTCCTTGGTGCGGGCTGTCAGTGTATGGAGTTCATCCCTGTGACGTTGCCCAATGTCAGCGGTGCGCTTCGCCAGTTCGGCTTCGAAACGACTCCACACATTCTGCTCGTCTTGTTTGTGCTTGGATAACAACAGGCGAATGGCTTCCTCGGCGGAAAGTTGGGCCACCCGGGCAAAGTCCCGCACTCCAAGTCGATCCAGAATCTCTGTGCGCTTTAACTCGCCCGCTCCCAGACAAAGAGGGCACTCGATACTTTCGGTCGGCATGGATGATCTTGTACTCAAATAACCTCCGTGAAAGGGAAGCCAAAGGAAGTCGGAAGTGTGAAAATGAGATGAGTGAGTACTTGCGCCAGTCTATAGAGTTAGTATACACAGCAACTTTTTTGTTTTTTACTAGAATGTTTTTTGCAATTATTTCGATTCATCTATAAAACCACAAAAGTGGAATGTATACTTAAGTGAGACGCGTCCTCTCAAACAATCATTGATTAGCACGCTTCCCTTCTTCTGGCACCTCACCACCAAACTTAACTAGGTCAGTACTACCGCGACCGAGGAGCGAATCGAATGAAGCGAGTCGTTCTGTATACCCGAGTTTCCAGCATTGACCAGCATCCTGAGACCCAGCTTTGCGATCTGCGCCCGTTGGCTGCGGCTCGTGGCTATGAAATCGTCGGACAATACAGCGACACTATTAGTGGCTCGAAGGCTAAGCGACCGGGACTCGACCAACTGATGTCCGATGCCCGTCATGGGCGCTTCGATGTGATGTTGGTGTGGTCATTCGACAGGGTGGCTCGCTCAGTAAAACATTTTCTCGAAGTCTTGGATGAGCTTAATCACCTAAATATTGCGCTAGTCAGTTTCCGTGAAAACATCGACACCGGCGGGCCATTGGGTCGGGCGATGATCGTAATCGTGGGTGCGATCGCAGAATTGGAAAGGTCTTTGATAGTCGAGCGCGTCAAATCTGGTATGAGAAGGGCGCGACTTGAGGGCCGCCAGATTGGTCGGGCACGGTTGGATGTTGATCGGGAGCAAGTAGTTCAAGATCGCCGAAGTGGAATGTCTTTGACCGTAGTAGCAAAGAAGCATTCCATTTCACGGGCATCGGTGTGCCGCTTGATGAAAGAGGCGAATAGCAATTCCAATCTGGTGACTGCACGTATGGGTGAAGACGCGGCAAACGAAGCCCGCCCGTAACGACATGGCAATGACGCCCAACATTCCGCCCAAGGTGCAGATTCGCCTCAGCTCCTCAGTGGAGTCGATCCTCGCATCGCTTGAACCCTACGTGGGGTGGATTGAGGAAACACTGGGGGTGCCTCTGAACGAGGCGCTCATCCTCGAAGTGGACTGCAATCCCGGTGATGTCGTCGCCGAGGAACTACTGCCAGAGCTAGCAGTGGTCGCATCAACCAAAGAACGAAATATTGCTTGGCGAACATTCATAGAGAGCTGGAAGCTTCCTCCTGGCATGAGCCCCCGCATCGCCATGTCTCTCCAACGGGAGCGAAAACCCAACGCTGCCCCACTTCCAGTCTGGGAACTGGATTGGCAAGATTGTCCCGTCGCTTTTAAGTTGCGGGGGCTGACACACTATGTTGTAAGCGTGAAGACCCCGGTGTTGTTCCCCCCGGCTGAGATGCCCATACTTCCACACTGTGGAGCGCAGCATTGGTTCATCGTGCGCCGAGAGGATGCGGCAAACGTTTTGCTCCTGGAACAAGAGGTAGTGGGCCGCACGGAGCGATATCTAGAAACTGCGCACGGACGCAGTCGGCTACAAGCGCAATATGACTGGGACGCCGTGGTGCTGGATGCGAGCACCCGCCGCATGGTGAGAACCGACTTCGAACTTTTCTTCGAACGGGAAGAATGGTTTCGCCAACACAACCTGCCCTATCGTCGGGGCTACCTTTTCTGGGGTCCTCCGGGTAACGGCAAGACTGCGACCTTGCGAGTAATGGCGGCGCATCCGCACATACGTCCTTTCAGCCTTGACCTAAGTGATATGGAGGAGAAGAGCGCCGATGTTCTCCACCTATTCCAAAAAGCATCGGAGAACACACCTGCGTTGGTGATTTTGGAAGACCTTGACCGTGCTTTCCCAACTGAAGGAAAACGAACAAAGGAAAGAACCGTAAGTTTCCAGACCCTTTTGAACTGTTTGGATGGAGTAGCTAGTCGGGACGGTGTAGTCGTCGTAGCAACAGCCAACGATCCCACCTGCCTCGATCCAGCGATCCTGAAGCGACCCGGCCGGTTCGACAGAGTGGTTCAGTTCCGAAATCCCGACGCGGACTTGCGCCGCCAGTACTACCAACGGCTCAGCCCGATTCTCACCGGAGAGCAATTCGAGATCGCCATTGAGAAAACGGAAGGATTCTCATTTGCTCAACTGCGCGAAACTTATATTCTCGGGGCTCAATCTGCGTTTGAGCAGGGGCGGGACATACTGGTTGCCGATGTCATTGAAGCCATCGAGCTACAGGCGGCGGGAGCCTACGATCTTAAAACATCGATTGCCACTCCAGGATTTGTCCGTCAAGAGCGTGCGACCCGCTGATGAGCAATGCTGCGGATAGAGCAGTCTGTCTGCCACGGAACCCGAACTAATAAGGATGGGAGCCATGCATGGAGCCACATGAATAAAACAGAGATTATTGCAAAAACGATGAAGGACATGACACCTATTGGAATGCAAACTGAGCCACCATTCAGCGACGAGCAGGACGAAGAGGGATTTGTTTTTTCAGTACTTCAGGATGTTCTACCGGACGGAGTGGACATTCGGACTTGCGATGACTTCAAGCACCCGAACGTCGAGTGCTGCGAGACCTGCCACAATTTCTATCCGCATTACGACATGAGTTTGATTGACCTGCCGGGCGGGTGGGAAAGCATGGGTTTGTGACTCTGTGAAATGGGCGCTCTATCCAGAGAAATATCGAGCGGTAAGCTCGCCAGCGGGTAGGCTCCTGACGGAAATCTTCGGCGAAGACGTGGATGAGAATATTGCTCTTTAGAGATTCGGCGAATGCGCAAAGAGTTAGAGCAAAAGTTGGTCGAGTGTTGCTCCCACTAGTTCAACACCAAGGGCGATGTTCGCCACACGCTGATGTCCTTTGGCTTCCAGCACAAGGATTGCCTGGTTTGATATTTTTCCACGGCTTGAGATGCATAGATAGGTCAACCTGCGCGTCGTCGTGGGACTTTGATCTTGGCGGCGTATTGCCTTCTAGTCATCGGGACATTGTCGAGGACGAAGAATCCCTTCTTGCAGTGTCCGCAGATGAACCGACCAGCATCGGCCCGCTTGAACTCGGCGGCGAAAGGATATTTCGTCTGCTTGCCACAGTGGAGGCATGTCAACATATGGCATATGTCCTACCTGTAATATCCATGCAAGAGAAAAACCGCTGTCCCTTTTCGGAAACGAGCGGTTAAAGCGACGGAACCTGTTCAGATTGCTGTCGTGTTAGGAGCATCCGCCGTGCCATGGGCGAGAAATCAATCGTTTGTTGTAGTTAAAGCGTTCGGGCGTCGATCCTAAAGAGCACTTTTGGGAGGTGGAACGAATATTTGACCTACTTCACTGAGTGTCCTTGAGAGCCAAGGGTCGCTTCGTGTTCAAGAAAACCCGACCCAGTTTGCCGCGGACGTTTGTTCTTGAAACGTGATGTCAGGGCTCTTGGCGACCCGAAGTTAGCTTGGTGTAATCCCGAATAGATCGGGGCGTTCGTTCCGGGGCAACGGACAGCCAGTCTTGCCGTGACATTCCTTGCATGCGTTGACAAAATGTCGGCCGCAGAACGCCACTCCTCGTTGCTTGCCATTTTCGGATTCGATCACCAAAACCCGGTATGGCACGTCGCCACATTGGCCGCAATGGTCATACGCTTGTATGCGCATCTGGAGTTCGCTTGCCCAGGGGTTGGCGCATCCCCGCACGTTTTCGCCGAGGTTTGGCGTCCAATCGCCACCGTTTTCAGTTATTGCTTCCATGACATCATGTTACCCAGCCAGTAGAGAGCAAGGAATGACGAGCATCACAGCGGGGCGCTCGATGGTACAGGGTCCGATGGGGAGATGCCGCTCTCTAATCGGACGTGAGTCGCTCAGATAGACGCTGTTGAACATTTTCAAGTGTGCTATCCAAAAACAAATCAGTTCTTGAAACTCTGCGATAACCCGATAGCAGCCGAATGCCAACGGAATGGGACAAGGTCAGTTCAGACGGTGGCTCATCCAACTACCAAGCTCTCAGGTAAGAGCGGCGAGGCGATCTTCAGTCACAAAAGAGTTCGTCCTGTTCGACGTATATTACTCGGGTTAGTGAATGGCAGACTGCACTGGTTTCGTACTTCTTCCGAGCGAACAATTCGGTGAGACCTAGAAGCGAGCCGGCAATGACCTGCTCACCCACCCGAGCTAAGCCGTCTGCTGCACGTCTCGGTGAAAGCACGACCGCACCTTCCTGTAGATAAAAAACCCCTTTCGGAACCTCACCCCGGCGAAAGAGCATCGCTCCTCGTGGGTATACTCGCGTGACTCGCTTCGGCTGCGAGGCTCTCACCCGATCGACAATTCTTGTTTCGCCATCTAGAAGCATCATTTACCTCGTCTTGTGATGAAATCCTCAGAACATGGAACGCGGGGGAGGGCTGGGAACTGAGAAAACATCACGCCTCCCATTTCCTAATGAGACAGTTTGCACTACGGTTGAGCGAGACTCCGTGACCATAATCACAAACCTGCGAACGATGGTGCATGGTCTGCGGGGGTAGGCGGACGCTGAAGTTGACGGTAGTTGCTGGAAATACGTATGTACGCGGACCGAAAGACGCTACGACACGATGCGCATCAGGCTGCCGATTGAATAGTGTTCCTCCATTGCAAGGCGCACAGAACTCTTGAGGGCGGACATCGAACATTGAACTCGCGATTGCAAGAAGCGTAGATCGACTGCGGGCGGCAGTCGGTGGTGGTTACATAACCCAGCGGGAGTAGGACCAGTCTTCATCTTGGGACGCCTGAAGACCCCGACCGATGAGGTCGAGCAGCCTTTCTACACTTACGCCCGCATTGAGAATCCGAATCAGGTCCTCGATACTCAGTCCTGCCTGCTCGGCTGCCTGGGCTAGCTTCTCGATGGTCCGATCTAGTACTGGTTGTTGCATCCTCTTACCTCAGAGTTGAGTTTACGATGAGTGCCGTAAGTCGTATGTGACCCGCGTCACCAGCAGAGAGAAGCTGACTCGCTTCCACCCTGAGCGTCGGTGCCACCAAGGACTGGGGCAGTCTGCGGCAATCCGCAGAGTCCCCGCACCGGGCTGCTCACGTTCGAGCCTCAAGGTTGTTCGGAATTTGCACAGAATTGATCTGGTCGCATGTCTTCAGTGATGCCGAGCCTCCGCTGAGCACCCCAAACTGGCTTGCCATCCGGCAACATAACCTTCGTAACTTCCCTTCGATGCCTCGTTCACGTTCCAATGAAAAGGAATTCTGTCATTGGAATCCTAACCGTGAATAGTTTGGGGCTGTGCTTTGCTGTCCAACTCGGGCTGGCATTCGGGCTGGCAGGACTGTTTTGGCCGGACAAATTCATGCCGCTGTTCGAAATCCTGATGTTCCCTTGGGCGGCAAGCTGTCGTGCGATCCGAGCCAACGGCATCGCTGCCATTGGGTTGTCGCTGCTGCTCCTCGTCACGCGGCTGACTGGCTATCGGTGACGGGGAACGAGGGTGTTGCTGAGGCGACATCAGTGTTGCACCCCGAAGGCGTTCTGAGAGTAACCCGATTGGGGAACCGTTCTAGAGTCAATCAATGGGACTAGGGAAACACCACTCACGGGGATGGCAATAGTTGGATCGTTTGCACCAGAATCACCTGGTTTTCATTCGAATTGCCCGTAACCTTAACACGCTTTCCTTTGTACTTCTTTGCCTTCCCGCGATCGTTAAGCAGGTACTCGGCATTCGCTGCTTTCAAAACATAGGCATGCCGCCTTTTCGCTATCGTCCCCACAAAAATTGTCCGTGTTTTTTGATTCGAGGAACCAGAGGACGTGATTTCAGAATGGCTCACTCCAGCGGATTCTTTCATTTCCAGAGGAACTGCCACTGAAGACGTTGGGGCGAGCGTAGAAGGGGACTGTGCAGTCGGATCGCTCGTCTGAAAACATTGGCTTTGGGCCAATGACGCTGGAAATCCTACCACTAACGCAATCGTGAGCACCAAGCCTGTTCTCATCGTGCAAGCATTTCCACGCAAATTTGTGCAGCCGCATCTCAGCAGCTTTTTCACAATTTACCGGTTAGATTTACTGATGTCTGCTCAACATTGCACACTGTTCAGTTTTGACCAGTATCCGAAATGGGAATAGGTCATGCTTGCCATAGTTGGCTATGGAGAAGGTGGTGTTGTTTGACCCAGACCAAAACGAGCATTTCGCACCGAGTTCTGTTGGTGGATGACGACGAAGCGGTTCGCGACATGATGAGCCGGACACTCGAAGGCAAAGGATTTGAAGTAGTCGCTGCCGCCAGCGTGGTAGAAGCCTTGAAACTTATCTCCACAGAGACCTTCGATGTGCTCATCACCGACCTGCACATGCCGAATCCCAGTGATGGTTTTGCGGTGGTCACGGCGATGCGCCACTCCCAACCGGATGCCCTGACGTTGCTGGTCAGCGGCTACCCCGACGTGAAGAGCGCCATGGACGCCATCCTTCTCGAAGCCGACGATATCATCGTCAAACCATTCCAGGCTGGGAAGCTCGCCGAAATGGTTCAAGAAAAGCTGCTCACTCGTAAACCTTCCGCCAGGACGCAAAAGGAAAGAGTAGCCGCGATATTGCAGCGTTGCATGACGGGCATCATCGAGAATTGGTTGGCGCGGGTAAAAAAGAACAAAGAACTCAATCGCGTTTCACTCACCGACAAGGAACGCACCGGATATCTTCCTAAGCTGATTGAAGACCTGGTTGTCCGCCTGAGAGAGCCGAACATCGCCACAGGGGAAAGCGATTCCGTCTGTTCCGCGGCCGCCGTGGCCCATGGCCAGATGCGAAAACTGCAAGGATACACTCCGGGGATGCTGGTGCACGACTCACGAATATTGCAAGTGACCCTGTTCGAGATGTTACAGAGCAATCTCAGTGCTCTGGATTTCAGCTTGCTGCTGCCCGATGTCATGACTATCGCGGATGAGGTGGATTCGCAGCTGATGCAGGCGATGGATAGCTACATGAATGCCCTAGGGACGCCAGCGGCAGCATAAGCTCCTGCGACGATCGCATCCGAAGCACGGTTGCCACACTCCGCGACAAATGGAGAGATACCGCATTCCGCCCGACCTGCGCCTTCAAGCGCACCCTTTTAAACAAGTCTAATTTTTGTTGACGCCGCCCGCTGAGCACTCTATTGAACGTCCTTGCCCAAGGGGGACGAGCGTCGAGCGTGGGAACTTGTTTGCGCCTAATGGGAACCGTGTCCTAAAATCGTAACAAATGTCATCGACCGTGACAGAAGTTCTGCGGCCAGTTTAAGGTGGTAGTGCCGTGCGAGGGAAGAAGTTCGCTTTCGATCCGGGCAGGTTCCTCTCCACCATCGGGGAGGGCAGAAGGGTTTTGCATTTTTGCAAAAGACAAACGGTCTTCACGCAGGGGGATGCGACGGATGCGGTGTTTTATATCCAGAAAGGCAAGATCAAGCTTACCGTTATATCCACCAGCGGCAAGGAAGCGACCACCGGGATTTTAGGGGATGGCGACTTTTTCGGCGAAGGCTGCCTTGCGGGGCAGCATCTCCGGATGGGGTCAGCCACCGCAATAACGAATTGTGACATTCTGCGGATTGATAAGAAAGTCATGATGCAGGCACTTCACCGGGAACGCAAGATGTCCGATTTGTTCGTGGCCTATTTGTTGGCGCGGAATATTCGGTATGAAGAAGACTTGGTTGACCACCTCTTCAATTCCAGTGAGAAGAGACTGGCGCGAATCCTTTTGCTGCTTGCCCATTTTGGCAAGGAAGGAGCGCAGGAAAGTGTTGTTCCCGAAATCAGCCAGACAACGCTTGCGGAGATGGTGGGTACAACCCGCTCGCGGGTGAATTTTTTTATGAACAGGTTCCGGAAGCTGGGTTTCATCCACTACAACGGTGGTCTGCAAGTCCACAGTTCACTTCTGAATGTCGTTCTCCACGACTAGCTCGATCTCAGGCAGATGTTCAATATTGAACTGACTGAGCGATGTTATGGCTGTATATTTTTGGACTTTCTTGGAATGCTTCGACCAAGCGAGGAGTCCGATGTTTCCCAACGAACAAGAAAATTGGCTTGCCCTATATAAAGCTGCCCTACTGGAGTTGGATTTGCAAAAAATGCCCCAACGGATTGCGCTCGCGAATAAGGCACTGCAAGAGCGGTCGCAAGAATTGCAAAAGTCCTGCGGCCATTATGGCGAGAAGCTGGAGATACAGTATGCCGAACGGAACCTTCAAGTAGCCGAAAGGATGAAATGAGAATCGCATCAGGAGAACTTCACCTCCCATTCTGAAGCAAGCGAACGACCGCCCCTGTTGATGTTCACGAACTAGCAGGTTCTTCGACGGCGGCGTGAGCATCTTTGTGCTTGCACTTGTGCTCTGCAAATTGAACTCTGAGGCTCTCCTGCGCGTCTGCAACCCCCTTCATGTCGATCAGGGAAACCTTGAATTCGCGATTGCAAAGAGTACAGACTCCGAAAGCCGGGACTGTTCCGAGCCATTTGACCACCCAAAGATTGCGCTTTTGCATGAACAACAGTTTCCCACAGGCCGGGCCGCTGATGTGTGCTTTATAGCTCAGACGCCCAACATCAAAGCAAGTACAGTAAACTTGCGATCTACGATCTCTCATGACCCGCCACCGTATCGGCTTTCCCTCAGTTGCGAAAATCTGCGCACACGTCAAGCACCTTGGCAATGCGGCTGCTAGGCGCATTCGGCTCTATGGCGCAGAGTTTGAGGTGGTTTCCGACCCCATGTCTTCCATCCAATGGGGTTGTTCAAATGATGACGAAGAAAGACTGACGCATTCGCCTACCCCAGCATTCCGGTGGGCGTGTTTTAGTATGCAAAAAGAACGGCGGTAAGCACTAGCCAACCGTCCGTGTTAAGAGAACCATAGTGGAGCAAGGGGAGAGCAAGCATCCATGGACAAATCGCAGGATCAAGATCGAGGCAAGGGCGCGACAGAGCAGAACCCACAAAGTGAACGAGAGGGAGGCAATACCAGCATGAAGGGACAACTAGGGCACCGTGATGAGGATGCGGAGTTGAAGAACGCTGATTCTGATTTGGCTGGGTGATGCCTGTGGTGTGCAGCGTAGCCATTCCTGAGGGGAGGCAAATCGAAAGGATCACAATGAAAAAATTACTCAAGATGTTACTGGGTACCGGCCTTTATGTACTTGAGCAGTCGGATCGCACAAATAATGTGCGCGACCGTGCCGCTCGCAAGCTTGACGACCTCCGCGATGTTGTCCAGCACAAATATGAAGATGCGGCTGACCGAGTCGCAAGAGCCTCAAGAGCCATTCGGGAGAAGACAACCAAGCCCTCGGGAACGCTCTGCGCCTTGCGGCCGGAATAGGTGTCGGCATTGGTGTCGGCTTGCTATTTGCGCCTGCCCGCGGCCAAGAGACTCGGAGCGCCATAGCGGGAAGCGTTCAGCAATTCCGCAAACAAAGTCCGAAAACGGGTTTTCTCCGAGCGTGCTCGCGCAGGCAACCCAGGTTAACTTAATCGCTGAACGACCGTTATTCACTTCTTGGTGGGTGAACAACAATGGCTAAAACTCAATCGAAATGCGCCCACTTGCCCTGTGTCTGCATTCCATCCGAAGTGCGGAAAATGTTGTACCCAGTTTCTGCAAAGATGCGGGGCCGGGGAAGTCGGAAAATCGCATGCGAGTGTGGTCACCGTGCCTGCATAAATGAAGTACTGACGGGGCTCGACCGACTCGCTCGCCAGCCATACTGGTTGATGCCAGATTCCCCCCTAGTAACTTTGGTTCCGAGCCCTGCTCGGACAAGCGACTACACTTGAAACTGTGAGACATTACTCCATCAAGATGAAGCACGGCTTAACCACGTTCACCTGTCCCCATTGTAAATACTCCGTCACCACATTGGACTTCATTGCCGAGAATGGCAACCGCCGTACTCAAGCAGCTAGGGCTATGAATGAGCATGCCAAGGCTACACACAACTGCAGCAGACCCACGTTACCGTTCTATGTGCCAGTGTGGCAGGCCCGCTGAGGCGCGGGGATCAGCAGAAGATAACGCTGATGAGTCATGCGCGGTTTGAGCACTTTTGCTCATACTTCGGTTATGCGATTTGCTTACGCTGGAGTTGGAGATAGATATGGTAGGGCTACGGGAAGTACCAGGTTATGCAACCCAGCCCAGCGAGATTCGCAAGCATGGAGGAAATAGTCATGGCCAAGGTGATTGAGTTCTACGTACCGACGAACTTCCGGACACCGTTAAAACAGGCATGGCGGCAGCGATGCGGAAAGGTTATCGAGTTCTGCCCGCAGACGGCGAAATCCGCCTAGCTTACCCATCGGTGATCTGTGCTCCATTCTCGTCCGTAGGTGAGAGCAATAAGGAATCCGAGTCACGAGTCGATTTGCCGCCGATTGCCGGGCTTCAGCATTCTGACCCACGTAGGTCGAAAGTCAGGCAGGGCTACACGACGCTATTGAATTTGTGCCGGAGGGGTTCGTAACAGCCAAATTGAAGCCAGCCACCCCACCTTTTGCGGAACCGGATCAGGAGGATGGGAACGACCACGAGCACCAGAAAGAGGATGACCCACGCGGCAATCGGCATATCCAACTACCTACACTTCGACTGACGATACCCGCTCGACCGCTTCCTTGCCCGGAATCAGCAAGATCAGGACTGCACCGATGCAAGCAAACACAGCCGAAGCAATCAGCAAATCTTGGCGCTCGTTTGGAAGGTGAACTGCCATGACCGCCATGACCGTGGCATGAGCAATATTCAACCATGCGGCGAAGACAATCACTCCGCGATTCGCCAACGGTTTACGCGCAGCCAGCAGCAGGAAAATCCCCATCGTGACATAAAGACTAAGCCCCATCGGCAGGGAATCCTCCTTGTTCGCTCGCCAACCACTGCGCACAGACGTAATCAAGGGATAAACGGCAGCCGTAAATATCAATCCAAACAATACCAACAGAATTCTTAGCGTCCGCTCTCGCCACATGATGCCCTCCTGTCAAGAAACTGAAATCGTGAAGGTACCGTACACCATATAAAGGCTATCGCAGCCTCGCGTACTCAGCCTTGGCTTGCTTCAGGATAGGGATGTCGGGGTCGGCATCTTTCCAGAGGGTGAGGAAATCTTTGTAGGCGGCGAGTGCGCGGACGCGGGCGGTATTGCCTTCTAAAACGTATGCACGGGCGAGGCCTAGTTTGGCGAGTGGACCGCCGGTTACACAATTCCACATCAAGCCGCGATGGCTAAGAAGTTTCTCGAACTCCTCGCGGGCGTAGGCCGCTTCTCGCGACTTCAGATAAGCCTCGGCGCGCACATACACGGGATACAAACAGGAGTTGATCGCACTACCGTTTAACATCCCCAACTCAAACGGAGCTGCAGACCGAAGAAGCTCTATGCTGCTTGCAGGATTGTTCCGTCCTAGTTCTATCTGGGACCGGATGGTCGGGAGCCAGACACGTTGCATAATCGTGTCCTGCGGGAAGCGCTTGGAGAGGTCACGGACCAGCGCCTGAGCGTGCCCCGTATCGCCCAAGAGGGCATAAGCCAGGGTAGCCTGTGCTTCCGCATCTCGACTTCCGGGAGCCAGAGCTGTCACGCCGGTAGCATTCTCGCGGCCAGCGCGGGCATTCCCGAATAAGGCCTCACGAATTGCAGCGTTGGACTGCCATAAGGCCGCTGGCTCTTTCTCATCACCACGACGCGCGTTCTCGACAGCTTGCCGGGACAGTTCGCGAGCTTTTCTGAGCCTTCCGAACCATGCTTCAGTATCAGATTCGATTGAAAGGGCTTGGCCTTCGGCGTCGGGGTTACTCATAGCCCAATCTAATTGCGATTTCATAGTTGCCGTGTCGCCTTGGAGAAAAGCCAAGGCATACAAGTCGAAATGCAGCCCTACACCGTCGAGCTTGCGGCTCATCGCCTCCTCGACTTCAGCCCTTGAATCATCAAGTCGATTTAGAGCCAGATAGGTAAGTGCAAGATTTGCATATTGCGTCCAAGAACTCCACAGACTAAGCCCTTCGCGCACTTCGATCTCGGCTTTTTCGTATTGACCGAGAGCCATGTAGTCGCTTCCAAGTTCGGCGTGGGGCCAAGAATCGCGTGGATAGGTTTGTATCCATAGTTCATAATTCTGATTTGCTTTTTCCAGTTGGCCAGTGCCGGATTCGTAATAGAGCGAAGCGATCAAAAACCTTTCACGTTCGGTGGCGCGGTCACGTAGTTCGAAAGCTTTCCGAAAGCAATCGGCGGCCAGAGTGGGCTGATTGAGGTTGTAGTAATCGACCCCGAGAGTACTGTTAGCCTCAGCGAATTTCGGATCGAGTTCGATGGCATGCTTCTCCAACGGAATAGCTTCAGCGCTTCCCTTCTCTCGGAAGATTCTTAAGGCCGCAGTGTGGGCCTTGAGCGCTTCGAGGGAATCCGTGGTGGCCTGTGCCAGCGGAATGTCAAATTGCTGCACCGTAGCCAGCGATTCGCCCAACTCGGTGCGTAACTTGGATGACGCCTCGCCAAGCGCCTCCAGCACCTTCTCCTTGGACGCCGCGGTTATCTGCTCCTCGGCCAGAAAGTCTCCATTCTGGCAATTTACCGCCTTGAGCCCCAGCACATATTCGCTGCCCAGACGGGCAATCGACCCAGCAATGTATGCCTTGCTGCTCGCCCGTTGGCAAAGCTCACCCGTGACCTCGGGCGTCAGTTTCGCGTCGGCTGGACGGGTCATAAGTTGCAAAATCGCTGCGACCTTGTTCTCGGAGAGTACATTCAGAAACGGCGACTGGTTGAGAGCAACGTTGAGCGCCGTCTTCAGGGTGTCATCGAATACTTCATCGCCCGTGCTGTTGGCAAAATCGGCGAGGACGATTGTGTCCTTGTCGGTCAAACGTTTGCTCTGCTGATGCCGATAGTAAAGCTCGCCTGCCACTATCAAAACGAGCAGCAAGACAGGAATTGCGATCTTCCAAAGTCTCCCCCGCTCAGTCGCCACCTTGTCCGAGCTTGCGTCAGCACTGCGTCCGCTCTCGGTGTACCGCTTCAGCCGTTGCAAATCAGTTCGCATGTCGGCTGCGTGCTGATAGCGCAGATTACGGTCTTTCTCCAATGCCTTGTTGATGATGCGTTCCAGTTCGGCTGGTACTTCGGGATTCAGCCGCACGGCGGGAACTGGAGCACGGTTTAGAATCGCCTCGAAGATGGTCGCGGTGCTATCACCACGAAAGGGCAACTGCCCGGTAGCCATCTCATAGAGAGCGGCTCCAAACGAGAAAAGATCGGTGCGGGCATCCAACTCCTTCGCCCTCGCCTGCTCTGGCGACATGTATGCTACAGTGCCGACCGTGGAACCCGGACTGGTCAGATGCTCCGCGTCTGCCAAACCCGTCTGCGTGCTAAGAGACCCAATCTTGCTTGAAGAACTGCTTGCCAGACTGACCTTCGCCAAACCGAAGTCGAGAATCTTGGCGTGTCCGCGCTTGGTGACGAAAATGTTGGCAGGCTTGATGTCGCGGTGGACGATTCCTTCGGCGTGGGCAGCATCCAACGCATCGGCGATCTCGATGGCGAGCGATAGAATCAATTGGGTTTCGAGCGGACGTCCAGCAATGCCATGCTTAAGCGTCACGCCATCCAAGAACTCCATGGCGATGAAAGCTTGGCCGTGCTGGTCGCCAATTTCATGGATGGTGCAGATGTTCGGATGACTCAGTGCGGATGCGGCCTTGCCTTCGCGCTGGAAGCGGCTGAGTGCCTGCGGGTCTTTGGCTACGTCGTCGGGCAGAAACTTGAGCGCCACAAAGCGCCCGAGCTTCAAGTCTTCAGCTTTGTAGACCACACCCATACCGCCAACGCCCAGCTTCTCGATGATGCGATAGTGCGAGATGGTCTGGCCGATCATTCGCAGGAATGCTAGGACGTGCGGTGAGGTATGTCAATGCACACCGGATCGATCAGTACGTTTTATCTCCGCGCGGAGGGAGTGGAAAGGTTACGACCTTATGACCGAATCTTGGACGCGATCTTCTTGCCTATAAGGACACAGCCCCGGAGCGCCACATATGCCATGATGACTGCTGTTTCGGGACTCGCATGGAAATGCGCCTGATTGTATGGTACGTAAGCGGGTTTGTCCGGTAACGGCTGCTCCGCTGTAATTGTCTCGTGCCCTGTCGCCTGCCCGATCAGTTCTGCGACTGTGTGAACACCTTCCATCTCGTTCCCGGTGCAAATACGGCCGAGTAGTTTTTCCACCAACCGCTGAATCTCGGCAGCCTCACGGATCAGTTCGTCGATCTCCCGCTGCTGATTCGCTACCGAAGCGGCGGGTCCGTACCTCTTGTCTCGGGGTATATTCCAAAGGCTCTGCTCCCGCGCACCCACAGCGTGCTGAGCATTCTTTAATTCTCGGACCGACAGCCCGAGCGTCTGATTCATGCGATCCAATTCTTCGATCTTACGGGTAAATTCGGGGTCATCGACTGTAAGACCCCCGTCCCCAGAATGCTCGACTAGCTGGAGGCGCAGTCGCAGAAGGAGGTTTCGGATATCCGCCAACTTACTCATGGGCTGGAACCTATTTTTTCAATGCCGATTTGCCGAATTGTACCAATCTTGGAGGGTTTCGCAAGACCAACCTTTGCCTGCGACCGACTAGCTCATAAGCGCCACGTTCACGAATAACGTCAGAGAACATGCAAAAACCGCACCATTTCAGGCTTTTCTGACCCCGCCGCCCGGCTGGCCCGCAAGGGGTCGAATTTCGAGAGCCTTTTATGCGGCCTTTCGCCCCCTGTTTTGCCTCGACCTTGAATGGCCCACGGGTATACCCAATGAGACGCCCGCGAGCAGGGCGGGGTGGGAAAAACGCCTTCCTCTTGTTGCAGAGCTGTAAAACCTGCGCGGAATTGCCAGAGCATAGGACTCTGGGGTTCTCTGGGGAGGTCCTTAGAATCCTACACTCGGGCAACATGCATTTGATTGTGATGTAGGGTTTTGAGTTGTCCGGATTTGGCTTTTGATATAGCCTCCCCCGTGATTGAATATGTTGAGCCGTCGCAATCGAGGAGAAACGGACGACGCTAACAACAGTACCCGACGGATTTTCAGCTATTCACATCGACGAATGTGCATCACGCACTATCTCTATCATCCAAAAATCACCAATACATTGTGGAGCCGAGCCAACGATCCTCTTGCCGAAAATTCTTACTACGGATGCGAGGCTCGTTCGGCCGTCTTTGGACGACTTTCGAAACGCAAAATCGTCGGTTGTTGGGTGCGGAAGATTTCTTTCACCTCCCCAGCAAAGCGCGACACGGACGGAAAGTGCACGTGGACAATTTCGTTCCTAACCGCATAGAGCACCAATTCGGCGATGGAATGAAGATTGAGCTTTCGCAAGATGTTACTTCGATGCGTTTCTGCCGTTGCCAACGACACTTTCAGGATCGTGGCGATTTCCTTGGAAACCTTACCTTCACAGACGAGTTGGACGACCTCGCGCTCTCGTGGCGACAATGTTGTGATGTTGCCCGCGACCAGACTCACGCTATGCCGCTTGAAACCATCGATAATCAGATCGGAAACTCGCGAGCTAAAGATGCTCTTTTGCCGTTGCAGCGCCTCCACGGCTGTCATTAAATCCTCGCTTGGGTCAGACTTGAAAACCCACCCGCGAACACCCGCTTCCAAACACTCGCGGATCACCTGCTCGGAGTCCACTGCGGTAAGCACTAATATTGCTTGGTCGGGGTTGCGTTTCAGGATTTGCCGTGCGGCGTCCAGCCCATTCAGTTCTGGCATGCAGATGTCCAAAATAAGAAGGTCTGGTTTCAACCGCGTGCACTTTTCTACTGTATCCCGTCCGTCAGCGGACTCTCCGCAGACCTCCCATCCTTCGTGAGACCTAAGCATTGAGCACAGACCGAAACGGAATATTGGATGATCGTCAGCCACTAAAATGCGAAATGCACTCATAGAACCTCCCCCACAGTCAGGTTCGAAATTATCAGTACCGTTCGGGACTGTCTGAGCAAGATTGCTCAGTTGCAGCGCCTGACGGTGCCAATGTCGATATGGTGCGACTGGATAGCATGGAACATCCCAATAGTTACTTCAACCATTCCTTAACCTCCTCACAGGGGAGCGAACCGATAAACAGTTGGGATATAGGATGAGCCATTGCGAGCATTTGTGAGCATTATTGACCAGCCTAGATTCCTCCCATCCCGCACAATTAAAACTGGCGTTATCTCCATCTCGTTAGGAAGGTAGTCTCTTGGCAAAACACATCACGATGGCAAAGAACGAGCCTCATTTCAGCGCCCATGCCTTCCTTTCAACCATTGGGAAAGGCAGGGAGTTGGTGTCTTTTTCGAAGAAGAATACGATCTTCACTCAGGGCGATTCTACTGAGGGACTGTTCTTTATCCAAACGGGGAAGGTGCGGCTCAGCGTTGTCTCAGAAGGCGGGAAAGAAGCAACGCTTGCCATCTTGGGCGAAAGCGATTTCTTTGGGGAAGGTGGCCTTGCCGGGCAGCTTTTGCGCGTGTCCTCTGCGTCGGCCGTGACAGACTGCGTTCTTCTTCACGTCGCGAAGAAGGCGATGTTGCTGGCAATGAGTAGAGAGCCGAAATTGTCGGCCATGTTTGTCAAGCATTTGTTGAAGCGAAACATCCGATATCAGGAAGACTTGGTCGATCAACTGTTCAATTCCAGCGAAAAGCGGCTAGCGAGAATCCTTCTGTTAATGGCACATTTCGGCAAAGAAGGAGTGTCCGAAATGGTGGTGCCGAGACTGAGTCAGGAGACTCTGGCTGAGATGGTGGGGACAACCCGTTCGCGAGTTAGCTTCTTTATGAACCGATTCCGCAAGCTCCGCTTTATCAACTACGACGTTGGGGACAATTTGCACGTCCATAGCTCACTTCTCAGCGTTGTTCTTAATGATGACAATGGAACAACGGTGACTCCGGTGTCCGAGAATCGAAGTGTACGTCTCAACAAGCGTCTCGAACCGCCTGCCACGCCCGGCGGCCCTCCCGACAATGAGCGTGCCAAGAAGCCACCCCTGCCAGATGTGGAACCACGCCGGAAGTAACAGCGGCATGCCCAACGACGCTCTACGCATCACAACCCGCCCACGGTCCGCCATCCTCTTGTTTAACAGCCACAGACAATCAGGCGGCCACCGGAACGCAGCCTTGGACTTGCTGGGAACTAGGATCGGCTTGCCGGGATTATCCACCGCCGGGGTAGTGGTGCGTCGGTGGCCGGGGTGCTTTATCGGGATCAGGTGTCCGAGGGATACAGGGTTCGATTGTTGTCATCTGCAAACACCGTCCAAATAGAAGTTATGGCGCAGCAGGGGCGCTGCGCCATCCGAGGAACGAAACGACCATGGGTCGCGTAGTTCCTCCATATTTTGCTCCTTGGAAACAATCTACAACGCTGGAATGTTGGGCAAGTGGTCAGAATTGCACACTGTTTGGAATAAATTGGCTACTATTCCCTATTTGGGAATGAGTTTATTTGGAATCGGGGAGGCGAGAAGAAGGCCGACCTTATAAGCCCGGCCTGAAATATGATGTGGTCTAGTTCACGAAAAGAAAAGCAGTCGTGAGGGCCTGAACGTCGATACTGTCAACCAACACTAACCCATGACTGCGCCGTCGAACAGACGCAATCATACGTTTGCCCCCTTTAGGGAGTCTGGTCAAAACTGCTCACTTTGGCAAGAAAACTCAGGGTGGCTGGCATGGCTGGTGCGACGGTGTTGCATTCGTTCCCGACCGATTTTCATAGACAGGAAAGGCAGGTTCATACTATTGTCACTAATCATGACAACCAACGGAAGCGAAGAATGGGTTCTCCCGCATTGTGTTTCTGCAGAAGCGAAAGTGGCAGACTACAGTCAGCGCAGGTTGGAAATAGCGGAAGAAATCGCCCGATTGGATAAACAGCAGAGGCAATTTGTTCAAAATGCTTCGGTGGTGGGGAGGCGCAAAGGGGACGCCACGTATGCTGAACGCGCCCAGCGTATCGCACAACTATTGGCTGAGTTGATCACTCTAGAGGAAACGCACTCGGTGCGAGCCGACTGACGCTCGTACAAAACCCGCCGCGAGTGGAGCGGCGGGATCGTGGGGGAGATTAGGCCGTCGAGTTCCACACAATCTAAGATGTAATCTCCCTCTTTATTCTTGTCCCTCATTCTTGTCGAAAATGTTACGAATCCGGAACAATCGGACTGGCGTTCCACCAGCTCAATGTCAAAACTGACCAGCGCGGATTTTTGTCAAACCTTTGAAACCAAACGTAAATAAAAAACTTGCGCTTTTTTCGGTCGCTGGTGTCATAATCAGTGACATCCTTCCGTACTTCATTCATCTTGGCTTCATTCGTAGAGCGCGTTTCTGCGTCTACCTTTCTTACGGGAACCTCTAGTCTAGTTATGGGCGTTAAGAAACAACGCGAGTTTGACCCCAATACATTTCTTGCCACCATCGGCGAGGGCAGGAAGATTGTGCCTTTTGAAAAGAAGCAAACCATCTTCGCGCAAGGGAATGCGGCTGACGCAGTCTTTTATATCCAAAGCGGCAAGGTGAAGTTAACGGTCGTGTCCAATACAGGGAAGGAAGCGACCATCGGGATATTGGGTGACGGCGACTTTTTTGGTGAAGGTTGCCTTGCGGGTCAGCCGTTCCGGATGGCTGCTGCCACGGCAATGACCGATTGCGAGCTTTTGCGCATTGAGAAGAAGGCGATGATGGAGGCTCTCCACCGAGAATCCGCTTTGTCCGATATGTTCGTGGCTTATTTGCTGACTCGGAACATACGGTACGAAGAGGACTTGGTTGACCAGCTTTTCAATTCCAGCGAAAAGAGGCTAGCGCGAGTTCTTCTACTGCTTGCCCATTTTGGCAAGGAAGGCGTGCCCCAGACTGTAATCCCCGCGATCAGTCAGGAGACCCTCGCGGAGATGGTGGGCACAACCCGCTCGCGGGTTAGCCATTTCATGAACAATTTCAGGAAATTGGGCTTCGTTGACTATGACGGGAGCGGGCTGCAAGTTCACAGTTCGCTGTTGAATGTGGTTCTTCACGATTAGAATGTTGTTCCGACAAATGGGCTGTGCCGATCCGGCCGAACCTACTTTCCGACCACTCTTTCGATCTGCCCAACCTTTTTCCGAATCACGCCTTTGTTGTGTTCGGCTTTTCCTCTAGCCTCTAGATCAGGGTTACGAGTGACTTGGCCTACTTTTTCTTTGATGGTGCTTGGGTTCATCCCTTTTCTCCTTTATCGTTGAACCTTTCCCTAAGGCAAGCGGAACTTCCGTTCTGTCGCGAACGCTTTTATGTCCGGTGGCGATCCGGAATGCATGTGCGCATGCTGCCGTTTACAGCATTAGCCGCGACGACAAGCGTATCCCCAGCCCCCGCCACTGAGCAACAACAGCACCACAAGAGCAATCCATAGGGTTTCCATTTTGCACCTCCACTTGTAATGAGGAAGCTGGGGCTGGCCTTCAAACGGGCGTCTCACTTCT
>Ga0210409_10001806_pt1 | contig 26881 bp, 22 predicted proteins | sample IncBWH17MmetaG_FD_161649 | JGI IMG/M metagenome (GOLD analysis project Ga0210409, IMG submission 161649) | Forest soil microbial communities from Barre Woods Harvard Forest LTER site, Petersham, Massachusetts, United States - Inc-BW-H-17-M | ecosystem: Environmental > Terrestrial > Soil >...
AGCTCTAAAGTACACACCGAGAATAACCCGCTTGCGGCGGCAATCGCGATAAAATGACGCCTTTCCCGCTGCAACTCACCCGAGCTTTTGATATCGCCATGAATATTGGCCCTTATTTCCTGCGCAACAATGTCTTTGTGGCACCGATGGCTGGTGTCACGGACCGGCCGTTCCGGCAGCTCTGCAAAGAGCTGGGGGCCGGCTATGCGGTGTCGGAAATGGCGGCCTCCAATCCGCGCCTGTGGCAGACCGAAAAGACTTCGCGCCGCATCAACCACGATGGCGAGATGGAGCCGCGGGCCGTGCAGATCGCCGGCGCCGATCCGCAGATGCTGGCGGAATGTGCAAAGTACAATGTCGATCATGGCGCGCAAATCATCGATATCAACATGGGTTGCCCGGTCAAGAAAGTCTGCAACAGCTGGTGCGGCTCGGCATTGTTGCAGGATGAGCAACTGGTGGCGCGGATCCTGGAAGCGGTAGTCAGTGCGGTCGACGTGCCGGTGACGCTGAAATTCCGGACCGGCTGGGACCGTCTCAACAAGAATGCCTTGAATATCGCGCGCCTGGCGCAAGCCAGCGGCATCGCCATGCTGACTCTGCATGGACGTACGCGCGCCGACGGCTACAGCGGCGACGCCGAATACCAGACGATTGCGGCAGTCAAGGCTGCGGTGGCGATCCCGGTGGTCGCCAACGGCGACATCACAACGCCGGAAAAGGCGCGCCAGGTGCTGGAATACACCAAGGCCGACGCCATCATGGTCGGCCGCGCGGCACAGGGGCGGCCGTGGATTTTCCGCGAGATCGAACATTACCTGCGCACCGGCGAATACTTGCCGGCGCCGTTGGTGACCGAAGTGCAGCACTTGATGGATGAGCATCTGCGCGCGCATTACGGTTTCTACGGGGATTACCTGGGTGTGCGCACCGCGCGCAAGCATATCGGCTGGTATGTGCGCGATTTGCCCGGCGGCGAGGCATTCCGGCAACGCATGAACCTGCTGGAAGATTGCGACCAGCAGCTGGCGGCAGTAAATAGCTTCTTCGAATCGCAGTTTGCGTTTGGGGAGCGGTTACAATACGGGGTGGCCGAGCAGATGGCGGCCTGAATCAGATTAACAAGAAACAGGACTGGGCAGGATTTCCAGCAAGCTGGCAGCGCCAAAAGCGCGGCCCTGTGGCGATTCAGTCCGGCTCTTAAAAAAAGAATAGTAAAAAAGAATGAGTAAAGAAAGTATCCAAGACGTGGTAAAGCAAAGCCTTGAAAAATATTTCAAGGATTTGGGCGAACAGCCGCCGTCGAATGTCTACGACATGGTGATTTCCACGGTTGAAAAGCCGGTATTGGAAGCCGTGATCGCGCGCGCCGAAGGCAATCAGTCGCATGCCGCCGAAATGTTGGGCATCAACCGTAACACCCTGCGCAAGAAATTGCAGCAGCACGGTCTTTTGTAATTTCTGTAATTTTTATAACTTGCGGTTTTGCATTGCGGGGCCGCCAGGAACGCCAGATCAAGCAGAGCTTAGCAACGCCAGGCTGCCATTCCCGCCATCGGCGGCAGCCCAAAAGCGGTTTGCCAGCTGAACTTATCCGTAGTCCGCCTTTTCGTCATTCATCACCTTCCTGAGTTTTCACTATGATCAAACAAGCCCTCATTTCCGTATCCGACAAGACCGGGATACTCGATTTCGCAAAAGAGTTGTCGGCGCTGGGCGTGAATATTCTGTCGACCGGCGGCACCGCCAAGCTGCTGGCCGATGCCGGCATCAAGGTGACCGAAGTGGCGGACTATACCGGTTTCCCGGAAATGCTCGACGGCCGGGTCAAGACCCTGCACCCGAAGGTGCACGGCGGCATCCTGGCGCGGCGCGATTTCCCCGAGCACATGGCGGCGCTGGCGCAGCACCAGATTCCGATGATCGACATGGTGGTGGTCAACCTCTACCCGTTCCAGCAGACCATCGCCAAGGAACAATGCTCGCTGGAAGATGCGATCGAGAATATCGACATCGGCGGCCCTGCCATGCTGCGCTCGTCGGCCAAGAACCATAAGGACGTGATCGTCCTGTGCGATCCTAGCGACTATGCTGCGGTATTGAGCGAGCTGAAAGCCAATGACGGCGAAATCGGCTACGGCGCCAAGTTTGCGCTGGCCAAGAAAGTCTTTGCCCACACCGCGCAATACGACGGCGCGATCACCAATTACTTCACTTCGCTGGGCGAAGACAAGCAGCACACCACGCGCAGCGCCTATCCGGCCACCTTGAACCTGCATTTCGAAAAAGTGCAGGAAATGCGCTACGGCGAAAACCCGCACCAGTCGGCCGCGTTCTACCGCGACACCCGGCACGTCGAAGGCGCGCTGGCCAACTACAAGCAGTTGCAGGGCAAGGAACTGTCCTACAACAACATCGCCGATGCCGATGCTGCCTGGGAATGCGTCAAGACCTTCAGCGACACTGCCTGCGTCATCATCAAGCATGCCAATCCTTGCGGCGTGGCGATCGGCAGCAATCCGCTGGAAGCCTACAGCAAGGCGCTGCAAACCGATCCTACCTCGGCCTTCGGCGGCATCATCGCCTTCAACCAGGAGCTCGACGGCAATGCCGCCGAAGCGGTCGCCAAGCAATTCGTCGAAGTGATCATTGCGCCATCCTTCACCGAGCAAGCCAAACAGATCTTTGCCGCCAAGCAGAATGTGCGCTTGCTGGAAATCCCCTTGGTGGATATGACCCATGCGGCGATCAACCTGCATGACTTCAAACGCGTCGGCGGCGGTCTGCTGGTGCAGTCGCCGGATGCCCGCAACGTCGCCCTGAGCGAACTGAAAGTGGTCAGCAAGAAGCAGCCCACCCAGCAGCAGCTGCAGGACCTGATGTTTGCCTGGCGCGTCGCCAAGTTCGTCAAGTCGAATGCCATCGTATTCTGCGGCAACGGCATGACCCTGGGCGTCGGCGCCGGCCAGATGAGCCGCGTCGATTCCGCCCGCATCGCATCGATCAAGGCGCAGAACGCCGGCCTGTCGCTGGTCGGTTCGGCGGTGGCTTCGGATGCTTTCTTCCCGTTCCGCGACGGCCTCGACGTCGTGGTCGATGCCGGCGCTACCTGCGTGGTGCAGCCGGGTGGTTCGATGCGCGACCAGGAAGTCATCGATGCCGCCGACGAACACGGCGTCGTCATGCTGCTGACCGGCACCCGGCATTTCCGCCATTAATGTGGGGTGGGCACATCGTGCCCACGAGTGACCTTGCTTCATTTACCTGCTACATGGCGTCACCGGGGCATATACTCCGTTTATCACGTCAACGCGTGGGCACGATGTGCCCACCCTACGGGGTTTTGCGTCAGCCTTATATGAAAATCCTCGGTATCGACCCAGGTCTGCGGACCACCGGTTTTGGCATCATCGACAAGCAGGGCAACAAGCTCAGCTATATCGGCTCGGGCACCATCAAGACGCCGGACGCCGACCTGCCGCAACGGCTGAAAGTGATCCTGGCGAGCGTGTCGGAAGTGATACGGACCTATGCGCCGGACTGCTCGGCCATCGAAAAAGTCTTCGTCAACGTCAATCCGCAATCCACTCTGCTGCTAGGACAGGCGCGTGGTGCCGCCATTTGTGCATTGGTGAGTGCGGACTTGCCGGTGGCGGAATATACCGCTTTGCAGATCAAGCAAGCGGTCGCCGGCCATGGCAAGGCGCAAAAGCAGCAGGTGCAGGACATGGTGCAGCGCTTGCTGCAGCTGCCCGGCTTGCCTGGCACCGACGCCGCCGATGCGCTGGCGGTGGCGATTTGCCACGCCCACAGCGGCGATGCCCTGGCGCATCTAAGTGCACTGGCGCCTGGCCTCGCTAAAAAAGGTTTACGTGTACGCGGCGGCCGGCTGGTCGGTTGAGCCGGCAAGAAACACAGGATTGTTGTTAATTGTTATGTCAAAGTCTCGTTATCTTCAGTTGTCCGGCTGTTCATCCCGCACTATCAAGCTGCCTACTCCCTTCTTTATCTGCGATTTGTACCATTTTGGATCGCCAGCAGGGTTGCCAATTGTGAACCTTTGTTTCGGCATGTTTGCCGCAAACACATGTGTATAGCTGAGAGCTGACATTTACAATTCTCGCTAAGTCCTTCATTTATTTAGTAATTCAATGTAAACACATTCATTGCACATTGTCAGATAGTGGCGCTAAGTCATTGACTTTACTCGAATATTTTCCAATTGGTCCCTGCTAAATGGCTTGACCTAGAATAGTGCATCCTCTAAAGTGGGTGGAAGTGTGGAAAAGTGTTTTTTTGTGGGGCATTTTTACTGACTTGCAAAGAACTATTTTCAGTATTCAGCAGCAACTTTCAGCAGCAACTAACAGGAGCGTGTGCGGTGTTTCAGGGTGCGTCAGCATTAAATCTCGATGCGAAAGGACGGATGGCGGTGCCATCCAAGCATCGTGACGCGCTGACCGTTCAGTGCGAAGGCCGGCTGACGCTGACCAAGCACCCGCACGGCTGCCTGTTGCTGTTTCCGCGCCCGGTATGGGAGAGCCACCGCGAGCAGATCGCCGCGTGGCCGATGTCGGCGCGCGCCTGGCAACGGATTTTCCTGGGCAATGCCTCGGATGTCGAGCTGGATTCCGCCGGCCGCATCCTGGTGGCGCCGGAATTGCGCGCGGCCGCCGGCCTGACGCGCGAGGTGATGTTGCTGGGTATGGGAAGCCATTTCGAGATTTGGGATGCAGCCAAGCTGGCTGAGAGCGAGTCGCAAGCAGTTGCGGCTGGCATGCCCGAAGTGTTAAGCAATTTTTCGTTCTGACAGGCCCGCCATGAGTGAACCAGTGGTGCCCGAGTTCCAGCACCGCACCGTGTTATTGGACGAGGCTGTCAGTGCGCTGGCGATCGAGGGCACGCGCGCCGACGGTATCTACGTCGACGGCACTTTCGGACGCGGCGGCCACAGCCGCAAGATTTTACAAAGCCTGGGCGAACGCGGCCGTCTGATCGCGTTCGACAAGGACCCGCAGGCTATCGCCACCGCGAGCACTATCGCCGATCCGCGTTTCGAGATCGTGCATGACAGTTTTGCGACCATGGCGCAGGCCTTGCAGCAAAGAGGAATCAGGCAAGTCGATGGCGTGCTGCTGGACCTGGGCATTTCATCGCCGCAGGTGGACGACGCCAGCCGCGGCTTCAGCTTCCGCGCTGACGGCCCGCTCGACATGCGGATGGATACGACGCGCGGCATCTCGGCAGCAGAATGGCTGGCCAGCGCGGATGAACAAACAATCGGAAAGGTGGTACGTGATTATGGGGAAGAACGGTTTGCTGTTCAGATTGCAAAGGCGATTGTTGCTGGCAGGACAATCAAGCCCATTACTGGCACACGACAGCTTGCCCAGATCGTGGCAAACGCCGTCAAGACCCGCGAGAAAGGCAAAGACCCGGCCACTCGTACCTTTCAGGCTATACGGATTTTCATCAATCAAGAGCTTGAAGAACTCGAGATAGTACTGGACCAGGCATTTCGGCAGATGGGCCAGCAAGGGAGATTAGTCGTGATCAGCTTTCATTCGCTGGAAGACCGGATCGTCAAGCAGTTCCTGGCCTCGAAAGCCCGGCTGCCGCAGCCTGACCGTCGCCTGCCGATTCGCGCGGTGGACCTGCCGCAGCCGGAGCTGAAGCTGATCTCGCGCGTCAAGCCGTCGGATGCGGAAGTGGCTGAAAATCCGCGCGCCCGCTCCGCCATCATGCGGGTCGGCGAACGGCTCGCTGTCAAAGAGGCGCAGGCATGAGCGGCCGCCTCAATTTTGTCCTGGCGCTGGCGCTGGTGCTGTGCGCGCTGGCGCTGGTCAATGCCCAGTACCAGGCGCGCCAGCTGTTCATCGAACTGGAACGGGCTGCCAGCCAGTCGCGCCAGCTGGATATCGAGTGGGCGCAATTGCAGCTGGACCAGTCGACGCTGGGCAAGAACGCCAGGATTGAAGCTGCTGCCACGCGCGACCTCAACATGGTGCCGCTGACCGCCGCGCGCACCCAGTACCTGACGCTGGGGGAAAAATGACGCGCAATCCCCCGCGCAGCTCGCACACCGGCCGTATCGCGGCCGGCAAGGGTGTGCCGTTTTCGGCCAGTCCGGTGCTGAAAGTCAAGCTGCCGGTATGGCGCTCGCGGGTGGTGCTGTTCGCCATGTTCGCGGCTTTCCTGGCGCTGATCGTGCGGGCGCTGTGGCTGCAAGGCATTTCCACCGATTTCCTCCAAAAGCAGGGCGCTTCGCGCTATGCGCGCACGCTTGAGCTGCCGGCTACGCGCGGCAAGATCACCGACCGCAACGGCCAGGTGCTGGCGTCGTCGGTGCCGGTCAAGGCGATCTGGGCGATTCCTGACGACGTCAAGGATGCGCCCAAGGAAAAACTGCAAGCCCTGGCCAAGCTGCTCGACATGAGCAGCGCCGAGCTGAACAAGAAGCTCGATTCCGACCGTAATTTCGTCTACCTCAAGCGCCAGGTAGAGCAAGACGTTTCAGATCAGATCGTCAAGCTGGGCATCGACGGCATCGAAACCCGCAAGGAATACAAGCGCTTCTATCCTGAAGGCGAGGTGGCGGCGCACGTGGTCGGCTTCACCAACGTTGAAGATGCCGGCCAGGACGGCATGGAGCTGTCGCAGCAGAAAACCCTGGCGGGCGCTACCGGCAGCCGCCGCGTGATCAAGGACCGGCTCGGCCGCATCGTTGAGGATATCGAGGCGGTCAAGGAGCCGCATGACGGCAAGGACCTGGTGCTGTCGATCGACAGCAAGATCCAGTACATCGCCTTCACCCAGCTCAAAGAGGCGGTCGAGAAGTCCAAGGCTAAGGCTGGCGGCATCGTCGTGGTCGACGCCAAGAGCGGCGAAGTGCTGGCGCTGGCCAACCTGCCGAGCTATAACCCGAACGACCGCTCGGTGCTGACCGGTGCGCAGCTGCGCAACCGTGTGATGACGGATACCTTCGAGCCAGGCTCGACCCTGAAGCCGTTTACCATTGCCCTCGCGCTCGACACCAACCGGGTGCAGGCCACCACGACTTTCCAGGTGCCGGACAAGATGACCATCGGCACCGCGACCGTGGGCGACTCCCATCCGCACCCGGTGCAGACCATGAGCGTGGCCCAGATCATCCAGAAATCTTCGAATATCGGCACCGCCAAGATTGCCTTGCAAATGCCGGCCGAAGAGATGTGGGAAATGTTTACCACGGTCGGCCTGGGGCAGCAGCCCAAGTTCGGTTTCCCTGGCGCCGTCGCCGGCCGCGTGCGGCCGTTCAAATCGTGGCGGCCGATCGAGCAGGCCACCATGAGCTATGGCCACGGCATTTCGGTGTCGCTGATCCAGATGGCGCACGCCTATACGATTTTCGCCCGCAATGGCGACTTGATCCCGCTGTCGTTCCAGAAGGTCACGGAACCGCCGGTCGGCCAGCGCGTGGTGTCTGAAAAGACCGCGCTCACCATGCGCGCCATGCTGGAGCGGGTGACCGCACCGGGTGGCACCGCGCCGAAAGCGCAGGTCCCGGGTTACCGCGTCGGCGGCAAGACCGGCACCGCCTACAAGATCGAAGGCGGCAAGTACGTTAAAAAATACATTGCCGACTTCGTCGGTTTTGCGCCGGCTTCCGATCCGCGCCTGATCATTGCCGTGATGGTGGACGAGCCGGCGGTCGGCTCGCACTTCGGCGGCGATGTCGCGGCGCCAGTGTTTGCGACGGTGGCGGCGAACGCCCTGCGCGCGTTGAATGTGCCGCCGGATTCCAGCGTCACCGATATCATCATCCCGACCGATGGTCCGCAGGAGGGCTTGTAATGGCCTCCATTGAGAAACAATTGCAAGGCATCCAGCAGTGGCTGGACAGCGCCGCGCCGGCTGGCGCCGAGCTGGTGTCGGATTCGCGCAAGGTCAAGGCTGGCGATGTGTTCTTTGCCTATCCTGGCGATGCCGCGGATGGCCGTGCCTATATTGCACAGGCGCTGAAAAACGGCGCCTCGGCAATACTGTACGAGAGCGACAAGTTCAGCTGGGACGCCGCCTGGACGGCAGCGCACCTGGCGGTCGGCGGCTTGAAGCAGCTGTCCGGCCAGATCGCGGCGGCCTATTACCAGCAAGCCGACCAGGACATGCTGGTGGTGGCCGTCACCGGCACCAACGGCAAGACTTCCTGCAGCCAGTGGCTGGGACATGCGCTGTCGCAGCTGGGCCAGCCTGCCGGCGTGATAGGCACGCTCGGCACCGGCATCTATGTGCAGGGACAGCGCGGCGAATTCGAGGAAACCGGCAACACCACGCCGGATGCGCTGCTGCTGCAGCAGACCTTGGGCGCGATGCGCCGCCAAGGGGTTGTGGCGCTGGCGCTCGAAGCGTCCTCGATCGGCCTGGAGCAGGGCCGTTTGAACGGCATGCATATCGATATCGCCCTGTTCACCAATTTCACGCGCGACCATCTGGATTACCACGGCGACGAACAGCACTACGAAGCTGCCAAGCGCATGCTGTTCGACTGGCCGGGTTTGCAGAAGGCCGTGATCAATCTGGATGACGACATGGGATTGCGCCTGGTCGGCCATCTACAGAAAAAGAAGCATGCGATTCCGCTGATCGGCTACACCTGCGGCGCGCAGGAGGCGCCGGCGGATGTCGCAGTGTTGCGCGCCTCGGCAATCCGTTTTAACGCCAGCGGCACCGTGTTTCATGTCGAATCGCCATTTGGCTCGGGGCAGCTTAGAACGCAATTGGTGGGCCAGTTCAATGTCAGCAATGCACTGGGAATCCTGGGCGTGCTGCTGGCCCATGGCATTGAATGGAAGGCAGCGCTCGATACGATTGAACTGTTGGTTGCCGTGCCGGGTCGAATGCAGCAGTTCGGCGGCCAGGATGCGCCGCTGATCGTGATCGATTATGCCCATACGCCGGATGCGTTGGAAAAGACTTTAAGCACGCTGCGTCAGGTGGCGCAGCAGCGCAACGGCGAATTGTGGTGCGTGTTCGGCTGCGGCGGCGACCGCGATCCCGGCAAGCGGCCGCAGATGGGCGCCGTGGCGGAGCAGGCGGATCACGTCATCGTCACCAGCGACAATCCGCGCAGCGAAGAACCGGCCGTCATCATCGGCCAGATCCTGGCCGGGATGAAGGCGCCGCATGCCGCACAGGCATTGGAAGACCGCGCTGCCGCGATCTTGTGGGCAGTACGTCACGCGGCCAAGGCCGATGTCGTGCTGCTGGCAGGAAAAGGACATGAAACATATCAGGAAATCAAAGGAAAGAAATTGCCGTTTTTAGACGCCGACCATACTGCCCTGGCGCTCGCTGCGCGGGCGACGATGAAGGGCGGCAGCCTATGAATGCCACATTGGGACAACTGCAGTCGTGGCTGGGATTGCCTGTCAGCGCAGGGACTGCTGGCGAAACCGCAATCGGCGGCCTGTTCACGGACAGTCGTGCGGTGACGCCTGGCTCCGTATTCGTCGCGTTGCGCGGCGAGCGTTTTGACGCCCACGACTTCCTCGACCAGGTAATCGCCCAGGGCGCAGCCGCGGTGGTGGTCGAGCAAGCGCCGGCAGGGCTGGCGGTGCCGGCGCTGGTGGTGCCGGACACCCGTCTGGCCCTGGGGACGATCGGACAATGCTGGCGCCAGCAGTTCAGGCTGCCGCTGATCGCCGTCACCGGCAGCAACGGCAAGACCACCGTCAAGGAAATGATTGCCGCGATCCTGGTTGCGGCTTTCGGCGTCGACAAGTCGCTCGCCACGCGCGGCAATTTCAACAACGAGATTGGCGTGCCGCTGACCTTGTTGCGGTTGCAAGCGGAGCATCGGGCGGCCGTGATCGAGCTGGGCATGAACCATCCCGGCGAAATCGCCGTGCTGACGGCGCTTGCCGAACCGACCGTCGGCCTGGTCAACAATGCCCAGCGCGAACATCAGGAATTCATGGCCAGCGTTGCTGCGGTCGCCGAGGAAAACGGCAGCGTGATCCGCGGCCTGGCGGCCACCGGCATTGCGGTGTTTCCGGCGGACGATCCGTATTCAGAGTTGTGGCGCGGCTACAGTGCCGGTAAGGGCGGCAGCCTGACTTTCGGTTTGACGCCGGCGGCCGACGTGCATTGCAGTTACAGCAACAGCGTCGATGGTTTCGGCAGCGAGCTGGCGGTGAGCGTGCCCGGCCAGCCTGGATTTGTGGTGCATCTGTCTGCGGCGGGCGAACACAACGTACGCAATGCCCTGGCCGCGATCGCCTGTACCCTGGCTATCGGCGTCGACCTCGCTGCCATCAAGCGCGGCCTGGAATCGTTCGCGCCGGTTAGCGGACGCCTGCAGCGCAAGCTGGCCACGCTGGAGAATTGCAGCGGCGCGTTGGTGATCGACGATACCTATAACGCCAATCCTGATTCGGTGCGGGCCGCGATCGACGTGCTGGCGCAGGTTGCCGAGCCACGTTTGCTGGTGCTGGGCGAGATGGGCGAGGTCGGCAACGACGGCCTCCAGTTCCACCATGAAATCGGCGCGTATGCGCAGCAGCGCGGTATTACACAGATGTTCACGCTGGGCGCGATGGCGGCCGAGGCGAGTATCGCTTTCGGCCCGCAAGCCCGGCACTTTACCGACATCGCAGCGTTGCTAGCCGCGCTCGATGCCGCCATGACACCGAATACGACCGTGCTGATCAAGGGCTCGCGCTTCATGAAAATGGAGCGCGCCGTCCAGCATCTGGTTGGCACAACATCCGAGGGGACTCACTAACATGCTGCTATGGCTGGCACAAAATTTTCAGCAGGATTTCAGTTTCCTGCGCGTCTTCAACTTCATCACGTTCCGCGCGGTGTTCGCGACCCTGACGGCATTGATGATCGGCCTGATCGCGGGACCGGGCGTGATCCGCATGCTGGCGCGCCTCAAGGTCGGCCAGGCGGTGCGCACCGACGGTCCGCAGACGCATCTGATCAAATCCGGCACGCCGACCATGGGCGGCGTGCTGATCCTGATCGCGATCGGCATCTCGACCTTGCTGTGGAGCGATCTCGGCAACCGCTTCGTCTGGATCGTGCTGATCGTGACGCTTGGCTTCGGCACCATCGGCTGGGTCGACGACTATCGCAAGGTGGTCTACAAGGATCCGAACGGCATGCGTTCACGCGAAAAATATTTCTGGCAATCGGTGATCGGCGTGGTTGCCGCGATCTACCTGGCGTTCTCGGTATCGGCGCCGAACAACACCCAGGTCTGGGATTTGTTCGTGGCCTGGGTCGAATCGGGCTTCAGCCTCGACCTGCCGCCCAAGGCTGACTTGATCGTGCCTTTCTTCAAGACGGTCAGCTATCCGCTGGGCGTGTGGGGTTTCATGGCCTTGACCTATTTCGTCATCGTCGGCACCAGCAACGCCGTCAACCTGACCGACGGCCTGGACGGCCTGGCGATCATGCCGACCGTGATGGTCGGCGCGGCGCTGGGACTGTTCGCCTATCTGACTGGTAACGTCACTTTCGCCAAATACCTGCTGATCCCGCATATTCCGGGCGCCGGTGAATTGCTGATTTTCTGCGGCGCCATGGCGGGCGCCGGACTGGCCTTCCTCTGGTACAACGCCTATCCGGCGCAGGTATTCATGGGCGATGTCGGCGCGCTGGCCCTGGGCGGCGCCCTCGGTACGGTGGCGGTCATCGTGCGCCAGGAAATCGTGCTGTTCATTATGGGTGGTATTTTCGTGGTCGAAACTTTGTCGGTGATGTTGCAGGTAATCTATTTCAAATACACCAAGAAGCGTTTCGGCGTCGGCCGCCGGGTGTTGCTGATGGCGCCTTTGCACCATCACTATGAACAAAAAGGCTGGAAGGAAACGCAGGTCGTGGTGCGTTTCTGGATCATCTCGATGATGCTGGTGTTGTTTGGACTTTCAACTCTGAAGTTAAGGTAGTGGATAGCGGTAATGGACTATACGGGTAAACATGTTCTGGTATTAGGGCTCGGAGAATCGGGCCTGGCATCCGCTTTGTGGCTGGCACATTGCGGTGCGACCGTGCGCGTGGCGGATACCCGCAGCGCGCCGGAAAGGCTGCCGCTGTTGCAGCAAGCCATTCCGGACGTGGAATTTTGCGGCCCCGGCGACACCGCGGCCGGTGGTTTCCCGGTCAGCCTGCTGGAAGGGATCGACTTCGCCGTCACCAGCCCGGGCCTGGCGCCGACCGGCGAACTGAAAGACATCCTGTCGGCAGCGACCGACCGCGACATCCCGGTCTGGGGCGAGATCGAAGTATTCGCGCAAGCCCTGGCGGCATTGCGCGAAAACCAGGGCTATGCGCCGAAAGTGATTGCCATCACCGGCACCAACGGCAAGACCACCGTCACCAGCCTCACTGGACTGCTGTGCGAGCGCGCCGGCCTGACGGTACAGGTTGCCGGCAACATCAGCCCGGCGGCGCTGGATGTGCTGCGCAGCGCACTGCAGCGCGATGCCCTGCCGCAGGTCTGGGTGCTGGAATTGTCCAGCTTCCAGCTGCATGCAACCTGCGGCCTGCATGCCGACGCCGCGACCATTCTGAACATCACCCAGGATCACCTGGACTGGCATGGCGACATGGCCTCGTATGTGGCCGACAAGGCGCGCATCTTCAGCGCCAACACCATACGTGTGTTGAACCGTGACGATCCTCTGACCATGCAGTTCGCCAACGGCAACAGCATCAGCTTCGGTTTCGACGAGCCGCATGAAGGCGATTGCTTTGGTCTGGTCAGCGACAATGGCATGCAATGGCTGACCGTTGCGGTGCCTGGCGATGAAGAAGAGCGCACCGAAGGAAGCAATAAGCGACGCAACAAGAAAGAACAGCTGGCCTTGCTGCCGGTGACGGTCAAGCGCCTGATGCCGGCCGACGCCCTGCGCATCCGCGGCCGTCACAATGCCGCCAACGCGCTGGCTGCGCTGGCTCTGTGCCGCGCGATCGACTTGCCGTTCGCGCCTTTGCTGCACGGCTTGCGTGAATACCATGGCGAACCGCATCGGGTCGAGCTGGTGACCACCATAGTCGGCGTCGAGTACTACGACGATAGCAAGGGCACCAATGTTGGCGCCACGGTTGCCGCCCTGAATGGCCTCGGCCGCGGTTGTGACGGCGATGGCAGCGCCAGCCGTTTGCTGCTGATCGCCGGTGGCGACGGCAAAGGACAGGATTTTGCCCCGCTGGCGGCCCCGCTGGCAGCCTATGGCAGGGCATTGCTGCTGATCGGCCGCGATGCGCCGGCGATTCGCGCCGCAGTGGAAAGCACGGCCGGCGCACTGGAAATCATCGGCTGCGCGACGCTGGAAGAAGCCGTGACCCGCGCGGCAGAACTGGCCCACCCAGGCGACGCCGTGTTGCTGTCGCCGGCTTGCGCCAGCTTCGACATGTTCCGCAATTATGCCCACCGGGCGCAGGTGTTCGTCGATGCGGTGCGTGAACTGGCCTTGTCGCGCGGCGAGGTCGGGCTATGAAATTCGCCTTTCCATCATTTTCAGGCAAGCCGGCGGACAGCTCAGTGAGCAATGTCGCGGCGCGGCCGCGTGCGCTCGACAGCCAGAAACCAGGCGTCCAGCGTTCGAAAATGATGGAATACGACCAGCCGCTGGTGTGGGTGGTGATATTGCTGATGCTGTTCGGCCTGGTGATGGTGTATTCGGCCTCGATCGCCTTGCCGGATTCGCCCAAGTATTCGAACTACACCAATGCGCATTTCCTGGTGCGGCAAGCGATCTTCATCTGCGTCTCGCTGGTGGCCGGCCTGGTGACCTTCCGCATTCCGATTGCGACCTGGCAGCGCTGGGCGCCGTATCTGTTTGTCATCACCCTGATCCTGCTGGCGATGGTGCTGGTGCCGGGCCTGGGACGCGGCGTCAACGGCGCCAAGCGCTGGCTGTCGTTCCGCGTGTTCAATCTGCAGCCTTCGGAATTGATGAAGCTGTTCATCGTGCTGTATGCCGCCAACTACACGGTGCGTAAACAGGAAGTGATGCACAAGCTGACCAAGGGATTCCTGCCGATGACGGCGGCGGTCGGCCTGGTCGGGCTGCTGCTGATGCTGGAGCCAGACCTGGGCGCGCTCGGCGTGATCGTCTGCATCGCCATGGGCATTCTGTTCCTGGGGGGGATCAACGGCATCTGGTTTGGCGGTATCGGCGCCATGCTGGCGGGCATGTTTACTCTGGTGATCTGGCTGTCGCCTTGGCGCCGCGAACGGATTTTTGCTTACCTGAATCCGTGGGCCGAAGAGAACGCCCTGGGCAAGGCTTACCAGCTGTCGCATTCGCTGATTGCTTTCGGCCGCGGTGAACTGTTTGGCGTCGGCCTCGGCGCCAGCGTCGAAAAACTGCACTACCTGCCGGAAGCGCACACCGACTTCCTGCTGGCGGTGATCGGCGAAGAACTGGGGTTTGCCGGCGTGCTGGTGGTGGTCATGCTGTTTTACTGGATTATCAAGCGCTCTTTTGAAATCGGCCGCCAGGCAATCGCGATGGAACAGACCTTCGCCGGCTTGACCGCCAAGGGCATCGGTATCTGGATCGGGGTGCAGACCTTCATCAACATGGGCGTCAACCTGGGTCTGTTGCCGACCAAGGGCTTGACCTTGCCGCTGATGAGTTACGGCGGGTCCGGCGTGCTGATCAATTGCATCGGGCTGGCGATCCTGCTGCGCATCGATTATGAAAACCGGGTTCTGATGCGCGGAGGCCGGGCATGAAGCGTCTAGTCATCATGGCCGCAGGCACCGGCGGCCATATATTTCCCGGTCTGGCGATTGCCGACACCATGCGCGCGCGCGGCTGGCAAGTCAGCTGGCTGGGCACCACGCACGGCATGGAATCCGACCTGGTGCCGCAGCACGGCATCGAGATGGACAAGATTGTATTTGCCGGCTTGCGTGGCAAGGGACTGGCGCATACGCTGCGCGGCGTCTGGCGCATGCTGTTGAGCTTCCCGGCCTGTTTCCGCATTCTCGGCCGGCGCCGGGCCGATGTGGTGCTTGGCATGGGCGGTTATGTGACGGTGCCGGGCGGCGCCATGGCGCGCTTGCGTGGTGTGCCGCTGGTGCTGGTGAATGCCGATGCGGCCTTGCTGCTGTCGAACAAAACCCTGACGCCGCTGGCGCAACGGGTGCTGTTCGGTTTCCCTGCCGATTTCGGCAAGGCGGCCAGCAAGGCGCTGGTCACCGGTAATCCAGTGCGTAAGGAAATCCTGGCACTGCCGTTGCCGGAGCAGCGCTACAGTGGGCGTATCGGCCCCTTGCGTTTGCTGGTGGTGGGCGGCAGCCTTGGCGCAAAGGCGCTGAATGACTGCTTGCCGGCGGCATTGGCGTTGATTCCGGCCGAGTCGCGGCCCAGCGTCACGCATCAGTCCGGCAAACAGCATATCGAGGCTTTGCGCAGCGCTTATGCGGCGGCCGGCGTGACGGCAGAGGTAGTCGCTTTTATCGACGACATGCCGCGCCGCTATGCCGACGCCGACCTGGTGATTTGCCGGGCCGGAGCGATTACGGTGTCGGAACTGACCGCCGCCGGCGTCGCCAGCGTGCTGGTGCCGCTGGTGGCTTCCACCACCTCGCATCAGCGTGACAATGCGCGCTGGATGGCGACACAGAAGGCGGCGATCCATCTGCCGCAAACGGATTTGAGCAAGGAGCGCCTGGCCGCGTTGCTGACGCGGATCTCGCGTCAGGACTGCCAGACGATGGCGCAGGCAGCATATGAAAACGGCCGGCGCGATGCGAATGAAGCAATCGCGCAGGTTCTTGAAGAATTGGCAGGTCAAGTATGAAACATAAAGTTAAAAATATTCATTTCGTAGGAATCGGCGGTAGTGGCATGAGCGGCATCGCCGAGGTGCTGCTGAATCTCGGCTATACCATTTCCGGCTCCGATCTCGGCGACAATGCCGCCACGCGCCGCCTGGCAGCGCTGGGCGCCAAGGTCAGCCGCGGCCATGCGGCCAAGCATATCGACCAGGCCCATGCCATCGTCACATCGACTGCGGTACAGGCCGATAATCCCGAAGTCGTCGCTGCCCGCGAAAAGCATATTCCTATCGTGCCGCGGGCCGTGATGCTGGCGGAACTGATGCGTCTCAAGCGCGGCATCGCCATCGCCGGCACCCACGGCAAGACCACCACCACCAGCCTGGTGGCAAGCGTGCTGGCGCAAGGCGGGCTGGATCCGACTTTCGTCATCGGCGGCCGTCTCACCAGCGCCGGCGCCAACGCCAAGCTTGGCTCGGGCGACTTTATCGTGGCCGAAGCCGATGAGTCGGATGCTTCGTTCCTGAACCTGTCGCCGGTGATCGAGGTGATCACCAATATCGATGCCGATCATATGGATACCTATGATCACGACTTCGGCAAGCTGAAACAGGCCTTTGTCGAATTTACGCAGCGGCTGCCGTTCTATGGCGTCGCCGTGCTGTGCATGGATGACGCCAATGTGCGCGAAATCATGCCGCAGATTTCCAAGCTGATCACCACCTACGGTTTCCACGAAGAAGCCGATGTGCGCGCGATCGACGCCAAGGCGGCCGGCGGCCACATGCAATTCACCGTGGTCCAGAAAGGCTATGCGGCGATGCCGATCAGCCTCAACCAGCCTGGCATGCACAATGTGCAGAATGCTTGCGCGGCGATTGCGATTGCGCGCGAGCTGGGTGTCGCCGACAGCGCGATCCAGCAAGCGCTGCTGGAGTTCAATGGCGTTGGCCGGCGCTTTACCCGCTACGGCGAAATCAAGCTGCAGGACGCGGCCGGCAAGTCCAAAGGTGAATTTGCGCTGGTCGACGACTACGGCCACCACCCGGTGGAAACCGCGGCCACCATCCAGGCAGCGCGCGGCGCCTATCCGGGCCGGCGGCTGGTGCTGGTGTTCCAGCCGCATCGCTATACCCGCACGCGCGATCTGTTTGAAGATTTTGTCAAAGTACTGTCAACCGTCGATGTGCTGGTGCTGGCCGAAGTATATGCCGCCGGCGAAGCGCCGATCGTTGCCGCCGATGGCCGTGCCCTGGCGCACGCCTTGCGGGTGGCCGGCATGGGCGAGCTGGTGTTCGTGGAAGACATCAACGACATGCCGGCATCGATCTTGAATATCGCCCGCGACGGCGACGTCGTGATGACCATGGGCGCCGGCTCGATCAGCGGCGTACCCGGCAAGCTGGCGCAACTGGTAGAGCAATAATCATGAGCAAAGCGATAAGCAAAAAAACGGCAGGACATCAATTCGGCAAAGTGGGCGTGCTGTTCGGCGGCCGTTCGGCCGAGCGCGAAGTGTCCATCATGTCCGGCAACGGCGTGCTGAAGGCATTGAAGAGCCATGGCGTCGACGCCCATCTTTTCGATCCGGCAGAGCGCAGCCTGGCCGAGCTGGCGGCGGAGAAGTTCGACCGCGTGTTCATCGCCTTGCATGGCCGCTACGGCGAAGACGGCACGCTGCAAGGTGCGCTGGAACAGCTGGGCATTCCGTATACCGGACCTGGGGTGATGGCATCGGCGATTGCGATGGACAAGGTCATGACCAAGCGCATCTGGCAAAGCATGAATTTGCCGACGCCGCGTTTCCTGGTGCTGGATGCGCATAGCGCGACCCGTGAAGAGTTGCGCCAGGTGCCGGACGTGCTGGGTTTGCCGCTGATGCTGAAAGCGCCGCATGAAGGTTCGACTATCGGTATTGCCAAGGTGGCCGGTTATTCCGACATGAACGATGGCTTTGCCTTGTGCGCCAAATACGATGAGGTGGTGTTGGCGGAAGAATTCATCCGCGGCCGTGAACTGACGGTGCCGGTGCTTGGCGCCGGCCGCACGGCGCGCGCCTTGCCCATCGTCGAAATTCGCGCGCCCGAAGGCAACTACGATTATCAGCATAAATACTTTACCGACGATACCAAGTATTTGGTTCCGGCGCCGCTGGATGCGGCGCTGACCGAGCGTATCCAGACGCTGGCAGTGCAGGCGTACAAGGCGATCGGCTGCGAAGGCTGGGCCCGCGTCGACTTCATGCTGCGCGATAAGGATAACGAGCCCTTCCTGCTGGAGATCAACACTTCGCCAGGGATGACCGGGCATTCGCTGGTGCCGATGGGCGCCAAGGCGGTCGGCATCAGCTACGAAGACCTGTGCCTTGAAATCCTGGCTTCTGCGGCGCTCGACCTGGTGCCTGGGACGGACTGGAAGCCGGAGTGAAGCGCTGGCAGAGAAGGAAGATGTAAAGAAATTATTTAAAGATTTACCTAACGATCCAAGCGATAAAGTCGATAACCATGTGGCAAGACGTCAAAATGTTGAACGCGATCTCCGGCACCTTGCTAGGACTGGCTGCGCTCGCATTGCTGGCGTCCGGCATCTGGTGGCTGGCGCAGCGTCCGATGTTTACGCTGAAGACCATCCGTATCGAAGGCATTAGCCAGGGTGAGCTGCGGCGCATCAATCCTCTGATTGTGCGTTCGACGGCGCTGCCGCGCATCAAGGGTAATTTTTTTACCGCAAACCTGGATACGGTGCGCACGGCATTCGAGTCGGTGCCGTGGGTACGCAAGGCGACAGTGCAGCGAGAATGGCCGAACACGCTGGTCGTGACGGTTGAGGAGCATCAGCCGCTGGCGACCTGGGATGATGATGGCCGGCTGTTGTCGGTGCATGGCGACTTGTTTACCGCCAACCTGGATGAGGCCGAAGAAGATGGCGAGTTGCTGCGCTTGTCGGGCCCTGACGGCAGTGAAAAGGATGTGGTGGCGCGCCTGGCCGATTTCCGCCAGTGGTTTGCGCCGCTCAAGCTGAACCCGGTGGACGTGGCTTTATCGAGCCGCTACGCATGGACAGTCAAGCTGGACAACGGCATGACGGTAGAGCTGGGACGGGAGCAAAACAAGACCACGCTGAAAGACCGGGTGGCGCGGCTGGTGCAGATCTATCCGCAACTGCTGTCGCGTTTGCAGAACCGGATCGAAAGTGTAGATATGCGGTATCCGAATGGTTTGGCGCTGAAGGCTAGCGGCATGACGGGCGGATTGGGAAGCAAGAAAAAATAAGCGAAACATTATGACAAAAGACGCAAAAAACTTGATCGTCGGACTCGACATCGGCACCTCGAAAGTGGTGGCGGTGGTAGCCGAGGTATTGTCGGATGGACGCCATGAGGTGATTGGCCTGGGCCAGGCTGAATCCAAGGGGTTGAAAAAAGGCGTGGTGGTGAACATCGAAGCCACCGTGGAATCGATCCAGCGCGCGCTGGAAGAAGCCGAGCTGATGGCCGACTGCAAGATCCGCAACGTCTACACCGGGATCGCCGGCAGTCATATCCGCAGCTTCAATTCCAGCGGCATGGTGGCGATCAAGGACAAGGAAGTCAGCGCAGCGGACGTCTCGCGCGTTATTGAAACGGCCAAGGCGGTCAATATACCGACCGACCAGCAATTGCTGCATACCGTGCCGCAGGAATTTATTGTCGACAGCCAGGAAGATGTGCGTGAACCAATCGGCATGAGCGGCATCCGACTCGAGGTCAAGGTGCACATCGTGACCGGCGCCGTGTCCGCGGTGCAGAACATCGTCAAGTGCATCCGCCGTTGCGGACTGGAAGTGTCGGATCTGATTTTGCAACCGATGGCCTCGGCCGATGCGGTGCTGACGCCGGACGAAAAGGAGCTGGGCGTGGTGTTGGTGGATATTGGCGGCGGCACCACCGACGTCGCCGTGTTCACCGAAGGAGCGATCCGCCATACCGCGGTGATTCCGATCGCCGGCGACCAGATCACCAACGATATTGCGATGGCACTGCGCACGCCGACCAATGAAGCGGAAGAGATCAAGCTGCGCTACGGCGTCGCCAAGCAGATCCTGGCCGATCCGGGGGAAACGCTGGAAGTGCCGGGTCTGGGCGACCGCAATCCGCGCACCTTGTCGCGCCAGGCATTGGCGGCGGTCATCGAGCCGCGCGTAGAGGAATTGTTCGCACTGGTGCATCAGGTGGTGCGCGAGTCGGGTTACGAAGAAGTGCTGTCGAGCGGCGTGGTGCTGACCGGCGGTTCGGCCATGATGCCGGGCATGATCGAGCTGGCGGAAGACATCTTTCTCAAGCCAGCGCGCTTGGGCACGCCGGAATACCGCGGCCAGCTGGCGGACGTGGTGCGCAGTCCGCGTTATTCGACGGTGCTGGGTTTGCTGCTGGAAGCGAAAAAACAGTATTTGCGCGGCTACATCGTGACGCGCCAGGAAGGATCGGCGAAAGCGATCTGGCAGAGGATGAAGGAATGGTTCTTGGGTAATTTTTAATTTTCTTTCTGCAGGACAGAGTTAAAGAGGCGCCGGGCATTTTGATTGCGCAGCACTTTGCTCTTGCAGATGACAGGCGAAGTTTAATTTTAATGTTGTTTGTGCAACACGCAGTTGTCAGTTGCTAGGTCTCACACCGCGTGATGCCTATTGACTGGATGCTGCATCTTTATGAGGAAATATCATGGAAATCGATATGCTTGACAATGCAACTTTGGGCACCGTGATTAAAGTCGTCGGTGTCGGCGGCGCCGGCGGCAATGCGGTCCAACATATGATCAACAAGGGTGTGTCGGGAGTGGAGTTCATCGCTGCCAATACGGATGCACAGGCGCTCAAGCAATCGAAGGCGCATAACGTGATCCAGATCGGCGAGACCGGCCTGGGCGCGGGGATGAAGCCGTCGGTGGGCCGTCAACTGGCGGAAGAGTCGCGCAGCCGGATTGAGGATGCACTGCGCGGCGCGCACATGGTGTTCATCGCCGCTGGCATGGGCGGCGGCACCGGCACCGGCGCTGCGCCGGTGGTGGCGCAGATCGCCAAGGAGCTGGGCGCGCTGACCGTGGCGGTGGTTTCCAAGCCATTTTCTTACGAAGGCCAGAAGTGCATGGACATCGCCGACGAAGGCCTGGAAGCGTTGTCGCAGCACGTCGATTCGCTGATCATCATTCTCAACGAAAAGCTGGAAGAGATTTATGAAGACGACAGCATGATGGAATGGCTGCAGCACGCCGACGATGTACTCAACAATGCCGTTGCCGGTATTGCGGAAATCATCAATGTGCCTGGCCATATCAACGTCGACTTCAACGACGTCAAGACCATCATGGGTGAACAAGGCAAGGCGATGATGGGTACCGCCACCGCCTCCGGCGTCGACCGCGCCCGCCTGGCAGCTGAGCAGGCAGTCGCCTCGCCGCTGCTGGACGGCATCGATCTGTCCGGCGCGCGCGGCGTGCTGGTCAACGTCACTGCCAGCCGTAGCCTGAAGGGTAAGGAAATCAAGGAAGTCATGGCCACTGTGCGCGCGTTTGCGGCGCCGGATGCTTCGATTGCCCAGGGTATTGCCTACGACGAAACCATGGGCGACGATATCCGCGTCACCGTGGTCGCTACCGGACTGGGCCGTTCGCGCAAGGCCGTGCAGCTGGTGCAGGCGCCGATGATGCGTACCGGTACCCACAACGAGCCGCTGATGCACGGCCAGCCGTCGGTTGGCCATGGCAGCTCGTCGTTCGAAGGCATGAAGGCGCCGGCCGTATGGCGCCGCGAGTCGGCTTCCGATACCGTGCGCGCATTGGAAAAGAACGGCATGGAAACCTACGACATCCCGGCTTTCCTGCGCAAGCAGGCTGACTAAGCCGGTCCGCGTTTTCCTGTACGAGGCTGGCGGCTGATAGCGGGGTGATATACCCGCTATCAGCCGCCGACCCTGCATGATTTTGCGGAACAAGGCATACTGCGGTTTCCACGCCGCGTCGTAAGGCGCGGCGTTTTCTTTTTAGCATGCGCTATCATGCGATAACATGCGCTGTCTCGGCAGATCGGTACACGGCTCAGGCCGCGGCGCCGGTTTGGAGGCTTCATTCACTAGACAAGGACTTATCATGACCATCAAGATCGGCGATCGCCTGCCGGAAGGCAAACTAGCAGAATTCATCGAAGTCGAAACCGCCGGTTGCGCGCTCGGCCCGAATACCTTTAACGTCAGCGATCTGGTCAAGGGCAAGAAGATCGCCCTGTTCGCGGTTCCTGGCGCCTTCACGCCGACCTGCTCGGCCAAGCACCTGCCAGGCTACGTCCAGCACGCTGCCGATTTCAAGGCCAAGGGCGTTGATGAAATCTGGGCGATTTCGGTGAACGACGCGTTCGTCATGGGCGCCTGGGGCCGCGATCAAAAGGCGACCGGCATCGTCCGTCTGCTGGCTGACGGCAATGCGGATTTCGTCAAGGCGCTGGGCCTGGATGCCGATTTCGGCAAGTTCGGCATGGGCACGCGCTCGCAGCGTTTCTCGGCGCTGATCGACGACGGCGTGGTCAAGCAATTGAACGTGGAAGAAGGCGGTAAATTTGAAGTGTCGAATGCGGAAACGCTGCTCGGCCAGCTGGCATAAGATTTCTTCTTGTCGGTAAGCAAGGCGGCGCCGCGTGCGCCGCTTTTTGCATCTGCAGCCGGGGAATCGAGGGCAAGCCGATAGTCTGTCGATATGCCTGTGATAGAAAAAAATGGCTTGGAAACCCAAGCGTGTTTTTTATCCCACAGCAGGTACACATCGTTACAGAATAATTATCAGTCAGACTTATAATGTCATCATGTTGAAACAACGCACCATCAAAAAAATTGTCAAGACGACAGGCATTGGCGTCCATTCCGGCACCAAGGTCGAGCTGACTTTGCGCCCGGCCGCGGTCGATACCGGGATTGTCTTCCGTCGTGTCGACCTGGATCCTGTGATCGATTTCCCGGCCAAAGCGACCGAAGTCGGTGATACCCGCATGGCCTCCGTGCTGGTCAAGGATGGCGCGCGGGTGTCAACCATCGAACACCTGATGTCGGCTTGCTCCGGACTGGGTATCGACAACCTGTATGTCGACGTCACCGCGGAAGAAATCCCGATCATGGACGGCTCGGCATCCTCCTTCGTGTTCCTGCTGCAGCAAGCGGGACTGGAAGAACAGAACGCTGCCAAGAAATTCGTCCGCATCAAGAAAAGCGTGGAAGTACGCGAAGGCCAGGGCGACCGTGAGAAATGGGCGCGGCTAGATCCTTGCAACGGCTTCAAGCTCAAATTTTTCATCGAATTCAATCATCCTGCAGTGGACGGCACCGGCCAGACCGCGGAAGTCGATTTCAGCATCGAGTCGTATGTGAAAGAAGTGGCGCGTGCGCGCACCTTCGGTTTCATGCAAGACGTGGAAACCATGCGCGGCCTGGGGCTTGCGCGCGGCGGTTCGCTGGAAAACGCGATTGTGATGGACGAGTACCGGATCTTGAACAGCGATGGCCTGCGTTATGAAAACGAATTCGTGCGCCACAAGATCCTGGACGCCATCGGCGACCTGTACCTGATCGGCCATCCGCTGCTGGCCAGCTACACTGCCCACAAATCCGGGCATGGCTTGAACAACCAGTTGTTGCGCGCTCTGCTGGCGCAGCCGGATGCTTATGAAGTGGTCAGTTTCGACGAGCTGACCGAAGCGCCGGGCGCGTATCAGCGGCAAGTCGGGCAAGAATGGGCTTTGAATTAGGCCTGTTTCTTTTCTTCGTCTTCGTTATACGCCCCGCATTAAATCAAGCGCTTGTTCCCTGAGTCTCTTGCCCCTCATGCACCTCCAGGTGCACGCTGCCGCTGCGCTGGTCGTAATCCAGGATCTCGGCGTAACGTCCCCAGGAAATCAGCGTGGCGAACAGGCTTTCCGGCTGGTCATAAGGCAGCAGGCTGGCCAGTTCTTCGAGAATCTCATCCTCTTTCACGCGCGCCCCTGGATTTTCATTGAGGCGCGCCGTCAGCATCTGGAACAGGCGCAGGCGCAGGATCTGTTTCCTGAACAGTGTCTTGCGCGCCGCCAGCGGCGCGGCCAGGAAGTACCAGCCGAGCGTGGTCATGGTCACTTCGTGTTTCGGCGTATCCACCAGGTCCAGCATCTCGGCGGCTTTGACGATCGCAATCGTTTCGCCGAAATCGGTGCCGATGCGCGTGCTCAGTTCGTAGATATTGATGGTCTCCTGATTGTTCTGCAGGATCTCCAGCAAACCGACTATCCGTCCCACCGGCACATTAGGAATCGGCTCGACACGGCTAGCGCCTGCGTCCTGAGACGCGACTGCCTGAACTTCTTGCTCTTGCGGCTTGTCGGCGCCGGCTTCTGCTGCCTCGCTTTCCTCGCCCGGCTCGTCCGGCAACGCCAGCGCCGTGATGGCATCGTGGATCTGGTTGACCAGGGCCGCGAATTCCTTCGACTTGACGTCGCGCGGGTAGGGCAGCGGATTGGCAATGACGTTCTTGATGCGCCCCGGATGCGATGAAATGATCACGATGCGCGAAGCCATGTAGGCGGCTTCGACAATGTTGTGGGTGACGAAGAAAATGCTCTTGATGCCGGTTTCGCCGGCGTTGTTCCACAGGTCGACCACTTCAGCCCGCAGGTTCTCTGCGGTGAGTACATCGAGCGCGCTGAACGCCTCGTCCATGCACAGCACTTCGGGTTTGGCGACGATGGCGCGCGCCAGGCCGACACGTTGCCGCATGCCGCCCGACAGTTCCTTGGGGAAGGCGTTCTCGAAGCCGGACAAGCCGATCAGCGTCAGCACCTTGTCGATTTCTTCCTGTTCCTGTTCAACGCTCAGGCGGCGCTGGGTCAGGCCGACCTGGACGTTTTGCTGCACCGTCAGCCACGGATACAGGGCAAAACTCTGGAACACGATGGAGAGCTTGCGGTTGATGCCCTCCAGCGCCTTGCCATGGCTGAGCACGGCGCCGCTGGTGGGATCCGTGAGGCCGGCGATCAGGCGCAGGATGGTCGATTTGCCGCTGCCGGACTGTCCCAGCAGCGCCAGCATTTCGCCTTCGCGCACCGCCAGGTTGATGTCGTCGAGAATGGTGACGGGTTCGCCGCCGCCGGTGGTATAGGCTTTCGACACATGCTGCAGCTCGATCAGCGGCGCCGCAGGATTGCGGCCGGCGCTGGCAGGCGACGTAGCGGTGGAAGCAGTGGAAACGGGGTCTGACATCGGTCACATCCTTGGAGCGCATACAGAGCACTCATTGAACAATTAATCGAGCTTGAATTTCTGCTCTGCCAGCGCATACAGCCGGCGCCACAGGAAGCGGTTGATCAGCACCACGAACAGCGACATCACCACGATGCTGAAATAAATCGCGGGCTTGTCGCCCTTCTCGGTGACCTGCGCGATATAGGCGCCCAGGCCGTCGGCCACCAGCTTGTTGTTGCCCCATGACGCCACTTCGGCGACGATGCTGGCGTTCCATGCGCCGCCGGTGGCGGTGACGGCGCCGGTCACCCAGAACGGGAAGATTGCCGGGATGATCACGGTCTTCCACAGACGCCATTTGCGCAGGCCGAAGATCTGCGCCGCTTCGCGCAGGTCGGTGGGAATCGCCATGGCGCCGGCGATCACATTAAACAGGATATACCACTGGGTGCCCAACGCCATCAGCAAGATGCTGCCGATATTGATGGGGATGTTCGCCGTGATGAAAAACACCACGATGAAGGGGAAAGTCATGTTGACCGGAAACGAGGCGGCGATCTGCGCCAGCGGCTGGGCGATGCGCGCCACCCGTGGCCGCAAGCCGATCCAGACGCCGATCGGGGTCCAGATCAGGGTGGCGACGATCATCATCGCCAGCACCCGCAGGAAGGTCAGGACGCCCAGCCAGACCACGTGCAGCATGGCGGCGCCGGTCATTTCGGTCTTGATTTCGCGGGCGACGCCGATGGCGTCGATCACCAGCCAGACCATGCCGGCGGCGATGGCCAGCCAGAGCGCCACGCGCAATCCCTGCTTGAAGAGCGTAGGCGCATTGCGCGTCACGCTTTCCGTGACATCGGTGGCGACCGAGGACAGGCGCTGGCTGGCGCGCCCGACCGCACGGCCGATGCGCAGGAACAGCCAGCCGATCACGTTGGAACGCCGCAGCAAGTCCAGCATCCAGGATTGCGGGCTGTCTTTCGCTTCGGTATTTTCCAGCTTGAATTTCTCGGCCCAGGCCACCAGCGGCCGCCATACCAGCTGGTCGATCAGGAGGATGGTGAAGATCATGGCGCCAATCGCATATAGCGCGGCGCGGGTGTTGCCTGCTTCCACCGCCGCCGCCATATAGGAACCCAGGCCAGGCAGCTTGATGTTCTTGTTCAGTACCGTAATGGCTTCGCTCTGCGCCACGAAAAACCAGCCGCCGCCGAAGCTCATCATCGAATTCCACATCAGGCCGATGGCCGATGCCGGCAGCTCCAGCGTGGTGAAGCGCCGCCAGCGGTTGAGGCGGAAAATCGAAGAGGCTTCCGACAGTTCAGCTGGAATCGTCACCAGCGAATGGTAAAAACCGAAGGTCATGTTCCAGGCTTGCGCCGTGAACACGGCAAAGATGCTGGCGCATTCGACACCCAGCAGGCTGCCGGGGAACAGGGCCAGGAAGCCGGTCACCGTGATCGACAGGAAGCCCAGCACCGGCACCGACTGCAGGATATCCAGGATGGGCAGCATGACCTTGCGCGCGCGCGGACTCTTGGCCGCGATATAGCCCCAGATGAAGGTGAACAGCAAGGATGCGCCGAAAGCGATGAACATGCGCAGCACGGTGCGCGCGGTGTAATACGGAATCATCTCGACGTCCAGCGACAACGGCGGCGGATGCAGTTCGTCGAAATGCACGCGCATGTCGCCGCTGAGCGAGAACAGCAGCCAGAACAGCAGCAGCATCGCCGCCACCACCAGGATGTCGACCCAGCCAAAGCGCCAGCTAGTCCGCAACTGGGGCGCAGTGATATCCGGGTATGCGCGATTGGGCATTTTTTTATTCAGGCCAGTTGGTGAAGATGCGGCGTGCGGCGCCGGCATCG
>Ga0210409_10001807_pt1 | contig 26859 bp, 13 predicted proteins | sample IncBWH17MmetaG_FD_161649 | JGI IMG/M metagenome (GOLD analysis project Ga0210409, IMG submission 161649) | Forest soil microbial communities from Barre Woods Harvard Forest LTER site, Petersham, Massachusetts, United States - Inc-BW-H-17-M | ecosystem: Environmental > Terrestrial > Soil >...
AGCGAATCACATCGTCAGTTACGGGAAGAAAACGCTGGTGGGGACATTCGGAACATTTGATCCTTGGTTTTTCGCAGATGCCCTGGACCCATTCATTACCACATACCGGTGAATAGCCGGCACTGCCAGTCTTGCGGCTTTCGAAGCGACGCGGGTAAACATCTTCGCGTCCATGAAACAGCGAGCGGAAGAGGGCGATTTTGGCCTCGGCGGGGGAATGCTGATTCACGCGAGCCTGGTGCAAGACAGGCAGTCTGACAAGGGTGTCCACGACCCTATTCTACATTTGCATCTCCGCAAAGCTCCAAGCACAATCGAAACTGACCAAGAGCTTGGCTGACAAGATCGTGATCGAGTCAAATCTCTATCCGGGGTTTGATCGGGGTGTGGCTCCACGGGTCCTTGGGGCTCTTTCGCGGCTGCCCGATTCCGAACTTCGTGAACCACGATAGTTTACCGTCGTTCGCGGTTTCTCTCTTCAGAAATCTCTACCTTCAGTTGTAGCAAATGTAGTTCCCGATAGCAGCTCAGGGATTAGAATTCATCGAAAGTATTCCGCACTCCATTGATGCTCTTACAATTGGAACGCACGATCTTTGAGGCGCGGGCAAAGTGATACAAGCACGCGAGAGCGCGTCCCCTCAAACAGTCGGCGCGACCGCGCATGCCTACTGTCTGCCTGATCGTCAACTTGGGTCCAACTTGGGTCCAACTACTGCCAAATTAGGTCCAAAACCGTGTACCATGACGCAGAACAAAGCTAAACGGGCCAGTAAGATAGCGTTTTTCCCGCTGCCTTGGGCGCAGGAGGCCTCCGGTTCAAATCCGGACGCCCCGACCACTAACTTACCGAACTAACTAACTTTCTGTTTCCGCGATACTTCCGCAACCCTCCAACTTGGGAACATTGGGGAGCAATTGCTCTTCGAGCAAGTTCACAGCGTCTCCTTGTGCACTCCCACTGGCGTGTGTATAGATGTCCTCCGCGTTGACTTTCCACTTATGGCCGATGTTCGAAACTCGTGACATCAGGGCTTGAGGGTGAGAAAGGTTACGCCATAGCCGCCAAGCACAACGGTCATTTGAGGAGAAAACGCAAGCACGACCGGAGACGGTCCGTTTGCGGCGTTGGTGTTCGCATCAATCGTGATGGACGTGGCACTGGAAAAGTTTCCGAGAGCGGAGACGTCGACAATGACAGTGCGGGGATCGCCGGTGCCGTTGTTGTCGTTGGCGGCGTGAATAGCGCGGTCCACAATCATGACCACTGCCGAGCCATCGCTATTCTTTGTCGTGAGTATCTCGACGGTTGATGTGTCCGTCACGGTGAGAGCGAGAATGCCGGGTGGGGCGGGAGCGGAAGGAAAGATTTGTCCGAGCGTAAGATCCACCCAATAGCTTAAATAGATATTCCCAGTGTTGGAGTCCACCTCGCCGAATTGCTGGTCGGCGTCGTAATCCCAATGATACAAGGCCTGGTTGCCGGCCTTGCCGAGCTGCGAAAAAACGTACGGACGCCAAGCAGCGAAGAAAGCGCTGGTGCCGCGCTGGTCAGTGACGAATTTTTGGCCGGGATTGCAGGCACTCATTCCATTTCCGGCGTTGAAGTCCGCGTTGACATTGTTTTCTGTTACCCATACGGGCACGCCGGCGAGGTCCGCTCGTGTCTTCAGTTGCTGGTAGAAATAGCCGACATCGTTCACGAAGCCAGGGACGGTGCCGAAGAGTTGCGTGTCAGAGTCCTTCTGATTGCACGAGGAATAGAAGTGGGTGGAAAGAATGTTCACCTGCGCATTCACTCCGCCTGCGTTCGGGGCGGCTACGAACGTTGGCAAGTTGTTTCGCGGATCGCCCTGCCCAGAATCAAAATCAGAGAGTTCTAGGGCGGAAAATTTAATCGTAGGGTCGACGGCCAGCATTGCCGGAACGACCGCGTTGTAGAGTTGCACGTACTGGGGCGCCGTCAGTCCGTTGATGTTGTACTCGTTGAAGATGCCCCACCAGGTGATCTTGTTTGCGCTGGCTGACTGGAAATGTTGGCCGCCCCAGGTGAAACCGCCGGTGTTGTAGTACCTCACAAGGTTGGCGCTGTACTGAACAAAGTCAGTCAGGTGGTTCGCGATGTCGAGCTGTCCCGAAGCGTTATCCATGAAAGCCGGGGCAACTGCGATTTGAAATTCCGGACTGTGGTCCGCGGCGCTCAGGATTGGCTGGACGACAGAATCGAGAATGGTGAAATCCCAGTCGGTTGGCTGCTGGGGACTTGAATTGGCTTTCATTGGCACGGCTTGGGAGACGCCCTGAATGCGGATGTGTTGAGGTCCCAGTGTGGTCAGCGGCGCGGTACCCGGATGGTTTATGAAGAATTGGTAGTCCCACTCGGCGGGCTGGAAGGAAGTGGACATGAATTGCTGGAGCTTGCCGTTCACACCTTGATTGGTGTCGATGGAGTTGGCCAGAGCGGCGGAAACGGCGACGACAAGGGCGAGAGTCTGACTAGTGGAGGAACTGCCCGAGGTGGCGGTCACATTCAATGTGTACATGCCGGCAGAAGTTGTGGGGCTGCTGGTTAATATGATACTTCCGGAGACGTTGCCGCTGGGCTGAGTGATTTGAACGGTCGTGCCATTCGGTAGACCGTTCACTCCCACGGTGGCCGGACTCGGGTTTCCGGTGACGGTCACAGCGACCATGGCGGGCGTTCCGTTTTGCTGCGCCACGATCGTGCTGGTGGACAGCGAAATGTTCAGAGCTGCCGGCTGGCCACCAGATATGTCAGAACTGCTATTGCACGCACCAGCCGACAGACAAATCGCCGCGAGGCAGTAGAGCGTTGCTCCCCGATGAAGGATTCGATGGACCCTCATCTAAGTTCTCCGAGGACTGGACGTGTGCGGCTCAACATAATTCCGTGGAGCCGATTGCAAGCAAGGGTACAAGACTCCGCCGCGGATACTCAAGAAGGATTGACTGAGAATTAGTTTGAAAGTATCGAGCAGAATTTCCGTTTTGAACTTCCCTCTCGCCCTAAAATCTATGCTTCCTGCCCCAGTTTTCTTCGTTGAGCTTTAACGCCCGAAGGTCCGTTGGAAATAGTTCGTAATTCACGCCCGCGGATAACTACCCTTCATCAGCGCGATTGATGTAACGGATATCGCCTGAGCATTGAACGACCGGCTACGGGTTTTCGTCGGGAATAGCCGAAACTTTGAGCCGCTCCTGACGGGCCGTATCGTCTCCCGGATCTAGTTTCAAAAGGCGGTCGAGGATTTCTAAAGCGCTCTTGCGATCCTTCAGCAACGTATAAACGCGGGCGAGGACCGGATAGGCCGGCGTGTAGTAGGGGTCGGTCTGAATCGAATCTTTATAGAGGTCGATCGATGCCGTTACTTCTCCTTTTTGGAGCAGCAAGCGGGCGAGCTGCGTTCGCACTTCGGGGGATTTTGAGCCGAGGTCGATTGCTTTTTGGAGGACCTGGGCGGCGCGAGCTTGCTCCTCAGGCCGCGCCACAGTGAGGATTAGCCCGTAAGCAGACTGAATCTCGACATCGTTGGGGAATTCGGCGACAGCTTGCTCGAGGATCGCGAGACCCGTCCGGCTAAGTTCCCGGTAACGCGGGGCAACCTGCGCGTAGGCCAGCGCACGATTTCGCAAATCCAATTGTGGCTCACGTGAACCGGAAGAACTTGTAGCGCGAATCAAATCAATCGGCGGCGCCGCGTCAGAGCCGCCCTCCAAAACCGCGGGAGTTTCGGAAGGAGTGCGCAGAATACGATGGTCCGTCAAGGAGGAGTGGCTGATGTTCTCCGTCAGGCGCTTTGGCATGTGACAAAGAGTGCAGTTGTCGGGAGGCGAAGTGGCTTGCCTTTGCGCCGCCGGCGCGCGGCAACTCTCGGCGGCGTGACAGCTCAGGCATCTCTCGCGAAAATAATCAGCGGCTTCGGCGCCGTGGAGCTGAACGTGAGGATTGTGGCATGTGATGCAACCCAGTCGTCCTTTGCTCGAGGCCCAGCAGCGGCTCATCTTCAATTGTTCAAACTGATCGAGGGCAACGAAGGGAGTACCCTTGATCGCGGGAGCAACAGAAAATATATCCACGACATCGCCGAGCGGGGTTCCCGGCCGGAAATCGAGGTAATTCTTGCCGGGCTGGAGAACGCGAGCGTCACCAGAAAAATGGCACTGCGCGCAGACGTCGTCCCGAACTTCGGGGCGTAGCCTCGCGGGATTGACGATGGAAAAATCCACGGGACCTTTGAGGGGAGCGTTTTGCTTGCGTTGTTCCGCATGAATCGCGCCTGGTCCGTGGCAGCGCTCGCACCCTATTTTCAAAAAACGGAAGGGAGGCTGTTGGAAACGGTTGTGACTGCCTGGAACTAGGACGGGTAAACCCGTGTGACAGTCGACGCACAAGTCGATCACGCGACGGGCGAAACCTCGGAATATGCCCTCGTTATACCCGGGTGATAAATCCCAACCGCGAATGCTCGCATAATACGAAATGGGCGAGACGAAGAGCGCGTCTCCCTTCGCGACGAGATAGCTCTTTCCCACATCACCGGCGCCAACGGTGTAAGCAATCTCGTGTTTCTCAGAAAAAACGAGTTGGCCTGCAGCGTTCCACCCGGATTCTTCGTGGTACATCTTGCCGTCGCGCGCATAAACCGAATACGTCCGGTTCAACTTCTTCCTGACGATTGTGACGGGTCTTGCCAATTCAGACAGTTCGTCCCGGGAAGGAATTGATACAGACCTGCCCATCCCTGTTTGTTTGAACTTATCGTATTCGGAGGGGTGACAATCCCGACAAACCTCGTCGCCAACATAGTCCACTCCTGGTCGCGCATTCAGGTACTCGTCCGAGGCGGCTTTCTGGGCAGGAACAATTTCTTCGATTTGGCGGGCCTCAGCTATGCGCGAGGCTGCCCAAACTAGAAAGAAGGCTGCGAGAACGATAGTCCCTGCCCCAAAGAGAGGGAAGCCGGACCAACGAAAGGGAAAGGCCAATAAAAGACGCCTGGCGTGCCAGTTCATTGAGAAGGAGGATTCTTCTTCGGGCGAATCCCCGTTCCCTCCTCAATCGTGTAGATCTGATCCACGGCAAGATTGCTGAGGTGCTCCGCGAGGCCGCTGGGCCATGCGATCTCGACGCTATCGATCTTGGTGTTGGCACCTAAGCCGAAGTGCAGACGTAAGTCGTTTTGTGAGAGATAGCTGGCCCCGCCTCGAACTTCATTGAATTGAACAAGTTTTCCGGCGTGCATGGTGAGGCGCGCGCCGATGGCGGCGCGGTTACTTTTGGTGCCCTCCAACTTAAATTCGACCCAGTGGTTTCCATTGGTCAGATGATTGCGCAAGAGAGTCGGGGGTTCGCCGACATTCAGAATCAAGGCGTCCATGGCACCGTCATTCCAAATATCACCAAACGCAACTCCGCGGCGGGAAGCCAGGGGCAAATTCGCGAGTCCGGCTGCGGCGGAAGCGTCCTCAAATGTGCCGTCGTGCTTATTGAGATGGAGAAAGACTGGTTCCTGGTAGCGCGCCCCCTCTTTGATAGTGTCCACCTGCGGATAAACGTGGCCGTTAGCGATAAGAATGTCGGGCCAGCCGTCGTTGTCAAAGTCCACAAAGCCGGTTCCCCAGGCCACGTAAGAAAGAGTCGCCTGGGCGATTTGTGCGGTCCGGCTGGCGTCCTCAAAACCCTCGCGGCCAAGGTTGCGGTAGAGAGTTTTGGGCTGATCCGCGAAGGTTGTGTCGATGAGATCGAGCCATCCGTCGTGATCATAATCGCCGAAATCGACTCCCATGTTGCCCTGTTCGAGGCCTGCACCGCTCAAGGCCACGCCGGCGAGCATGGCGACATCCGTGAACGTCCCGTTATGGTTGTTGTGGTACAGATAGTTTGCGCCGGCATCGTTGGCGACAAATAGATCGGGCCAGCCATCATTGTCGTAGTCGCCCCACACGACTCCCAGCCCGAAGCGGCCCTCCGAATCGTGAACACCTGCACGGGCGGAGACTTCTTCAAACGTGCCGTCGCCACGGTTGTGATACAGGAGATCACTTTCGCCCTGAAGCCCCCAGGGACCGCATTGAACCAGAACGCCTTTGTAGCGGCAAAATTTGTCCCGGCCGAATTCGGGCAAGTTGTTGATGTCCACGTGCACGTAGCGCGAGACGAACAAATCCACGTGACCGTCGCGGTCGTAGTCAGCCCACGCTGCACCCGTGCTGAATCCGCCACCGCGAACTCCAGCCTTCTCTGTGACATCTTCGAACTTGCAGTTGCCGAGATTGCGGTACAGCACATTGCCACCGAAGCCCGTCACGTAGATGTCCAGCAAACCGTCATTGTCGAAGTCGGACACGGCTAAACCCATGCCCCAACCGCGCCGGGTCAGGCCTGCCGACTTGGTGATGTCTTTGAAAGTTCCATCCGACTCCTGATGGTACAAGGTGATCATCGGATCGCCACCGTCACGGTAGCGATCGACGGTGGAACCGTTGACGGTGACAATGTCCAGCTTGCCATCATTGTCGCAATCAAAGAGGCCGACGCCGCCGCTCATGGATTCGAGCACGTACCGCTTGTCGGGCGAAGAGATGTGCGGCGCGGTCAAACCACTTTGCCGGGCGACATCTTCAAATACGGGGCCGCTATACGCAGGAGGCTTGGTTTGCGCGCGCACAAAGAACGAACAAATAAGGACTGCCATGGAGACGCAGAAGGTTGCTGAGAGTTTCCGGGGCATTCGTCGTGAATCCTAACACGGCTATCTCATTCCATTGCCTTCAGAAGTGATATCAGTTCACGTTCAAGGGAATGGAGACGCTCGCGTCGGCATTGCCATTCGAGCCATCGCTGGCATTGCTCTCGGTAAACGCGTACACCGTCACGCTGTAGGCTCCCGGAGTTGTACCGGTGTTAGGAGGAGGTGGAGGGATCACGTTGCTCGCGCCCCCACCGCAGCCTGCGATCACGGCTCCTAAGAAAATCAATCCGGCAATCAGCATCCAGCTGAAGCCCCACGAGCGGCTTCGCATTCGCCGGGCTAGCGCGAAAAGTGTCAAGGTAAGTAGTCCCGCGATTGCCACCGGCACCCAGATGCGGATTTCGGGGTTGAACAGTAAGGGAGGCGTAACCGAATTTGCCGTTGTCGTAACGGACGCGGTAACGCTCTCCGCGGCACTGGAGTTAGCAACAAAATGATTCAAAGGGTCAGCCGTTGTGATCGCACAACTTGCCTTCGGCGCGTCGGTGCTGCAAGTGAAATAGACGTAGCCAGTGCCAGGCGTGAGACCGGGAGTGAAGGTGCTTGAATTGCCGGTTGTCGCTCCTGCTTTCACGCTGATGGAAGGAGGATTCCCGAGCGTTGGTTTGGCCACGAGCGTGGACGTATACACGCGGACATAGTCCGCCATTAGTGGCTGGGGGCTGACTAACGTGGCAGTCGACCCACCCAAGGTTCCGCCGACGGCCACATTCATGAGCAGGAAGATTTGGGCATTAAATGGCCACGTATCTCCAGAGGAAAGGTTGCTGGTGGTTTCAATGAGGAACGGTTTCGTTGGATCGTCGATATAGAATTGCATCATGTTCGCTGACCAAATCGTTCCATAGGCATGGAATGCGGTGTTTGCTTGCTGGCCGGCGGGAAAAGTGTAAAGTCCTCCGATTCCGGAGCCTCCGGTCACAGCCGTGTGGATGGTGGTCTTGTTCCCTCCGGTACCTGGTCCGTTAAGAACCTGGGGGGACCAATTCTCCATAAAATCCGCTTCGCCACAGTTGGGCCAAGGAGTTCCGTTGTTGATGCTGGTCCCAAGGGACCAAAAGGCGGGCCAAAGACCCGGATTTGTTGTGTCGGGCAATTGGAGGCTTGCTTCGATCCGGCCGTATTGAAAGTTTTTTATGCCTTCCGTGTTCATGCGAGTCGACATCCACGTACCGCCGTTATTTATGGGCTGAATCACCAGGTGCCCGCTGCCGTCGATATATACTGTGTTGGTCGTAGTGCTAAAGGTATTGGGGCACTGCGAGGGGTTACCCACGTATCCCGGAGGCCCGCAGTAGACTTCCACTTCGTTGTTGCCCCAGCCGTTGTTGTTTCCAGTGTCAAAATGCCACACCGTGGTGTCGGGGGAAGCCTGGGCACCACTGAATTCTTGGCACCATTGAGCTGTCCATGTCACTGTCCCTGTGGTGCTGGTGGAAACTCCCGTACAGCCCTGCGCGTTGGCCTGTCCCGCCCCGGCCAGGAACAAAACCACCAGGGCGAGAACCCATCTCCATCGGGACATAAAACCTGAAATCATCCGGATGATCATCGCTGTTTTCTTCTTTCGTAGAATGCGCAACCTGCAAAGTCTCAGAATTCGCGCCAGAATACTGGCTCGCGACATCCGTAACATACCGTCAAAAGCCCGTCAAGCGCGAGTTCCGCCGGGACGCCGGTCCGTTGGCGTGCACCAGGCCGAAATAAACTTGAAATCGTGGCGAAATCTTCGGTTCCCGCCAGCATAGTCCAATTCTATAAGAAGACCGGTATTCTAGGAATCATCTTTATGTTATAAATCCCCCGTTCCACCGGGCGGAAGAGAGCAGTCTCGGAGTAAATTCAGTTCGGCCGCCAGGGATACGAAGGATTAAAATGCCTGGAAATTCTTTCGCCGCTTCCCAGTTGAAAGCCCTTTGCAACGGTTTCTCCGCCCTGGCACTAATGTTTGCGGCAGCGGGCTGCGGCGGCGGCGCATCTTACGTGCCGCCTCCCCCGCCTCCTCCACCGCCCCCCGCCGCAGCGACGCCGGCCTTTTTCCCTGTGCCAGGCTCCTACAGTCTGACGTCGGCGGGGCAGACAGTCACGCTAACGGATGGCACTTCTGGCGCCACCATCTACTACACGACGGACGGGTCTACGCCAACGACTTCCTCGACTATATACGCGAATCCGATCGCGATCACCGCGACGGCCACGATCAAGGCCATTGCCACGGCATCGGGATTTTCAGCGAGTGCCGTGGCCAGCGGCTCGTACACACTTATCCCGCTGGGAACTGGACCGACGGTCGCAGTAGTGGTGACCACCGACGACCAGACCAGGAAATTGACCCCGCAGGACAGCGTCAGTTTCTCGGCGACGACGAGCGGCAGCAATCCTATATATATGGATGAAACGGAGGTGTATCAGCCGATCGAAGGATTCGGCGCCGCCACCACGGACACTGCCATGTATAACCTGTACGAGATAGCAAAGGTCAAGCAACCGGCACAATTCACCCAGGCGGTGAGCGATCTGTTCACCAGGCAAGGGATTGGCATTGGGCTTAGCTTCCTTCGCAATCCGATGGGCGCTTCCGACCTGGCAAGGACTGTCTATTCATTTGACGATAACATCGCCAACAACGGCGCGGCCGATCCCACCCTGACCAATTTCTCGATCGCGCACGATCAGGCAGACATCATTCCCTTCCTACTGCTTGCGAAGCAGGCAAATCCGCAAATCAAGATCATGGCCAATCCCTGGAGCCCGCCAGGTTGGATGAAAACTTCGAACTCCATGATCGGTGGGTCGTTGCTCCCCACGATGTACGATCCTTTCGCCAACTACTTCGTAAAATACATCCAAGCCTACGAAAGCGCTGGAATTACGATTGACTATATTTCGCTGCAAAATGAACCGCTCTTCGTTCCACCAAGTTACCCCGGCATGTGCATGCCCGCAACTTCGGGTTCGACCGATTGCGCTTCATCGACGGATCAGCAGACGGCATTGTTTCAGCACGTGCTGCCGGCGCTGACCAACGCGGGCCTCACGACCAAGGTGCTGGTTTATGACCACAACTGGGACCGCGGCGACTATCCGCAGAATGTTCTCCTTGCAAACCAGGCTAATTTGAGCCAAATCGCCGGCGTCGCGTGGCACGGGTATGCAGGCACCCCAGGCGTGATGACTCCGATCCGAAACATGTTTCCCAGTCTAGGAGCCTACGAGACGGAACACTCCGGTTTTGTAACCAATGCCGACCAGGCTAGCTTGGATTTCCCGGAAATCATTCAGAACATGAGGAATTGGGCCCGGGCTTACGTAAAGTGGAGTCTTTCGGTGGACGAGAATCAAGGTCCGCACACAGGCGGCTGCAGCACCTGTTCGCCGATCGCGCTGGTGAACAGCACGACGGGCAATATCACCTACAGCATCGAGTATTACACCCTGGGCCATTTCAGCAAGTATGTCCTGCCGGGCGCCAATCGGGTTTATTCCAGCAATGCACAGGGAATCGTGACCGCGGCGTTCGTCAATCCCGCCCCGGACAATTCTCGAGTATTAGTGGCCTACAATACTTCCGGCGCGACGCAGACGTTTGAGGTGCTATGGGGAGCGCAGTCGTTCACCTATACCCTGCCCGCACTGGCCGCGGCAACGTTCGCCTGGAGCGGGACGCAGGGCGCCGGCTACACGGTCAGCGCGAAATCGCAGATCCTAGCATCGAGCTTCAATAGCACGGCTGGCAACAGCACTCCGGGGAACTACCAGACTTGGGGCCTTGAAACCGAGCTCACTTCCGACACGGATGGCGGTTATGACGTCGGATTCGCCAGTGATGGCAACTACGCGGTTTACAAAAACGTGGACTTTGGCACCGGCGTCGCTAGCGTAACCGCCCGGCTAGCTTGCCAGCAAAACCCTGGAAATTGCGGTGGAACTATCGAGTTTCGTTTGGACAGCAATACCGGCACATTAGTGGCTTCGGTAACCATTCCTTCCACGGGGGGATTCCAAGCTTGGCAAACAACTCCGTCCGCAATCGCTTCAGGGGCAAGTGGTGTTCATGACTTGTATGTGGTGTTCAAAGCCCCCGCGAGCGGCACCGCAAGCCTGGGCAATTTTAACTGGTTCCAGTTCAACTGAGAGCGTAGACCAAAGTCAGCTTGAGACTCTTAGGATGACCTCCATGCCAAGGAAGAAGACGGAAGAAGGCCACCGCATCGGCTCATTCAGGATAGGGTGTACCCGGGCGCACAACACGGATGTCGTGATCAGTGAATTTGTAGTGAAACTCTGCGACCTCGTATTTGGGCATGTGGCAGGAAGTGCAAAGTGTCGTGCCCACTCTGCACGGGGGGCCCCGATGGTCGAGCGTGGGCTTCGCGGAAGCGGATGCAACGGCATGGCAGCTTAGACAATTCTTATCGTAGGAAGCCGAATCGCGAACAAGCTCTTGATGCGGGTCATGGCATGCAACGCAAGTGAGGCGCGAGTCGCCGTTCTTTCCCCAGCACCGGCTTTTTTCCAGGCGATATGGCTGCGCACGAACATTAGCGATCCCCGCCGGCGGAGCCAGCTTGACGTCCCACCAAGTGCCATGGCATGCACCGCAGAAATCCACGGCATCAACTGGGCTAAGTTTGCCAGGATCGAAGATCAGGCCTGTCTCCGGCTGGCTCTCCCACACCTGCCCTTGCACATAAGCCACCGTCTGCACGAATACGTGCTTAAGCCCAGGTCCGTGACAAGCTTCACAGGTAATTCCCGGTATTATCCGACTGCGGTCAAACTTGTCGCCGATCGTCGTACCTGTTGTATGGCAGGCGAAGCAACGAACTAGCTCGGCTCCGCTCACAGGTCGCGCCATGGCTTGTTCAAGATCCGGCGGTTCCGAAAGTTTGCGGCCGGGGGTAAAGTCGAGAGTTCCCAGTGGACCGAAGTAGGAGACGCGGCTCTCGTAGAAATTCCCTTCCCTTTCGAAGAGGTACGATTGGCCAACGTGACCATCGCCAAAAAACCAAGTCAAAGGTTCGGAAATGCTGCGCGCACCGTCCGCGACTGTGTACAGGCTCTTGCCGTGCGCCATCGCGATCTGGTAATGGACGTCTCCCGCTTGAAAAGACAACGGACGCTGTTCAGTCAATATGTCAGAGCCGGCCACAAGGTCCGCCGTGCGGGCCATGGGCGTATTTTTCTGCGCCGCTGCTTTCCCTGGATGACATTTAGCGCACTGCGCTGGCCCAACGTATTCATCAGCGTCGGGAGTACTGTGCCTGGGCCACCAACCACGAAAAAGCAGCCGATCCTCTGTAGCTGTTTGTGCCCATATCGGACACGGCCATTTCGCGGAGGCTGCGAACAGTAAGCAAAGAGCGGCGAAACACAAGGCAAGCTGCTTGCCAACTCCTCTTCGACGCGTCAGGTTGACCATCTAGCATTCCGCTGGACATCTTGGACTGCCATTTTTGGATTCGGCGCTGCCATCCGCGTACCGGTTTGTTTGCCTTTAGCTTTCTCGCTGCGCTGCGATCGCAATGCTTCCTCGAGAGCCCTCGCCAGCATGTCCGGCTGAAGCTTGCGCGGGCGCCCGTCCCGTCGAATTCCGCGCGACAAATTCGGGATCAATCGAGATCTCCGGGACCCAGTCTTCATGCTCTTCGATCCGGTTCAGCAATGTTCGCGCGGCGATTTCTCCCATTTTTTGGAGCGGTTGCCGCACCGTTGTGAGACTGGGGTTGTTGTGCACTGCAATTCTTATGTCGTCGAATCCAACCACGGAAATATCATCTGGAACACGCAATCCGGCCTCTTCGAACGCGCGAATCGAGCCAATCGCGGAGATATCGTTGTACGCGAACAGCGCCGTGAACGGCCGTTTGCGAGTAAGGAGTTCTTTCGCGAAGGGATAACCCAGTTGAGGTGTGGCATCGTCACCTTCGAGGGAGACGATCAGTTCCGCCCGCATGCGGACGCCTAGTTCTTCGGCAACTTCGCGGATGGCGTTCCAGCGATCCTCCGAATCTGGGCTGACCTCAGCCCCCTTCATGAAGGCGATTTCTGTGTGACCGAGCTCGATCAGATGACTCAGCGCCAGCCTGGCTCCCTTTCGGTGATCCAAAACGATGTTCGTAACACCCTCCAAGCGGCGGTGTCCGGGGACGGAGATTGTCGGCAGCGGCAAAGGGTGATCGATCAGAGTGTCGATGGTAATGAATCCTTCGACGCCGCGGTCCAAGAGAATATGTTCATACGTTTCAAGGAGTTTAGGGTCGTGTCGGTGGGCGACGGTCAGGAAGAAAAAATTTTTCTGTCGAAGGTATCGTTCAATACCGCTGATGATCGGCGAGCCATAAAAGTCACCGATCTCCTGGGTAACCACGCCGATCATATAAGTGCGTTTTACTCCCAGATTGCGGGCATAGAAGCTCGGCCGGTAATGTAGCTCACGAGCGGCAGCCAGGATGCGCTCTTGTGTCTGCAGTGGAACAGACCGGGAGGCAGCAGTTTTGTTCAACACGGCAGAGCAGGTCCCCTTTGTGAGACCCACGCGCTCAGCCACCATTTTCAGGGTCACATGACGGTTCTTCTTGCCGTCTCCCTTCTTTTGGGGGGATTCCATGCGGCTCTCGCTCCTCACACTCTACAATAATACAACGTGGAGAACGGCACCATGCCGGACTCGACCAATTGGCTGGCATTCTACCTCAATGAGCCCCCGCTACCCAGCAAACTGGCTCGTTGCTCTCGGAACCTCCTAGAATACCGGTCTTTTATCCGTAGCAGACTTAGAATACCGGTATTTTTCGCTTGACAACAAAAGGGCACTTGGCGCTAAATGGCGCCACACGGGGTAGTATAAAAATACTAGTTGTTCCGAACAAAAACTTTGATGCGTCTTTCCTGGGAGGTTTTATGAGCAGGACGAGGCTTGGAGCGCTGTTTAGCGTGGTGGTGCTGATTCTCGCGCCGGCTATGGTCGCGCAACAGACTAACGGAACTATCCAGGGCACCGTCTTGGACTCGGCGGGGGCGGTCGTGGTGGGTGCTTCCGTCACCGTCGTAAGCAATGACACCGGATATACACGCACGGCGACAAGCGGCGCGAACGGGCTTTACGCCTTTGCAGAGCTTTCTCCCGGCCGCTACCACTTGAAGGTGACGAAGGACGGCTTCAAGACAGAAGAGCAGCAGGGCATTGAACTGCATGTTGGTTCGACCGTCGTTGTTGACGTAAAACTCACCGTGGGCGCCGTAAGTGAGACCATGACGGTGGAAGCCAACGCAATCTCCGTTGATACCACGAGCGGGACTTTGGCAACCCTCATGGAGGGACAGCAGGTTCGCGAATTGCCTTTGAACGGTCTCAACTTCATCGGTCTCACCCTGTTGGTTCCAGGCGCTTCAACTCAAGACGGGTTCAACGCTACCGTCAAAGGACTTCAGGCCAACATCGGCATTTCCTTCAATGGCGGGCAGCAAACCGGCAACTTGTTTACCGTGGACGGCGCTCCGAACAATGACATGGGCTCGCAGCACACGATTCTGGTTTACCCCTCGCTGGATTCCATCTCGGAATTCAAAATTGTGACCAACTCTTATGGTCCTGAATACGGCCAATCCGGCGGCGGCCAAGTCAACATCGTCACCAAGAGCGGCACGAACGACTGGCACGGTTCCCTCTATTATTTCGGAAGAAATGACGCCTTGGACGCCAACAATTGGTTCAACAAGAGCACTACTCCCGAGATACCCAATGGAGAATTGCGCCGGAACGACTTCGGCGGCACGTTTGGCGGGCCGATCAAACGAGACAAGCTCTTCTTTTTCTTCTCGCAGGAGTTTAACAGGGAGATTGACGGGGACCTCCACGCCGGACAGACCCCTAGCGCTGCAGAACTGTCGGGAAATTTTGCTGGGATTACCCCTCCAACTGGCACCATCTTGAATCCTGCCGACAAAATGACGACCCTGTTGACGAACTGTTACTACAATTCGAACTTCCCGACAAACGGAGTCACCACTTTCCCCGTGACAGACCCCGCAACGGGGAATACGTTAACGAACATCAATTCGACCGCCGAAGGGATGAGCCCTGCGGGGAAGCTGATCACTTCGCTATACCCTCCGGCCAACGTGACTCCAACGGCTACGAATCCCTGCCCCAACCCCGACTGGAAGCAGAGCCTGAATTCACCGACCTACTGGTGGCAGACCAACGCCAAGGTAGATTATGCGCTGAACAAATCCACAACCCTAATGCTCAAATATACTCAAGAACATTGGAGTCAGCCCTCGCCTAGCATTCCTGGTGGAGAGTGGGGGGATTCTGGGTTCCCGGCCGTGGATTCCAGTTGGGCCCAGCCCTCTCGGATTGCCGTCGTAAAACTCAGCCACACGATCGGAGCGACTGCCGTCAACGATTTTGCCTTCAGCTACTCCGGCAACAGGATTTACATTACCACCGGAGGAACCGATCCCGGTCTTTCTCAACAGATTTACGGCGCCTCGATCCCCAACTACCCGATACCGGGGAAAACTGCGGGAAACGAACTCTCTCCCCCGGTTTTATGGGGACCAGGTGGTTACAGCACCCTCTGGAATGCCGCTCCGTGGTACAACCGCATGGACCGGTACACTTGGAATGACGATTACAGCAAAGTCAAAGGCAAGCACCAATTCAAGTTTGGCGTTTTGCTCGCCCATAACGTGAAAGACCAGGCAAACAATGGCGACTTCAACGAATCACCCGCCTTCTGGGGTCCAGCCACTACCTGTCCCACCGGCAACAAATGCAACATTTCCGGGGGCCCGTGGGGGGCTGGGTTCAGTGGTACGACGACAGGAAATGCCATCGCCAGCCTCCTCCTAAATGGCACGACGTACGGCTACGGCGAATCCAGTAATTTGCATGAGGCTGCTGGCCGCTACCAGGATTATGAGTGGTATGGTGGAGATACTTGGAAACTCACTCGGCGTTTGACAGTCACCTACGGGTTCCGTTGGTCACTCCTGATGCAACCGTACGCAGCAGACAATGAACTCTCCTTCTTCCAGCCCAACCTGTTCAACGCGAGCTTGCCAGGGGGAAATCCCTGTAATGGGCTTCTTCTCGCCCCAGGGAGCAAGGTTAACTGTTCCGTTGCCGGCGCGACGACGGGTTTTACGATCGGGTCGAATCGCTCTCTTGTAGCCAACGTCTACCATAACGTTGCCCCCCGGCTCGGAGTGGCCTGGGATCCGTTCGGCGACGGAAAAACGTCACTTCGGGCAGGCTTAGGACAATTCTACGTCCGTTACCAGCTCGACCCTCCCATCGTTCAGGGAACCCAGAACCCTCCTTTCGTCGCCAAAGCCAGTGGTTACCGGTATCTAGATGGCACTGTCGCGGCTGGCCAGGGAGGCACGGGATTTGGGTATCCAGCGTTCGGACGAACCTCCAATCCTGACATTCCGAATAACTGGCAATGGAATGTGTCCGTGTCACGGGAGCTTTTCCGGAACAACACCATGCAGTTGAGCTACGTCGGATCGCGCGGTCTCCATCTGCAGAATTATACGGACGTGGCCCAGATTACCCCAAGTCCAACTAACCCGGACGTTTGTACTGGTCCAGGCGTTAATAATGCGGGCTTGAACATCCCTGCAGGTGACACTTGCCGACAATACTTTGCCTTATTCTCGATGAACAGCAACGGGGGCGGAAACTCTCAGTTCCGTCCCTACATGAGTTATTTCGGGCAAGCCACCAGTGGCCAAGCACAGTTCCCAGTAATGGACTTCTCGGGCACATCCAAGTACCAGGCCCTGCAAGGATTCTGGCGGGGTAACATTGATCAGCGAGGATCGATCTACCAGTTCTCGTATACATGGTCAAAAACACTCGCTCTCCAAGGCATAGGGGGGCTCATTGGCCAAGGCGCCACCGACATTTTCAGTGACAACAGCAACCCCAGGCTCGACTATGGGCCTTCCAGCTTCGATCGCGCGCAGATTTTCACGGGCTCTGTGGTCTATGCGCTTCCCAGTCTGAAAAACGGAAATGCCTTCGTAAGAAATGCCTTGGGCGGCTGGTTCGTAGATCCAATCATCACTTTCGAAAGTGGCGCTCCCGTTGTGCCCGGGATCGGTCCGGATCTTTGGGGAACCGGGACCAATGCGCCAGACCGGCCGAACCGTGTCGTTGGACAACCCTGTCATATTAGTGTCCCGGGCACGGAACAGCAGTTGATTAATCCGAACGCTTTCTCGATATACACATTGCCGATCGGCACGGACGGGAATGCTTCGCTTGGAAATTGCTACGGACCTGGTCTTAACAACTGGGACATCGGTCTGCACAAAGAGTTTAAACTTAAAGAGCGAGTGACGATGCAATTCCGCTTTGAATTCTTTAACGCATTCAACAAGACCCAGTTCCAGGGCGTAAATGGCGGTATGGGCCCGGCCCAGCTTTGCTTCAGTGACGCTCATGGCAACCCGATTACCGTCCCTGGTGTCGCTAGCGATCCGTGCTTCTTGCTAGGTAATCCAACCGGTACGCAAGCAATCCCCTACAACGCAGCGAATGTGATTCCGATGGTTACGACCGGTACCGGAGCCGTTGGTAATACGCTGCTTTCTTCCACATTCGGCCAGGCCACTTACACTCGGCCTGCCCGGCAGATTCAGTACGCACTCAGATTTACGTTCTGAGGCTTGACGGACAAGTTGCTCCAGAGTCTAATGAGGGCGGGGCTCCACCGAGCCTCGCCTCTCATTGTTTTGGATGGAAATCTTCGAGTGCGTTTCCACAGCGCGTTCCCGGGTTCTGCGTTCCGCCTTGCTGCTCAACTACTCGCGATCACTTGCCTGATACCATGCGTTTGCTCAGCCCGCCAGCCCCAGGATCCGCTTTCGCAGCACTATAGCGCCGCCCAAACGTTCCAGTTGGGCGGAGATCTGGACCACGCGGAAACGGAATACCATCAGGTGCTCGCTCTTGCCCTCCAACGCATGGGCAATCTTCTGGCTGCCGAGAAGAACAACTCCACAGAAGCCGTCCGCTTGCTTGAGGAGGCCGTGGCAGCCCAGCCTTCGTATGAGGACGCACGGATAGACCTTGCCATGGTTTACTTTCGGGCGGGACATTTGGATCGCGCCAGCGAACAGGCCGGACTGGTAGTCAAAGACGATCCGCGGAACTCTCGAGCGTTGCAACTGCTGGGAAACATTGAATTTGCTCAAGGGAACTTTGCGGGGGCAGCGGATCACCTGCACACTGCTTTGGGCCTTCAAGGCGACTTTGACACCGCCTACTCGCTTTCGCTTGCCTATCTCAGTCAGCACAAATTGGCGGAAACAAAGCTGTTGTTTGACGAACTGCTGAACGATATGGGTTCGACCCCGGAGCTCCATGTGCTCCTCGGTCGCGCGTATCGCGAAACGGGCTACCTCGATGAGGCTATCCGGGAATTCAAGAAGTCCATCGAGTTAGACCCGCATTACCCCCGGGTACACTACTATCTCGCCTTGGCCTATCTAGCTCAGGGAGAAAAGGAGCGCTTTCCGACAGCCCGCACGCTTTTCGAACAGGAGTTGGCGATTAATCCCAAAGAGTTCTTCAGTACCTTTTTCCTGGGGGTAATTTATCTGGAGGACCGCGATTTTCCCACCGCCGCGGAATACTTGAAAAAAGCCGCGCAGTTGCAGCCAGACAATCCCGACCCTCTGCTTTATCTCGGCCAAGTGTACTTCGAGACGGACCACCCCGAGCTAGCCATTGCGGCTTTGAAGAAATCGATCGATCTGACGACCGACCCATCGCGCAACCACTACCAGGTGTCGAAAGCACATACGATGATTGGCCAAGTCCAGCTCAAAATGGGTAAGCAGGAGGAAGCCGAGACGGAACTGAAGCGCTCGCAGGAACTGCGGGCGCAGGCCTTTCAGAACGACAAGGACGCGCAAGACGCTCGCGAAATGGGCCAGCATGAGTTGCTGCCCGAACTACAGAACGTCGAGGAAAAACCGGCATTCTTGGGGGACCGTCCTCCTCCCGATGCTAGCGAGGAAAAAAAGACGCAGGAACTTCGCGCATCTCTCACCGAGATTTTGGCGAACGCTTACAACAATCTGGGAGTCATTCAGGCGAGGCGCGAACAGTACGCCCCGGCAGCCGATTACTTTCAAAAAGCGTCGCGATGGAAGCCCGATTTAGCGGGTTTGGACCGCAACTGGGGTTTGGCGAGTTTCCGTGCTCAGCGCTTCGAGGATGCCGTCGGCCCGCTTGCGCGCCAGCTTGCCCGTCAGCCGGAGGATGTCAAAGCGAGGGACACACTCGGCCTGAGTTACTTCATGACAGGCCAGTTCGCCAAAACACTCGAGGTGTTTCAGCCCGCTTTGGCAAACCTTCCGGATGATCCGGGAATCCTCTATGCGCTGGGAGTTTCCCTGGTCCGCACAGGGGATTCGGCGAAGGCCTCGTCGGTTTTCCGGCGGATGCTGGAAAAAAATCCGAATGTTGCCGAACTCCATGTGCTTCTGGGGCAGGCTGATGCCGACCAGAACCAATACACTTCCTCCGTGGAGGAGTTTTCGCGGGCCCTCGAACTAGATCCCAAAATCGAGGGAGCGCATTTTGGATGGGGGCTCATTCTGCTACATGAGGGGAAGGTGGACGATTCGGCGCGGGAATTTCGCGCAGAGCTCGAGGCCCATCCAGGAGATGCCAAGGCTAAGTATCACTTGGCCTACGTTCTTCTGATGCAGCAGCAGAAAGATCAGGCTTTCACTCTGCTGTCCGAGGTGGTTCGCGACAAGCCGGATTATGCGGACGCTCAGTATCAGCTTGGCAAAATTCTGCTTGAGCGGGGAGACGTGAAGGCCGCCATCGAAAAACTGGAAACCGCTGTGCGTCTCGATCCCACGAAAGACTATAGCTACTTTCAGTTGAGTGTGGCCTACCGCCGCGATGGCCGGCTCGAAGACGCTCAACGCGTTCTCCAGGATTATCAAAAATTGAAAGCGAAAGAACGCGGGGCCGACCGGCCGTGACCGTTGGGCACAAGTCTCATTTAAGCAAACTAGGAACTCGGGCCACGCGATGGTACATAGCCGTATGCGGCCTGGCTCTTTTCACGATACTTGCGTTTCTCACTGCACCGCTGGCAGCGGACGAAGACTCGCAGAAGTTTGCTCGCGTCGCCACGCTGATCCAAACGGGAAAACTCGACCAGGCCGAAGAACTCCTCTGGGAAGTCCTGACCCAACATCCCGAGAATGCTGAAGCCTTGAATTTGCTTGGAAGCGTCCGCTTGCAGCAGAAACGCTTTGCCGAGTCGGAAACGCTGCTGCGTCGGGCCACCAGCCTGGCTCCGGGGTTACTACCCGCCTATATCAACTTGGCGCGCGTCTTCCACGCTCAAGCCGAGACGGACAAGGAGGTCGCTGCCCTCATGGACGCGCTTCGGCTAGCTCCAAGCGACGCGGAGGTGAACTCTAGTTTAGCGGCGGCGTATTTGAAACAGAGTGACTATCCACGATCCTTGGAAGCGCTTCAACGTATTCCTATTCAACATCGTCCGGACAGTGCTCTGCCTCTCCTGGCGGCGTGCTACTTGGGTTTAGGCCGAGTTGCGGAAGCTCGATCACTTGCAGCGTCCGTCGCCTCACGCGCGGTGAAAAACCCGGCGCTCCGTATTGAGTACGCCGAAGTGCTCTTGGATTTCGATTTCACAAATGATGCCCTCGCCATCCTCGAAGCTGCCCAGAAGCTGCAGGCTCCCACTACTGAATTGTTCTTTGCGCTGGGCAGAGCCCGGGAACGCAAGGGCGATATCACGCTGGCCCAAAAGGACTTTCGGCGAGCTGTGGACTTGGACCCAACCTCGATTGACGCATTGCAAGGGCTGGCACGCGTGCTGGCGGCCCAGGGACAGTGGGAAAAATCACTGGAGCTTCTCAGCCGCGCCCGTGTGGCCGAGCCTGACTCGCCTGACGTTTTGCGCAAATTCGCTGCGGCTAGTTTGCACGCAGGGCAGGCGGCGAACGCGGTGGATGCGGCGCAACAACTTGTCAAGGTGCGGCCCGACGAACCGGAGGCTTTGTACCTGCTGGGCGTCGCGCAACTCCAGGCTGGCGACACGCAAGAGGCGAGCGAAACGATCGAGAAATATACAAAGCTGCGTCCCCAGGATCCGCTTGCCTTCCTCGCACTGGGGATGGCTGCGGCTGGTTTGCGCGACTTTCCAGCCGCGCGGGAAAATTTCGGACAATCGATCAAGCTCGACCCAAATCAGGTGGAGGCCTATTATCAGTTGGCTCTCATTTCACGCGACCAGGGCGACAACCAGAGCGCCATCTCTCAACTGATGAATGCTGTTGCCGTCGATCCCAAGCATGCCCAGGCTCATGCTCTGCTTGGAACGCTTTATTTACAGCAGCGCCAGTACGATAAAGCCCAGGAACACTTGACGCTCGCGGCGGAGCTGGCCCCCAGCTTTCCTGATACGCACTACCAATTGGGACTCCTCTATGCACGGTTGAACCAGCGCGAGCGTGCTCAGCGTGAAATGGAGCAGTTCCATAAGTTGAAAGAGAAAGAGAATCCAAGTCCTGTACAGCCCGGATCAAAGCCCGCCCACTCCTCACCGCCGTATCCTCCATCGTGACCCGCACGCCCACTCCGCCGATCCGCGCGTTTTCTCGCTTGGGTTTTCTGGGCGTACCAGCTGCGTTCTTAGCCTTGCTTGTACTTTCGATGAGCCTCCGCGGCCAACTTGTTCCAGGCCAGGAACCGGCCGCTACACTTCCACAACTCGTGGACATCACTGATTCCACGGGCATTAAGTTCGAGCACCTGTTGTCGTCCGACAAGAAGTACATCGTCGAGTCCATGTCTGGCGGCGTGGCGTTGATCGATTATGACCGCGATGGCTTGCCCGACATTTACTTTACGAATGCGCCGACTGTGGACATGGCGCTTGCGGGCAAAAAGGCTCGCGGTGCTCTTTATCATAACAATGGCGATGGGACCTTTACCGACGTGACTGACAAAGCGGGGGTCGGACTTCCCTGCTTCGCCATGGGGGCGGTCGTCGGGGATTATAACAACGATGGCTGGCCCGATTTGCTGGTGACTTGCCTCGGCGGCGTCGTTTTGTACCGCAACAATGGCGACGGCACTTTCACGGATGTGACCAAACAAGCCGGCCTCTACGACACACAGTTTGCCACAGGGGCAGCCTTTGGAGACTACGATGGCGACGGTTGGGCGGACCTGTTCGTTTCCCATTACGTGGACTTTCACCTGGATGACCTGCCCAAATTCGGCTCCAGCAAGACTTGTCAGTATCACGGTCTGGCCGTGCAGTGTGGTCCAAGGGGGTTGAAGGGTGCTGGCGATCTCCTTTTCCACAACAACGGGGATGGCACCTTCACCGACGTGTCCAAAGCTGCCGGAGTGGACGACCCACACGGCTACTACGGCTTAGGAGCCGTTTGGTCCGACTTCAATGATGATGGTCGCCTGGACCTGTTTGTCGCGAACGATTCCACGCCAAACTTCCTCTATCGCAATGAGGGGAAAGGCCATTTTACGGAAATGGGGTTTCTCGCCGGAACTGCTGTGAGCCAGGATGGCTCCGAGCAGGCCGGCATGGGAGTCGCTCTCGGCGATTACTTGCACACGGGCCGCCTCTCTCTTTTTGTTACTCACTTCTCGGAGGAGTACGCAGCCCTATTTCGCAATGATGGTGGAATGAGCTTCACGGACGTTTCTTTCCATGCGGGCGTCGCGGCGCCGACAATTCCCTACGTTGGCTGGGGCACCTCATTTTTCGATTTTGATAATGATGGTTGGCCGGATCTTCTTCTGGTGAACGGACATGTCTACCCCCAGGTGGATACTCTCGATGTTGGTGCCAGATACCGTGAGCCAAAACTGCTCTTCCTGAACCAGCACGACAGTACGTTTCGCAATATCAGCGAACTCGTAGGACCTGCGATTCAGATACCACAGGTCAGCCGAGGCGCGGCCTTCGGTGATCTGTTCAACGACGGCCACGTCGACATCGTCGTCGAGAATTTAGACGGCAAGCCGATGATCCTTCGCGAAGAGGGCAGGAACCGCAACCACTGGATCGGATTCGAACTCGCGGGAACGAAAAGTAATCGTCTAGCTCTGAATGCGCGCATCAAGGCTGTCGCCGGAGACTTGGTTCAAGTGGATGAAGTCCGCAGCGGTGGAAGCTATCTCTCGCAGAATGATCTGCGAATCCATTTCGGGTTGGGATCACACGATCGACTGGACCGTGTCGAAATACTCTGGCCGACGGGGAAATCCGACACGATAACGAACCTAGCGGCGGATCACATCTACGCTGTGAAAGAAGGAGAAGGAGTTGTGCCGCGTGAACAGTTGCGGCCCGTCTCAGCGCCACGGCACTGACTTACCAGAAGTGCGCATGCGTTTCTCCGCCGGTATTAGGGTCGCAAAATTATTTTCGAAGGCACCTTCGGATTGGAAATCACGCGGGCAGACCACGAGTGCGAAGTGCTGTGGCTTACATCGTTTCGCATCGCTTAGGATATTGATAGAATACCGGTTTTCTAGTAGCCTCTGCCTCATAGAGGGCATTTCGTGGAGGGTCGATGCGACGCCGTAGTCCGCACGCGCATATGAAATCAGCGTCTGCCTGACCGAGGCAACCCGACGAGGAGACGGAGAAGGAACATGGCGTCCAAAACGTGTTCGGTTCGTATTTTGCTTCTGACTGTTGCTTTCGCGTGGCCCTACGGTTTGCTCAGGGTGCAGTCTCCGCCACCGTTGGACGATGCCGCAATCGAGCAGCGCGTCAGCCGATTGCTCGGCCAAATGACACTGGAAGAAAAAATCGGCCAAACCGTTCATTTCGCCGATAGTTCCACCGGACCTGGTTCGCCCCATGCCGACTATCGCGAACAGGCCGCTCAGGGCCGAGTGGGCTCCTTCGAGAACATCACGGGAGCGGCCGAGACCAATTCCTTGCAAAAGCTGGTCGTCGAAAACTCCCGGCTGCACATTCCACTCGTCTTCGCGTTGGACGTAATTCACGGATACCGCACCATTTTCCCGGTCCCCCTGGCCATGGCATCGAGCTGGGATCCCGCGCTGGTGGAAAGGGCTTCGCGCATCGCTGCCCAGGAAGCCACCAAAGAAGGCATCCGCTGGACATATTCGCCCATGGTTGACATCGCGCGTGATGCCCGCTGGGGACGCATTGTGGAAGGAGCCGGAGAGGATCGATACCTGGGCTCCGCCATGGCCATTGCTTACGTGCACGGATATCAAGGCGCTCGCCTGGACGATCCGGAATCCATGCTGGCCTGTACGAAGCATTTCGTTGGCTATGGAGCCGCCGAAGCGGGGCGCGATTACAACCCGGTGGAAATGTCCGAACGCATGTTGCGTCAAGTCTATCTGCCACCCTTCCACGCCGCTGTGAAAGCTGGCGGCGGGTCGGTCATGAGCGCCTTTAATACCCTGAACGGCGTGCCCGCTACCTCCAACCGGTTTACGCTGACGCATATCCTTCGCGAGGAGTGGGGGTTTGAGGGCGTGGTGATCAGCGACTATGGATCAGTGCGGGAAACGATCGCCCACGGTATTGCCGTGGACGGCAAAACCGCGGCGCGCAAAGCGATTCTAGCGGGCGTCGACGTGGATCTTGAAAGCAACGAGTATTCCCGCTATTTGGCGGAACTGGTGCGGTCAGGAGACGTGCCGGAAGCCGCCGTGGATCAAGCTGCGCGTCGTGTGCTCCGTATAAAATTCGCGCTCGGACTATTCGATCATCCTTATACTCCCGAACCAGCCAGCGGCGGCAAGCCTCAACTCGATCCTGCCCACGTCGAGTTCGCCCGCACCGTTGCGGAACGTTCCTTTGTGCTTCTGAAGAACAGCAACTCCGGAGGGAAGGCGCCTCTCCCACTTGGTCCGGACGTCCACACCATCGCCCTCATTGGCCCTCTAGCCGATAATGCCTCTGATATGCTTGGTCCGTGGCGCGCGCGGGGTAATGCGGCAGACGTAGTGACGTTGCAGACAGCCCTGACCTCTCGCATGCAGCAATCGAGCGGGCGAGTACTCTACGCCAAAGGCACGGAGATTCTAACTGCCGAAGATAATGGCTTTGCGGAAGCCGTTGCGGCGGCCAAGCAGGCTGACGTTGTCTTGATGGCTCTAGGAGAAGACTCCTTGTGGATGACCGCCGAGGCAGCTTCTCGGGCCCACCTCGGTCTGCCGGGAAACCAGCAACAGCTTTTGGAAGCGGTGGCCGCGACGGGAAAACCCGTGGTCTTGATTGTTTTCAGTGGCCGGCCATTGGCCCTCAACTGGGCCGCGAGTCACGTACCGGCGATTTTGCAGGCTTGGTTTCCAGGAGTGCAAGCTGGACCGGCGCTCGTACGAACACTTTTTGGCGATGTGAGCCCGAGCGGGAAGCTTACCGTTTCCATGCCTCGCAGCGTGGGCCAAGAACCCCTCTACTATGATGCATTGAATACCGGACGTCCTGCGGATGGCGTTGATCTCAGTCGTCCACCGGCCAACAACCACGAAAAATACCATTCGCGCTATGTGGACGAAGAAAATGCTGCGCTCTTTCCGTTTGGATACGGACTCAGTTATACCCAATTTAGTTACTCTGCTTTGGAACTGAGCGTATCCCAGCTGAGTGCTAGCGCGCTCAACGAGAAGACCGGGCAACCGCTGCATGTGTCCACCACGGTGAGAAATGCTGGATCGCGCGCTGGGGATGAAATTGTAGAACTCTACGTCCGCCTTCGGGGAACCAGTGTCGCCCTTCCGGTAAAACAACTCGAGGGATTTCGAAGGCTTACTCTCTCACCAGGAGAATCAAAGCGGGTCGAATTCACCATAGGACGCGATGAACTTGCCTTCTGGAACATCGATATGCAGGATTTAGTTGAGCCGGCAAGTGCCACTGTATGGATCGGCCCTAGCTCCGCGGAGGGTGAGAAAGCAGATTTCGTTATTGCGAAGTAGCAACAGAATCCTTGATGCGAGCTGGCTATCCTCGACCAGTGTCCGGCTTTGGGCCAGAGCTTAAGGGTGTTGAGGTGCCGGGGTCTTCTCTGTCTCGATGCGTACCGGCGCGAGTTCAACCGCGTCGTGGGAGCCTCCGTACGCCTGATTCCCCGAACGGCTCCTCTGTTGCTCTGCCAACGCATTTAAGCGGACAAAAATAGCGCGCTCCTGTTCGGCTTTCTTCGGGAGTTTCGCCTTGGCGTAGGCCTTCGCGAGATTAAAGTGCACTTCTGGGCTACCCGGAGCAAGCTTGCTGGCCCATTCGAGTTCCTGCACGGCCTGCTCGTCCTGACCCAGTTCGAGGCATGCACGTCCAAGGACGTAGTGCGATTCGACGGAGTCCGGAGCAAGTTGTACAGCCCGCTGAGCGTAAGCCAATGCCTCTGCTGGACGGTGCCGCTTTAGCGCCACTGATGCCAAGCTGACGTAAGGCAGTTCGCTCTCCGGCGAAACTTGCAATTCTGCGCGCAGTTGTATTTCCGCCTCGTCAAATTCCGAAAGCGCGACAAGTGCCGTTCCATAGGCATAGTGAAGAAACGGGACAGAGGGATACTCCTTCAACAGAACTTGGAATTTGGGATAAGCCTGGTCGTATTTGCTATTCAGTAGCAGCGCAGCGATCTCGCCCGCAGATTGCACCAGAGCGCTTCTTGACGGCTCCACTTGGTCAGGTAGCAAGCGCATACGGAGCAGCGCCATCCCGAGAGCGATCTGAACCTCTTTTGCGAGCGTTCCCGAACGCGTTCCTGGTGCCAGTGTTTCCATGGCGCTTTCAAATTGGCCGCTTCGATTCTCTAGCACGGCCAAGTGATATCTTGCAAGGCCCACCGCTTCCGGGCTTCCACCAAAGCCTAGTTCTTCGCCGCGTTGCAAATGGATAAGAGCGTTCTTGTAATCCTTCATCTCAAATTCACAAAGCCCCATCACCGCCCATGCCGTTCCGAAGTTTTGCCGTCGCTTCACCCAGCTCTTGAGTTCAGAAATGGCCTCGGGATAGTGGCCGGCAGAGTAGTCGAGCATGGCCAAGTT
>Ga0210409_10001808_pt1 | contig 26852 bp, 21 predicted proteins | sample IncBWH17MmetaG_FD_161649 | JGI IMG/M metagenome (GOLD analysis project Ga0210409, IMG submission 161649) | Forest soil microbial communities from Barre Woods Harvard Forest LTER site, Petersham, Massachusetts, United States - Inc-BW-H-17-M | ecosystem: Environmental > Terrestrial > Soil >...
AACTGGAGAAACAAACCCACCCGCACTCCGCTCTGCCGCAGCCGCGCGACGGCCGCGCGAGTCTGCTCGATGGAGATGCCCTTCTCCATCGCGTCCAGAATGCGCTGCGAACCCGACTCCGCTCCGAGCCAAACCTCGTGTGCGCCCGCGCGCTGCAGCGCTCGCACGTTTTCATCGGTCATCAGGTCCGCTCGCGTCTGACACAGAAACGGGGTGCTCAGCCGGGCCGCCGCAACGGCTTCGGACCACGCCACCAGCCAGCGCGACTTGAGCCCGAGGATGTCATCGCAGAACCACAGGTGGTCCGGCGCGTACCGGTCGCGTAAGAGCCGCATTTCGGCGATGACGTTTTCCGGCGAGCGGCTGTGATACGTGTTGCCGTAGACGGGCTTCGCGCACCAGTTGCACTTGTAGGGACAACCTCGCGTGGTCACGATGTTGAGCGAGAAGTACCCGTGCCGGCGCCGCCAGAAGGCGCGGTAGCGTTCGATGTCCACGAGGTCCCACGCGGGCAACGGCAGCGCATCGAGGTCATGCAGCAGCTTGCGCGCGCCGGTGCGCCGGAGAAGGCCGTGATGAAGAAGCGCGAGCCCGGGTATCGAGGCGACGGCGCGGTCGCGCACCTGGTCGATATCGCCACCGCCTTCGTCGAAACGCGCCAACAGATCGCCGAGCGTCAGCTCGCCCTCGCCGAGAAGGACGAAATCGGCGCCCGAGCGAAGGTACGTCTCTGGATCATCGGCCGCGTCGTGGCCTGCGACGACAACGGCCAACCCGAGTGCGTGCGCCTCTCGGGCCATGTCGCAAGCCACCGCGCGCATGCTCGACAGGCACATCTTGGTAAACCAGTTGAACGAGTCGTCGTAGAGCACGACAACGTCGGGCCGATGTCGGTCCAACGCGCGTCGGAAGTCGGACGTGTCGCTGTCGAGCATCGGGTCGTAGAGGGCGACCTCGTGGCCGAGCGCGCGCGCCTGCGCCGCGGCAAAGAGCGTAGCCAACGGGGGATAGGGCTTGCCGATGGCGAACTGTTTGGCGTCACGCGTCAGCAAGTGACCGTGCGCGAAGAGGACCCTGGCCACGAGCTGTGACGCTACCGCGCTTTGGCGGGGGCGCCAGTCGATTCAGCTGTTAGCGGGGGATTCACCAAAGCCGGGATCGCATCCCTACCCGAAGAGAGCAAACGCAGTGCTGGCAGGTGGCGTCGCAACCGACATCCAGTCCACGGCGGAAAAGCACCATCTCATCATCGAGCAACGCGCGTAGCGTCTTTTTGCGCAGATTGCCGACTGCAGGTTGGAAGAAGCAAGGTCGCACCGTTCCATCCGCCTCAACCACCGCGCTGGACCAGGGCGCGTTGCAATGCACTTCGGGGAAGGGGCCGCGATGATTGTGCGCGCGGTAGTATCGCGCAAGCTTGCGAAGGCGTTCGCCACGCTCAGCCACTCGGCCGCGCCGGAAGGCATCCGCGTGGCTCACGAGCGCATTTTCGATAACCGTTTCGAACTCGACTACTTCGGCGGAGTCGAGCAGAAGCCCATGCGGATTTGGCTCCATCCTCAGCGCGCCGCGTCCGAAGGCATCCGAGCTGACGTCCGCGGTAAGAAACGAGATTTGATCGAGGCCCATGGCCGAAGCCTTGTCGATCAAGTCGGGAAGCGCTCGGAAGTTGCGCTGTTGCAGGGTCGATCGGGCCCGCACGGGCAGCTCGGGTCGCAGTTCCTTGAGACGCCGCACTCCGCGCTCCACGGCCGCCAGGCCATCGACTCCGCGTACGCTGCGATAAAGCTCGGCGGTATGCCCGTCGAGCGAGATGGTGACCGCAGCGAAGCGAGCTGCCACCGCCTCGGCGTGCCGCTCGAGAGCCAGTCCGCTGGTCAGCAGGTGCAACACGACGCCTTGAGCCAGAAACAAGTCGGCCAATTCGAAGACATCCTCGCGCACCAAGGGCTCGCCCCCGGTGAAGATCACGAGTTTCGTTTTCAACGCGCGAAGCTCTCGGCAGAGCGCGGCCACCTCGTCCCGACGGAGGTCGGTAGCGCCATCGGTGCGCCAGTACTCGCAGGAGACACATCGCGAGTTGCAGCGGGAAGTCGGCGAGTACAGAAGGATCGGGAGCGCCCAGGTGCGGTTTGTTCGCACGTTGAGCAGGACGAGGGCGTTGCTTAGCAGGCGAGAGGGGGTCAGTGCGTAGCCCCGCGGTGGATGACGTGTTGGACCAATAGCGCCCCACCATCGTCAATGCCATGCCAGGATGGGTTCCCAAGACCACTTCGATTGCGTCATGAAAATGGTTCCCTGGCTTCCGGCAAGCGGTGCAGTCTTGGCGCTCGTCGCTCTCGCTCTTGTCGCATGGTGGTTGCGCACCCGACCGTACCGCAACGTCTTTCGTATCCCGTCACGAAGAGACGATTCTTTCACTTGCCGCGGCGAGCATCCGACCTTTTCGGTTTTGGCGATGCCCGACGGATTCGAACTGCCGGCCGGCGTGGTCGGTGGGGGACAGAGTGCATTTCTCACATTGAGAGTTGAAGCAACGCCGATGGGCCGGTTGGTAGACCCCTTCATCGAGTTTTGGCACGGCAAAGCGAGATATCGTCAATACTTCGAAAGAGGCGCGGCCGGCCGGCGCCACTTGAACCTATCACCGCTCTTCCAGGACGGCGGAAGATCCGCGTTGACCCGCGTGAATCTGCGCGGCAGTGCGATCCATTGGAAAGGCGAGGCTCGGCTGGCCCTTTTCGAACCGCCCACCCTCCGCGACGCGGAGGTCCTCGTGTTGGCGCCTCATGCGGACGATGCCGAGATTGCGACTTTCGGCATGTACGTGGGCCACAAGGCGTGGGTGGTCACGATCACAGCCGGCGATGCAGGGATGGCGAGTTTTTCAGAGGTGGTTCCGCACAACGCGCATTCGGCTCAGTGGAGCGCTCTCTTGCGTGTCTGGGACAGTCTGACCATTCCGCAGCTAGGCGGTGTGCCGCCGGAGCGATGCCTCAATCTGGCCTATCCGGACGGCCGGCTCCGACAGATGTACGAGCAACCCGATCGAGCCTTCAGTGTCGCGTGCGAAAAAGAACGTTCACGCCGCATGCTTCGCTTGCGAAACCCGGCCGCAGAGTTTCAAGGAGGCGATCCTCAATGCACTTGGAAGGGCCTAATTGACGAACTTCGATGCTTGCTCGAGAAGGCGAAGCCGGACGTCGTCCTTTGCCCTCATCCGCTCGTAGACGGGCATCATGACCACGTGTTCACCACGGTCGCCATCGAGGAAGCGCTTCGCCGCGCCTCCCACAAGAGTCCCTTGTTCCTTCTCTACGTCGTCCATCGACGTGACGTACCGCTATATCCTTTCGGCCCGAGGATGGGGCTGGTGTCGTTTCCCCCTTGGACCGATGAACAATGGCTCGCCGACTCGATCTACTCCCATCCGCTGGCGGCCGATGTCCAACAGACCAAGTACTTCGCGGTCGAGGCCACGCATGACTTGCGAACGTATACTACGGGCGAGCCCGGAACCTTGGGCCAGGTCTTGACGACCCTCAAGCAGGAGATCTCGGCACTCCTAAGCGGCACCGGGCGTCCGGCGGCCAGCTTCCTTCGCCGGGCTCCGCGACCCAACGAGATTTACAGCGTAGTGTCAGCCGAGTCGCTTTCGGAGTTGGTTCGGCGAGCGCTTGCGCACGACTCGGGCGCTGGGGCTTGAGATGTCGAGTGCAGCTCAATGGGCCAGGACTCTCTGGCGGCGCGCACGCCACGTGCTCCCTCTGCGCTCTGTCCGTCGCCTAGCGCCAGAGGACGCATATCGCCTTTGGTCAGAGACCTATGACTCAGAGGCGGACAACGTCCTGCTCGCGCTCGAGCGACACGTCTTCCTAGGGTGTCTTTCCGACGCCTCGGTGGCCGGCAAGGTGGTTGTGGACATCGGCTGCGGTACGGGTCGCCACTGGGACAGCCTCCTCTCGCGCCAACCTTGTCAGCTCCATGGGGTGGACACCTCCGCCGAGATGCTGGCCCGCCTTCGGATGCGATATCCAGACGCGAGGCTGCACCGGCGCACCGGCACAAGGATCGGTGAATTCGGAGATGGTTGCGTCGACCTCGTGGTGTCCACGCTCATGCTCGGGTATGCACGCGACCTTCGGGACGAGCTGCGAGAGTGGACGCGACTACTCCGGCTCGGGGGGGAAATCATCGTCACCGAGTTTCACCCCGAAGCGCTCCGGCAAGGGATGATGAGAACGTTCGTCCATCGAGGTAAGACCTACGAGATCGAGCACGAACGATTCACGGTGGAAGAGCTACGATCGCTCTTCCAATCTCTCCATCTAGAGATCGTTTGTTTCCTAGAGAGAACGCTCGACGAGAGTGTCCGGGCCAGCTTCGAACGCCAGAACCACACCGATGCCTATTTCAAAGGCTTCGGGATCCCACTCGTCCTGGGCTTTCGACTGCGTAGAGCGCGATGATCATCCGGGGTGTGCAACTCGTTGGCGAAGAAGCGGGGCCTCGAGAGATCGTCGTATTGGGGCCCACCATCGTTCGGGTGAGCGAGCCGTCGGCGCATCCATCGCACGGCGACCCGCTAATTGACCTCGGCGATGCAATCGCATTTCCGGGCCTTACCAATTCCCATGATCATCTCGAATTCAATCTGTACCCCCCGCTGGCGCACAAGCTGTACGCCGACTACGTGGAGTGGGGCGAGGACATCCAGCGACGCGATGGCAATGTCATTTCGTCGGTCGAACGCGTGCCGAGAGCCTGTCGCCTGCGGTGGGGAGCCCTAAAGAACCTGCTCTGTGGGGTGACCACCGTCGCGCATCACGGCAACCCGCGCGACGAACTGAGCGGGTTGCCTATTGGTATCATCGGAGGATTGTCGGTCCATTCGGTGCGCTGGGCACCCCGCTGGCGATGGCAGCTCAACGCGCCGTTCGACCGTTCCCCGTACATCTTCCACATCGGGGAAGGGACCTCGTCGGCGGCACGGCTCGAGATCGATGAGCTGCTCCGATGGAACTTGTTTCGAAGACCGCTGGTCGGCGTTCACGCGATTGCCATGCGCCCGGAGCAAGCGGCGCGCTTTCAGGCCATTGTGTGGTGTCCCCTGTCGAACGAGTCTCTCTATGGCGCAACAGCCGACGTAGCCTCATTGAAACGCAACACGGCAGTCCTCTTCGGCACCGATGCGACCCTCACAGCCGACTGGAACTTCTGGAACCACCTTCGGCGCGCCCGAGCTCTGCGCGCGCTCCATGACCGCGAGCTCTTCGACGCTCTGACATCTGCGGCAGCAGTCGCCTGGCGCCGATCAAGGACTGGTCGCGTCGCCGCGGGCATGGTGGCCGACATCGTTGTTGCGCGCAAGAATGCACAAGATCCGTGGGACGCCTTTTTCGCAGTGAACCCGGAGGACATCCTGCTCGTCCTACGAGAGGGCTCAATCGTCTTGTGCGACGCGTCCGTCGACGTGGGTCCCCTGGTAGGGTCGTTCTCGGTCGTCCGGCTCGGCTCGAGAGAAAAGCTGGTCGCCGAAGATGTTCCCTGGATGTTCGCTGCCCTGCGGAACTGTGGCGTTGAGTCCAACCTCCCGATCGCCGAGCCGCGGGCCAGATAGCAGCAAAGACGTGACTGAACGCGCGCTCGATCGATGGGTCACGTGGGGACTCGTCCTCTATACCCTGGCCATCGCGGCCGCCCTGCTATTGACCGGAACGCACTCATGGTCGCGCTGGACCGACCTTCGAGCGGTCCTCGGCATGGGCAGCGCCGATATCACCTACGACGATGGCTTCTATTACTTGAGGATCGCCCAGCACATTGCGCATGGCGCTGGCTCGACCTTCGATGGAGTGCACCCCACCAATGGCTATCACCCGCTGTGGCTGCTCTGCCTGATCCCGATCTTCTGGGTCACGCGCGAGCCTGATATCGCCCTCCTATCTGCGGTCGCATTGCAGGTACTGATGATGTCGATCTGCACTGGCCTGACCTACTGCGTGGCGCGGTTCGACTTTGGAAGGTTGGGTGCGATCCTGGCGGCGCTCTTATGGGTTCACACTCAGCTTCCTTACCGCACAACGCTATCGGGTATGGAGTCCGGCATCCACGCCGCGTGCACCATTACCGTGATCTACTTCTACCGGCGGTCGTTCGCAGACCGTAGGCCGCAACCACGCGCACATCTGGTGCTCGGAATGCTGCTTAGCCTGACGTTTCTCGCTCGGCTGGACACTATCCTGCTCTTCTGCTGCGTCGCCATGGCATTGGGGTGGCGCGAACTTCGTGCTGGGTTCACGGCCGACAGTCTTCGACGCTTGCTCGCCTTATGCTTACCCGTCGCTGGAGTCCTACTTCTGTACCTGAGTACGAACCTACGGTTGTTTGGCCACGTAGTGCCGGTGAGTGGTGTCATCAAGCGCGATTGGGCGGCGCGACTTCTCGCCCAGGACCCGGTGTACCAAGCCCACGGCTGGCTGGTCGCAAAGCTGGTCAACCTGCTCTGGGCACCTCGTTATATGAAGCACGTTTACATGCTGTTTCTGTTCGTTGGATCCGTCGGCGTCGCCGGGATATGGCTGTTGACCATCGCCACGCGGAAAGGGAACAAGGTGCACCCGCGGCTGACCTGGGTCGTAACGTGGTTCGCCCGTGCTCCCCTATTGTGGGGATCGCTGGTTCTCTTCAGCGGCCTGCAGCTCTCGTTCTTCCTGGTCGTGTACCACGATGGGTATAGCTTTCAGCGCTGGTACTACGTCATCCAACCATGGTTTGGGGCGATGATGATAGCGGCGGTCGCGGAGAACACCTGCGGTTGCGTGCGCTCGTACGCTCCACGACTTACTCGTGCCCCGCATCTGGCATCTTTCATTTCGATCGCCGCCCTCTCCGCGGTGCCGCTCGCCTCGGCGCGCACGCTGATGCAATGGCACAAGGAAGCACGCTTGGGGGTTTCTCGTGAACCACTCTTCGCCGCTGCTCAATGGGTCGGAGCCAATGTGCCAAGTACCGCAGTCGTTGGTGCCTGGAATGCAGGAATCATCAGCTACTTATCGCAACGGCGTGTTGTCAACCTCGACGGAAGGGTCAACTCATGGGATTTTTATCAAACGAAGCAATATGACCTGTGCCGATACTGGCGGGAAGCGGACGTGAGCTATCTGGTCGACACGTTTAAAATTGACAGTGAAGTCGCATTCATCAATACATTTTATGCGCCCGGCGTCGACCTTTCGTCCTGCTTTGCCCAGTTTGACCGGGTCTGGACCGGCCCTGCCTACCTGGGCACATCGCAGCATGCGATGGCTTTCAAACTTTACTGAGCGTTGAGCTACGAAAGGTTTTAGCTTCTACATCGCTTCCTCCTGACCCAGGCTGGCTGATGCGGTCGATGGCCGACTTTTGCTCGTAAGCGCAGGCTGTCGAATTGGTACACGCGGACTGTCGGACCGGCGTCGATTGTTCGGGGCCGGCGAACGCCTGTGCCGCACTCGCCTACCAGCCGACGACGCGCATGCCCCGGAACACTTCGCTCGCATGTTCGTTTCGTTGGCCGGCGCTCGAGAAGGCTGGATTCGCTAGCCCAAGCCTTCGAATGACGCACTAGCAAGGCGGACACGCACACGTGTTCGTCAAAGGGCCGCGCCCGTCGCGTGGACTCGCGGTTCCCTCGATTACAAACGCATCCGGATGCCACGGACTCGTGCGTCGATCCGACGGAGGGCCCGGCGGCAACAATGCACTTGCACGTGGGCGAGCTTGACGCTCGTGCGAGTGCGTCTGTCTCTCCGACGGGGATAGCGGAAACGCCCACGAGTCCTCGCGAAAGATGCTCCTACCCAGTCGACTCGCGTTTGAGTCAAGCGTTTACGCTCGCGAGAACGACGTGCTCGCGCACGAGCGCAGTGGACTCGTGGGCGCGAACGATTGACTCACGCGAGAGTAAGGAGGATTCGCGTGCGAGTCAGGCTGAAAGGCGCGAGTGTCCGCTTGGAAGGCGCCCACGTCCAGTGGATTCGCCTCCGAGTCGAGGGCGTACGCGTGCGAGAACAACGTGCTCGGGCGCGAGTCGAGGGCGTGAGGGCGCACGCGCGCGAGAACGACGCGAGAACCGGGGTGCATCGCAGGATGTCCCACCTATTTGCGATGATGCGTCAGAGGTTTTGGCGCCCTTTCCGATTAACCAAGTAGGAGGACGTCGAAGCCGGGCGCCATCCCCGAGAGGGGATCGACCACCCACGGTGGGTGGGGCGCTGGATCGCATAGGACCGCCTCCAGAAGGAGAAGGAATGTCCATGGCTACCCAATCGAAAGGCAAACAATCGGTGTCCGCCCTCGCGACGCAACTCATCGCGGGGACGAACAAGCGCCTCGCGGGCAGGACGCAAGTCTTGATCGCGGGGAGCTCGTACACGCCGGCGCAGGCGATCGAGAAGCTGCAAGCGATCGTGAACCTGCGAAGCGACGTGGACGTCGCGAAGGCCTCGACCAAGGCGAAGCTTGCGAGTGAAAAAGCGGACATGCCGGCACTGCGCGCGTTCATGGGCGCGTTCGTGACGTTCGTGAAGGCCGCCTTCAGCAGCCAGCCCGACGCGCTCGCGGACTTCGGATTGCATCCGAAGGCGCGAACACCGCTGACGGTCGAGCAAAAGACCGCCGCCGCCGCAAAGCGCAAGGCAACACGCGCGGCGCGGAACACGATGGGCTCTAAGCAGAAAAAGAGTGTTAAGGGTGACGTCACCGGCGTCACCGTGACACCCATCACTGCTCCGAAGCCCCCCGCGGCCGCCCCGACCGGCCCAAGCGCCCCTGCAACAAGCACGGCTACCACGGCCACGACCGCCACGACCGCCGCACCCGCAGCATCCGGTGCGGCGCCGAGCACGGGCACGACTCCGCATACCAGCTCACCGAGCTAGCGTCCGGAGAAGGGCCTTGACCCAGGGAAGCGGGAAGCGCCGTTCCGATCGAATCGGTCGGCGTTTCCCGCGGCCCACTATCCATTTCGGAGCGAATAGCTCGGCGAGACGGGTTGGGTACCAGCACAACGTCGGGAATCACCGACTGATATTCCGCGTGCGTGTGGTGCTCGCGCGTCCGCCGGAGCTTGCCTTCCTGCGCTTCATGTGGGCGAAGCAGGAGGGCGAACCATCCCGTGGATGTGTGTGGTCAACATCGAGATGAGTTGCCTCGAGCGAACGCAACTTTCTCCGCGCATCGGCCGATGGGGACTTAAACGCCAGAAGAATCGAGGGGTGGCAAGCGAGCCGTCCCCGAGTACCCTCCGCGGCGCGGCGACACAATGACCAATCACGCTAGTCATGCACTCCGTCTCCTTCGCGGGTTGCTCCTCTCCGCGACCTTCGCTGTGGGCCTCTCTTGCGCCGGACCGGATTTCGTTGCACGAACGCTGGCCGAGGGCGGCGCCGACGCGGGCGGCGAGGATGCGACGCTGCCGACCGTCATCATTTGCTCACCGTGCGAAGACCCAACGGGGACGATGGACGCCACCGCAGCCGATGCAGCGAGGGACGGGGACGGTTCGAATGGGAATGCGGCGGACGGAACGCTCGCCTCTGACGCAATGCCGACCCCAGAGGCCGGCTCGGAGGGCAGCGCAGAGGGCGGCATCGACGGCGGCAGATGCAATGCCAGTCAGTCCTTCGGTCCCCCCACCGCCGTCGCCGGCATCAACACCGCCTTCAACGACTATACGATGCGACTCTCGCCAGATGAGACGGTTGCCTTCTTCACGAGCGATCGTCCATACGACGCGGGGTCGGTCTCGGGACTCTTCCAAGCGAGTCGCGGAACGACAGCCGCTTCCTTTGGGGCGGCGTCTCCGGTGTCAGGCATTACCGGAAACTTCGCCGATCCGTCTCCCACCGGGGATTTGCTGATCCTCTTTTTCAATGTCAACGGTGGCACCGGGATAATCTACTCGGCCTCTCGCGCGAGCACCGTGAACAGTTTTGGCAGTCAAGCTCAGGTCGCCAACGTACGCGGCTCGGGCAGCGACTATACGTCGTACATCTTGCCGGACGGCAACGCTCTCTACTTTAGTTCCGATCGGCCCGGTGGAATGGGGGCAGCTGACATATGGCGTTCAGCTGGCTCTGGGGCGAGCGGCCTCGGGACACCTGTTGACGTATCTGGGATCAACTCATCGGCAGACGAATGGTCGATTGCCGTAACGCCCGATGACTTGACGATCTACTTCGGATCGACCCGAACGGACGGCGGTGCGCAGGGCGGCTACGATATTTGGACCGCGACGCGTTCCTCGCCTACCGCGTCTTTCTCTTCACCGACGATCATCGCCGCCGTCAACAGTCCTCAGGACGACGTTCCGACGTGGATCTCACCCGACAACTGTCGCCTTTACCTGAGCAGCAAGCGTGCGGGGGGAATGGGAGGGCTTGACATGTACGTGGCCGTACGAGGCCCGTGAGCTGATGAGATGAGTGCTGAGACGCCCGCTATGCTGGCCGACGAAATCGCTGCGAGCGCCGGCCAGTGGACCGTTTCGAACGCACTCTTGCGCCCCATGGACCGCAGGAACAATGGGTCGTTTGACATTTCAATATCGATTGCGGGAAGGGATGTGTGGAGCAACGTCCACTTGTGGGCCGACCCGCCAGCGGCAAGGCAAAGCGTCCGGCAATCGAGCTCCACGCCACACGGCTCTGCGGCATCACAGGCTTTCCCGCCTTGGTTCCCGCAGACTGATCAGTCGGCGAGCGATCGCCAACTCCCACGAGTGGTCGTAATAGCCGATCGCATACCGCCACTTCGCAAGATTGCGCAGCACCCCTTTGCTAAGCGGGGACGCGGTGTAGTCCTGCATCGTCGGGAACCGACAGCCCAAGACGCGCGCAAAGTCCTTCACTCGCCTGCGCGTGCGAGGAGTTAGCCAGGGCGCGTCCTCGTGGCAAATCCAGCTTACCCACTGCGGCTCGGCCCATTCCTCCGGCGTGGAAGGGAGCGACGGGCCCGAAGGGCCGTAACTCCGGAGCATGGGTAACTGCGCTGTCGAGCGCTGCCTCTCTTTGAGCTTGGGATCGCGTTGAGGCGTGGGCGTGTAGTAATGGAGAATGATTTCGGAGTCCGGGTTTATGCTCTTGATTTTCCTGATGAACGAAAAAGTCTTGTCGATCTGATCCTCGGGATCCTCGGGACCACCCAAAATAAACGAAAACTCCGGTACAACGCCGTATTCACGGCAGCGCACAGCGACCTCCAGCGTGTGCTCGACTCGGGCACCCTTCTTCATCCGCTTGAGGATGTCGTCGCTGGCCGCCTCTGCTCCGAAGAATGCCATACGGAGGCGGCTCCTTCGGATCTTCTCCCAAGTTGCGGCCGAAAACTTCGCCAACGTGTCTGTTCGCGCGAAACACCAATAGGGCAAGTCGATGGCTGCAAGCGCCTCGAGGATGGGAACGCTGCTGTCCTCCCGATCGAAGAAGTTGTGATCATAAAACATGATGCAGTCGGCACCCCAGCGATCCCGCAACATGCCGATGGATTGCAGCAGTCTGCCAGACTCCTCGAGCTCGGTCTTCCCGTTCCACATCGACACGACACCGCAGAATTGACACCTGTAACGGCATCCGAGCGCGGACTGATAGACGGCTGTGCGCGACCCCATGAAGCTCGGCCGCAAGTAGCCGCGCACGTCCACGCGCTCGTATGGAAGGAGCGGGAACGCGCCGGGCGAGGCCACGGGACGATCCGCGTTGTGGATTGGCTGACCACCACGCTTCCAAGTGAGGCCAGCCACATCCTGGATTGTCGTCGTATCGCGCGCTGAATCGGAAAGCGTCGGGGGCCCCGCATCGGGTAGGCGTGCCAAAAGCTCGAGCAGCGTCTGTTCGCCCTGACCGCGAATGAGATAGTCAACATATGGAGCGTTGATCGCCGCATTCGGATACAGCGTGGGGAAGTACCCGCCCCAAGCAATCGGCACCGACGGAAAGGCAGCGCGAACTGCCGCCGACAGCTCTATGGCGGTCGCGACCTGAGGTCCCGTCATAACCGTAATTCCGACGAGCGCGTGCGGGCGTTCTCTCAACTCCGCCTGGACCACGCGCACGGGCTCGACTTCCACGTTTCCGTCCACAATGCGCCAACCGCAGCGACCTTCCAGAACGGCTGCGAGGTTCAGAAGCGATAGAGGCAGACGTGTGCTGCTCGGTGAGTGGACTGAGGGGTTGATCAGAACCACGCTCGACGAATTCATGGCAGCGCCTTCGTTTGACACCATCGAGCCGAGCCTTGATACCATGGCTCATGCACTGCAGCTATTTCGGTACTGAATTCTGTCGACGGAGGGCCGTAGCGCGATAAATTTCGAGGGCCCTTCGACCAACGGCCGACCAGCTGAGTTCGCGTCGGAAATGCGCAATTACCATGTGACGTTGCGCAGTGAAGTCGACGCCCGCAAGTCGCTCAAGAGCCCGCGCCAACTCCTCGGCGTTTCCTGGGGAGAAAAGGGCACCAAGGCGCCCTCCGTCCGTCAACGCGCGAAACGGCGGAATATCAGTGACGACTGGGGTCACTCCGAAAGACAGGGCTTCGATCAAAGAGAAACAAGCGACCTCGTGATGACTGCCGAGGACGAACACATCGGCCGTCGCATAGAGATCGGGAAGTTCGCTACGGTCGATCCGACCTTGAAGGTGGACCCGCGAGGCAAGCGCGGGACATTGCGCGATTCGAGAGTTCACGTCGGTCAACAACTGATCGTCGCCGAAGACCATCGTGAGCGCAGCTTCCGGAAGGGCGGCAGTGGCCCGCGCGAATCCGTCGAGCACAGTGAGCGGATCTTTGTTCGCGTCGAGGCGCCCCACCCAGAGCAGTGATGGGCTACCAGGCAAGCGCTCCTCTCGATTCGACTTGCGTGGCCACGAGTCCAGATCCGTGCTGGCTTCCGGGACTGCGTGGACAGCGTTGCTGTTATGGATGATCCCGGCAGACAGCCACGGTGCCGCTTGGTCGCGTGCCGTGAACAAGAAGCCGTCCGCGGGGCGTAGGCCGAACCGATAAAATGTCCGCCCTCGCCAGGTGTGAAAGCTAGGCGAATGCGGCCCAAACCCTCCATGATCCCGTACCAAGATCGCTACTGCACGGCCGACACTCCAACGGAGTTGCCGCACCAGCATTGGAAATACCAGACCCTTCACGTCGACTGCCGTGGGATCGAGAACATCGACGCTCTGCGCAACCCGTCGGCCCCGGAACCATGGCGCGGGGTACGGCGATTCACCGTCGACGACAAAACGGTAGTCGACCATTCCGTGCCGAACGAGTGCGTCCCGTCGGAAGCGCTGCACGACCGTTACCGCATCGGCTCCCGCCTCGACCAACGCTTCTGCCCAGCCCGTCAACGAATGGTAGCGTGCGAGGAGAGCCTCCGGATCGTCGAAATCCGGATCGAACGCGCAGTTGACCAGAGCAATGCGCAGCGTCACAACCGTTTGGTCACCCAGTTTAGACTCGGGCACACGACCCCCGGCCACGGTTCGGGGAACGTCGAACCGTGATTGCCGCCACCGGACACCGCAAACGAGACGTAGGGTCGGCGTGGAGCGAGCATTCGCACCCCGGGAATTTCGAAACTCAGCTCGACCAGATACATGCGGCGGTTTAGTAGTGCGCCGGGAACAGTACACACGGTCGTATACCGACCAGGCGGCTGCTCGGCATCGCGGGCGAGGTGATCAGTCGACTGGAAAGCGAGCTCCCCTTCTTGCGTCGAGATGAGCAGCACCGTTCGAATCCCGCGCAAGGTCACCATGACCTCGTATTCGATCTCGACACGGATTGGCTCTGTGGCGTCAAATAGCGCGCGCGCCTGGCCCGCATCATCGAGCACCCGGATTCCATGGAGCCGTAGATCGGCGAACTCGAGACCGGCGGGCCCGAAGCGAACCTGCCCGTCTCTTTCGCCTGCAGCCGTCGCCGAGTTGGCAAGGTAGTAGGCGATGGCCTCGTCCGCGCGACCGTCGAACTGTACCATCCCGCCGCCGAGGACGACGGCTCGCGAACAGAGCGACCGAACGGCACCCAAATTATGACTTACGAACAACACGGTACGGCCATGCCTTGCGACGTCACCCATCTTGCCGAGACACTTTTTCTGGAATGCCGCGTCGCCCACCGCCAGAATCTCGTCGACAATCAGGGTGTCCGGCTCGAGGTGAGCGGCAACCGCAAAGGCCAATCGCATGTACATTCCGGTGGAATAGTGCTTAACCGCAGTATCGAGGAACGCTTCGATTTCGGCGAAGCTCACGATTTCGTCGAACTTAAGCGCGATCTCCGTTCGCCGCATTCCCAAGATCGCGCCATTCAAATACACGTTCTCCCGCCCGGTCAGCTCCGGATGGAACCCCGTGCCCACCTCCAGCAAGCTCCCGACCCGGCCACGGATCTCCGCTTCCCCCTCGGTCGGCTCGGTGATACGCGAGAGGATCTTGAGCAGGGTTGACTTGCCAGCGCCGTTGTGGCCGATGATTCCGACCACCTCACCCGATCGCACTTCGAAGCTGACGTCCTTCAGTGCCCAAATTGTATTGGCGTCGGCCGCGACCCTGGCGTTATGGCGCAGGCTTACCCAGGAAACAAGCGACTCACGCAACGTCTCGAAGTGCACCGCGCGGTCGGCATCGCCGAGCCGATAGCGCTTGCCGAGATGAGACGCTCTGATGACCGCGCCGCCCATCGTCATAAGCGATCTGCAAGCGTCCTTTCAACGCGGTTGAAGTAACCAAGAGAGGCGATGAGAACGACCAGGATCGTGGCCGTCGAGACGGCGAGAGGCGCACCCGGAGCGGGCCGCCCAAGGACGCACCACCTAACACCCTCGACGACTCCCGATATGGGATTGAGGCCGAGCAGCACCGCCTTCCATCCGCCGTGGACAGAAGTCGACGAGTAGAGGACGGGCGTACAGAACAACCACAGCTGCGTGACGAAAGGCGCGACGTGCCGTACATCCCTGAACTGCACGTTGAGCGCGCTGAGTCCTATTCCGAAGCCCAGCGCGGCGAGAAATGCCATGGCGACAAACGCGGGCAACAAAACGATCTGCGGTGCCGGAGGTACCCGGTAAAAGAGCATGATCATCAGGAGGACTACGAACGCGATTGCGAAGTCGATGAGCGCAGTGATCGCGGACGCCACGGGAACGATGAGACGAGGGAAATAAACCTTCGTGATCAAATGTTGGCTTGCTAACAGGCTGTTGCCCGCGGTCGATAGCGAATTTGCAAATAGGAGCCATGGCAGCATCCCGCAGTAGTAGAAAACCTCCGGCGGCATTCCGTCCGTAGAGATGTTGCCGAACCGGGAGATCATCGTGAAGAGAATCATCGTGAAGAGAGGTTGAACGATCGCCCAGCCGATACCCAGCACTGTTTGCTTGTAGCGAACTTTGATGTCGCGGGTGGCTAGTACCCAGAATAGCTCGCGATATTGCCATGCCTCGAATAGGTCCGGCAGCTGCCAGCCTCTCTCGGCGCGCACGATCACGACGCGGGACGTTTGTGCCGACTCCGGGGCCTCCTTCCGAGGAGCAGGATGTTTCCTGTCCAGTCGCGTTTCGCGCTCGTCTACGCTGGGCTCGGCCGACATCGTCGGCGGCGATCATAGCGCGTCACGCGTGGTGCCGCGTCCGTCGCCGACGGCCCGGGCGCGAATTGACATCATCGCCGGTGAGTGTAGACGAACCCCAGTGGTCGGTGTTTCCCATACCAACTCCGCTCGTTCGGATGGGCGCACCTCGAGAGACAACAACTTCGACGCGCTTAGGCTGCTCTTTTCGGTAACCGTTCTGGTGGTCCACAGCTTCAGCATGACTCGGGGCGCTCCGGAATCAGCGCGTGGCGGGCTCGTGGACCATCTTCGTCGGTTCGACCTGATAGAAAACGTCGGAAGGCCGTGTCTCATTGGCTTCTTCGCGATCGGAGGTTATCTCGTTTGCAACAGCTATCTATCGAGCCGAAACGTCCTGTCGTACATTTGGAAGCGCCTTCTGCGAATCGTGCCTGCGTTTTTACCGATCGCGCTGTTGAGTGTGCTCCTTGTCGGTCCAATCGGAAGCGACGACGCCCGCGCGTACTTTCGCGATTTGGACGTCGTGGACCAAGTGCGGGCAATCGCCACGCTTCATGTATCGCCAAGGACCGCGCATGTCTTCCCACACAATCTTGACCATCTTTTGAATGGACCAACGTGGAGCCTCCCGGTCGAATTCGCCATGTACCTGCTGCTCGCACTTCTCGGCGCGTCTGACCTATTGCGACGGCGCTGGCCTGTCGCTCTCTGCTGGATAGCCCTCGCTGGACTGCACATCTTCATCGTGCGCTTCGAGCCCCCCTGGGCACAAATAGCTCGCTTTGCACAAGGCACGATGGAAGGCGCCGTGCCGCTCTATCTAGTCTTTGTCGGCGGCGTGCTCATCCAGCTCTACCCTGCGTTGCGCAAATCGACCGTAGTTGCAGCCGCGGCGTTGCTATGGCTCGTCGCTCGCCGATACGGTATCGGACACGCATGCGACTATCTCGTCGCCCCGGTGATCTTTGTCTGGATTGGCGAGAACCGGATCCGGTTGCCTCGGCCACGGGACGACCTGTCGTACGGGATTTATTTGAACGCGTGGCCCATCCAACAACTCTTGATCGCGTTCGTCTCGCTCGACGCACCGATGCTGACAGCGCTCGCGCTCGCGATTTGCGTACCTTTGGCAATGCTCTCTTGGCGCTGCATCGAACGGCCAGCCATGCGGCTCAAGGTGATCGATCCGTGGCAATTCGCTCTCAAGTTTGCAAAAGGAGGCTTACGGACCGAGGGTCCGTGAAGCCGGCGGCTTGGGACCATGTCATCATCCACATCGCAAGGTTGGACTCGGCAATCCATGTGCGCGTCGTGGTACGCACTCGTGCGCAGGGTCGATGCCTTTCGCGGTGTCAGCACGCTTCGCACACTTCGCGGTTTGGATTCGTGGTCGCACCGGTGGACGTACTTCAGATTCGTGGTCGAAAGCAGGCTGGGAATTCCCTATCGCGGCGCACTAGCCCCCACGGAGAGTTCGCCGCGCGTCACGCGGGATGGGTATCAGTTCGAACCGCGCGATGGGACAGTCGATCGAGAGGTCCTCTACCCCTTTCACGAGGTGCAGACACGCTCGTTTCTCCGCCGGCACTTCGCTGGCAGGCGTGCCGGAGGCGTTTTCGTCGATGTCGGGGCGCACTGTGGGAGCCTAAGCATCCCTTTTGAATCGTTCTTCGAGAAGGTGCTCTCTATCGAGCCACTGCCGGACAACTACCGCGCCCTGGAACGCAACATTGCCTTGAACGATCTTCAGCCAAAGATCACCGCCTTCAACCTCGCCGCAGGAGCCACCAATGCGCGCGGGACGTTGTTCATCGAGAAAGATGACACCTCCTCTCTCATTCGTATGGAGGCGCCCGCAGGCTCACTCGACGTCACGGTTCGACCGATCGACGACGTGCTGAACGATGAGGGCGTACAAGCCGCGGAGGTGCGGCTGCTCAAGGTGGACGTTGAGGGCGCCGAAATGGACGTGCTCGCGGGTGCTCGGGATCTTCTCGAAAAAGGCTCTCCAATCCTCGTGTTGGAGGCCAATACGGCGGCCGCAAAGAATAGCCTCGAGATGTTCATGGAGCGGATGGGGTATTTACTGGTTCGCATAGCAGACGGTCGAAACCTTTGTTTCCGGCGATTTCCTAGTCGACGGCACGGCGACCGACCATCAGCTTGAACTGGGCCGGCTCACGCCAACCGCGCAGCCGAGCCACCCATGGCTTGAGCCACCAGCGCGCTCCGTACCAAGGCTCGAAGAGCTCCCAGCGCAAGGCCAGTTGGCCCTCCAACTTCGTGAGGCGGTCATAGGTCAAAAAGCCCTCGGTGCGGATCGCGTTCCCACGGAAGCCGTAGACCCGTTCAAAAGCCTCCTCGCGCTCTCGCACCATCGCTTCGCCACTCGAAGGGTCACGGTAAAGCGGTGAATCCATGACCACCGCACGACCGCCTCGGGCAAGGACGCGCAGAGCTTCTCGAAGCGAGGTCCCATAGTCCGAGGCATAGTGAAAGGCGGCGTTGTACACGACCAGGTCGACGCTCCCGTCGCGGAAGGGCAGACGATCGAACTCGGCCTGGAGGCTCGTGAATTCGCGGTTGTAGTGGCGATGGACCCCGAGGCCGTCGAAATCATTCGTCAGGATGTCGACGGCCGCGACGTGATGCCCGAGAAGGGTGAGCTGATAGGCGAGCCAGCCGAGGCCGCTCCCGACGTCGACGATCTTGATGCGCGCGGCGGACGATTGTTCGAGCGGCCGGACCACGTGCCTTATCAATGCCTCGTAGCTGCGCGACCGAATGAACCATTCGTAAGGACGCCTGCGCGAAAGATCCCGAAACGGCAGCGCTCGCAAGTGACTCGGTTCCTGGACACGTCGTCCCTCTGCGGTCCGGACAGTCTCGTACTGTTGGATGAATTGCCGGAACGCATCCTGCCGTCCCGGGGCCAAAAGACGCCAGATCCCATCCGTGCGCGGATACACCGCGCCGCACACTGGACACACCTTCTTGTCGTCGTCTAGGGCGGTCAAGGCGACGCGACAGGAGGGGCAGGCCAAGTCCCAGTCCAATGCGGCGACCCTCGAAGGCTAACACTAGCCTTGGCGCCCGTGGCGCACGAGCCGCCGAACGCGCTTGGCCACATCAACGGCGTAGAGCAGAAGGGGCGTCATCTCGTGAAAGGCGCGGGCCTCCCAATAGGCACCGGTGCGCAAGGGCGCCGCGGCGCTCGCGCCGACGCCAGCGCAGACTCTGGCCGACGGGCGGGCGACGATCCTCAAATCGCGCAGTGTTCGCGTGCGGTGCACGATGTCGAAGCCGGCGCGCTTCATGAACTCGCTCAGGGTTTCGCCCGAATAGACAGAGCGACGGCACGTAGCGCCCATTGACGCGCAGCCGGTAGAGCCCAGTCGGTGAGAAGTAATGTGGCACCTCCACAAAAAGCAGCGCCTGGCTCGTCATGAGGCGGCGCACCATCGACAGCGCTCCGAGCGGATTGGGCAGGTGTTCGAACGTCTGAATCAGCAGGACGGCATCGTAAAGGTCGTCCTGCGCCGGCCCGACGAGCCCCTCGAGCGTGGAGCACTCGACGCTGAGTCCGTACGCGCTGCGCGCGTGCTCGGCCGCGCGCTGGCCAGGCTCGACGCCCGAGACGCGAAACCCACGCTCGCGCAGGCGCTTCAGCAGGTGGCCGCCGCCGCAGCCGACTTCCAACAATCTTCGGTCACCGGTCGCGGGCAAGTGCCGAAGGACCCAACGGACAACCCGATCATGACTCGCCGGGCTTTCCTCTAAGTCGAAGTCATAGTGGTGGCCATAATAACCGTCGAGGTCGCGCTGCCAGTTAGACAGAAAAACAAGTGCGCAGGACCGACAGATAAGGACGCGAAACCCGCGCTCGAACAGCATGTCGAAGCGGTCTCGGTCGCAGAGAGGGCACCGTACCATCTCGCTCCGCGCTGCGGCGCTGTCTTCCCGATTCGAATCGGCGGACAAGGGCGTGCTACAGTCCGGCGCGCCGTGGATCTTTTGCTCACCCATGGCTATTTCCTCGCCGAGGACGAGCACGAGCGCCGGGTGATGAAGCCGTATCCGACGCTCGGGCTCCTATACATCTCTTCGTACCTCAAGGCGCAAGGTCACGCGATAAGCGTGTTCGATGCCACGTTTCAAACGTTGGCCGACTTCGACGCACGGCTTGGGGCCGAGCGCCCTTCCGTCGTGGGTATCTACACAAACCTGATGACGAAGTTCAATGTCCTCAAAATGATGGCGTGCTGCCGCGCGGCGGGGGCGAAGATCGTGCTCGGCGGGCCCGAGTCCGCGATGTACGCGGAGGAGTATCTGGAGCGGGGCGCAGACGTCATCGTGGTCGGCGAGGGCGAGCTGACGATGGCCGAGCTCTTGTCCAAAGAGCTCACGGATCTCCCGTCCGTCGCAGGGATCGTCTTCCGCCGTGACGACGGCACCGTCGTCCGCAACCCACCGCGGCCATACATCAAGGACCTCGACGCACTCCCCTTCCCCGACCGCGATGCGATCGACATGGACCGCTACGTCCAGGTTTGGCGCAAGCATCACGGCATGGGATCGGTCTCGCTGATTTGCGCGCGCGGTTGCCCGTTTCACTGCGAGTGGTGCAGCCACGCCGTTTACGGCAAAAGCCATCGCCGCCGCTCGCCCGCGAATGTCGCCGCCGAGCTCGAGATGTTGATTGCGCGTTATCGGCCCGACCAAGTCTGGTATGCCGACGATGTTTTCACCATTCACCGCAAGTGGTTTCTGCAATACGCCGCTCTGCTCAAGGAGCGACGCCTCAAGATCCCCTTCGAGTGCATCTCGCGGTCGGACTGCCTGAGCGAAGACGTCGTCCGGGAGCTCGGCGAGATCGGCTGTTACCGGCTATGGCTCGGCGCAGAGTCCGGAAGTCAGCGCGTGCTGGACGCGATGCACCGCGGCATCCAAGTCGAGGACGTTCAGGCCAAGGCGAAACTCCTGCAGCGACATGGCATCCAGGTCGGCATGTTCATCATGCTCGGCTACGACGGCGAGACCGTTTCCGACATCGAGGCCACGACCGAGCACCTGAAAACCGCGAACCCGGACGTCTTCTTGACGACGGTGGCCTACCCGATCAAGGGAACCGGCTACTACAAGGCCGTAGAGCGTCGAGTCCTCGCACGGATCGGATGGGATGGGACCACGGATCGCGATCTGTCCGTAGAGGGTCGTTACTCGCGGCGCTTCTATTCCTTCGCCACTCGCTGGATGGTCAACTCGGTGGCGCTTCACCGAGAGTGGACGCAAGAAAGGCGACCGGTGAAGCTTGCCAAGACGCTGACCAATACCGTCATCGGCCGGGCCGGCATGATCATGACTCAGCGCGAGCGGGAGCGCCGAGGGACACACCGTGCACGCGACGCTTCCGCATGACGTATGTATTGCAGCCGGCGGCCCACGATTGGCAATCGAGCTCATGTGACGCCATGAACATTTCCACCGGCGTTTGCCGACGTGGAAACGCTGCATTCCCAGAACGGCGAGGGGCTCTCCGGCGTTCTCGCCTTCGCGAAACTCGGTGGTAGGCTGCGCTCGCAGCTTATGCACGAGTCTGTGGCGATTGTTCATGATTGGCTTACTTCGATGAGAGGCGGTGAGCGCGTCGTGGAGGCGCTGTTCACCGTGTTTCCGAAGGCCGACCTTTATACGCTCACGTGGAACCCCTCCCGTCTCTCGTCCGCGCTGGCGCGGCGGCCCGTGACGACCTCTCCGATCCATCGGGTGGCGAGCGCCCCACTGGTCGGCGGTCGCTTCCGCGCGCTTCTGCCGTTTTTTCCGGCGGCCGTCGAGGCCTTCCGGCTCGACCGCTACTCGCTGGTCGTTTCCAGCAGCCATTGCGTGGCCATCGGCGCCATCGCTCCGCCGACGGCGCTGCACGTTGCCTATGTGCATTCCACGTTGCGCTATGCGCACGAGGCGCAGACGACCTACGAGGACCACGTTCCCGGTGGCGCGCTCGGACGAGCTGCGTTTCGGGCTTCGGCGAGTTACCTGCGACGCTGGGAGCAACGCGCAGCGGCGCGGCCGCACGTGCTCATCGCCAACAGCATGTACACACGCGACCGCATCCGCGCCTATTACCGTCGCGACGCACGTGTGATTCCGCCCCCCATCGATACGAGTCGTTTCGCACGCGCGGCCGCGCGCCTGGAAGGTCCCACGGCCGACGCGCCGCTGCTCATGGTGTCGGCCCTCGTTCCGAACAAGCGCGTCGAGCTGGCGGTGCGCGCCTTTCAGGGGAGGCCCGAACGACTCGTCGTCGTGGGCGAGGGTCCGGAACGCGCTCGGCTCGAGCGGCTCGCAGGGCCAAACGTCACGTTGCTCCCTCGCCAGAGCGAGGACGAACTCGCGGCCCTCTACGCCGGTTGTCGAGCGCTCCTGCATACCGGCGTCGACGACTTCGGCATGGTCATGGTCGAGGCGCTCGCGGCGGGCAAACCTGTCCTGGCCTGCGCAGAAGGCGGCGCTCTCGACATCGTGCGCGACGGGGAAACGGGCTTGTGGATCGAGACGCCGACCGTTCCTGCGGTGCGCGCCACGCTCGACCGCTTCGCAATGTGGAGCGATGGCTTCGATCGCACCTTGTTGCAAAGCGCCGCGAAGCGCTTCGACCGCGAAGAATTCGAACGTCGCTTTGCGCAGGCCGTCGAAGAAGCGCGGCATGCGCAGGGTCACGCTCGCGAGCACAACGGTAGCGCGCGCAACGGCAATGGCAACGGCTCCGCGGCGATTCGAGCTCCGGCGTTGGGACGAACCAATGGCACGGCGGCGCACTATCCTCCACACGCGAGCGGGGTGAAACCGACGAGAAAACCCGCCGTGATAGACCCGCCCGTCGTGCAGTCTCGCGTCGCGAATGGCTCACCGGTCGGCCCGGCCATCAAGCGATTCGCCGATGTTACGCTGGCGGCGTCCGGTCTGGCGTTGAGCGCGCCGCTGCTGGCGCTGCTGGCGGTGGTCATCCCGCTCGACTCGCCGGGACCCGCGCTCTTTTACCAAAGGCGCACGGGCCTGCATCAACGACCGTTCGTCTTGGTCAAGCTGCGCACCATGGATTCCACGGGACGAGTGACGCGCGTGGGGCGCTTTTTGCGGCCCACGGGGTTGGACGAATTGCCGCAACTGTGGAACGTGCTCAAGGGCGATATGAGCGTCATCGGACCACGACCCGAAATACCCGAACGCGTCGAGCAGTTCGAATCGGACCACCCCGGCTTCCGCACGCGTCACCTGGTCCGCCCTGGAATCACAGGCTGGGCTCAGGTGAACGGACTGCGCGGCAATGTCCCCATCGCCGAACGGCTGCGGTTCGACATTCAGTACCTGCGCGAAAGGACGCTCACGCTGGACGGCCGCATATTGCTGCGCACGGTTTCCACCGTATTGACCGACACGCTTCGCGAGCTCCGAGGTTGAGCGCCTAGATGGCGCCGCAGCCCTCGTGGCGAAGCGCGCTCCGCAATCTGTCGCTCAAAGGCCTTTCGCTCGGTGTGGAGCGCGCGTGTCGGTTCGTCGTGGTGGTCGCGTCCGCTCGTGTCCTCGGGCAGACCGCGTTCGGGCGCTTCGTGTTCGCCTCGACCGTGACCGCGCTGCTCGCGCTCGGCACGGACCTCGGGCTCGGCCTCTGGACCACCCGGGCGCTGGCTCGCGACGGCTCGCCCAGCCATCGCATCGTGCGCCTTGGTCTCGCCCTTCGCGGCCTCGCGTCGATTCCCTATGCGCTCATCGTCGGGGCGGTCACACTATTGGCATCGCCCGGCGAGATGCGCGTCGCCATGATGCTCTTGGGCGTAGCAGCGCTCGTCAATGCGTTCGTCGATCATTTCGGCGCCATCCTCCGTGGCTACGAGCGCTTCAGGGACGAAGCGCAGCTCAACGCATCCCGCGCCGTGCTCACAGCAGGTGCCGGGCTTCTGGCGCTCCTCGTCATGCGCTCGCTCGGCGCCCTGTGCGCAGGTCTCGCCGCGGCCAGCCTTGGTGCCGCGGTGTACGGACTCGCCAAACTGAGGGAGTACCTTCCTGGTCTTGATGTCAAAAACCAAAGTGGGCTCGATGGCGCACGGGTCAGGACGACTCTCCGCGAGTCGCTACCCATATGGTTCGCGGGGCTCCTGTCGCTCCTGTACTTCAAGGTGGACACGCTGTTCTTGCAATGGATGGCCGGCGATGCGGAGCTTGGTGCCTACGGCGCCGCGTACAAGCTCTTCGAAGGATCGATGATGGCGCCGGCGGTCGTCTTGGCGGTCATGTTTCCGCAGCTCGCGCGGGCGCGCGATGACCTGCCCATGCGACGGCGCCTCGAGCGGCACGTCGCGGCGCTGCTGCTCTTCTCCGGCCTGGCTCTGGCCGCCGCGTGCGTTGCCGGCGGATCTTGGCTGATACAGGTGATCTTCGGCGCGGGTTTCGCGCGCTCCGTCGCCTCTCTGCGCGTGCTGTCCTTGGGGCTTCCGCTGGTCTTCCTGAATTACGGCCTGACACACTTTCTCGTCGCCCGAGACCTCCAAAGGATGACCACGTGGCTCGCGCTGATGATGCTCGTCCTGAATGTGACTCTGGACCTCGTACTCATCCCTACCGCGAAGGGGCCCGGCGCGGCGTGGGCGACCGTGATCAGCGAGATCGCGCTGACTTTGTGCTGCCTGGGAGCTCTCAACCGCTACGCGGGCCCGACCCGGTCGCTGCCGCTAGTCCCAGGAGGAGCCAAAAGAGACAGAAGAGCGGCGTGAATTCGAGGAAGTAATCGAGCATGCCGTGCACGAAGAACGTGGCTGCCGCCACTCCGAAGCCCAGCCCCGCCCAGCGCCCCGCTCGATGATGAGCGCGAAGCACCCGCGCGAGGGCAACGGCAATGAAGACCAACGCGGCGATGCCCATCAGCCCTAGGTCCGCGAGCGTTTCGAAGTACATGCTGTTGGCGTGAAGTCGTGTATCCGTGTAGGGCAGGCCGGCCGGACCGGGCGATAGCACGGCCTCATACCGCCGCCGAAAGTTGTCCGGGCCGATTCCAAGCAGCGGTCGTTCGCGCCAGAGGACCACCGCCGCACGCCACAGGGCTGCTCTCGACGGCGGTGGCTGATTCTCCGCGGGGAGAGGGGCCTCCGCGATCATCGAGAGCGCTGACTCGGTGGCGGCGGTCACTTCGACCTGCTGCGCAGGCGTCGGATTGCCCTGCTCGCCAAACCAGGTGACTCCTTCTTGCACGAGGTCCCAGCGCAAGCGGTAGGTGCCCGGAGCCGCCGGTCCGCGCACGACCGCGCTCACGCGGCACGTCGCCCCGGGAGGCACGTCCTCCGGCAAGGTGGTGCGCACGCCTTCGAATTCGCCGACCGGGACCGCCCCGCTCGCTCCGGACCGCGAGGCATCGTCTTCGACGCGCTCCCAGTGATACGACAGACGGGTGGGATGATCCCCGGCCCACGGCCAAGAAACGCTGCCCGTGTTGCGCACGCCGACGGCGACTTCGAAGCGCTGACCGACCTGCACGACCCGCGGCGCTTCTGCGGGCTCGTACTCGGCATGAAACCAGTTCTCGTCTTGCCACCACTGCAGTCGATGGCCGAGTAGCGATCCGAAGTGCGTCGCGCTCAGCGTAACGGCCGACAGGCCACCAAGCACGCAGAGCACGACGCCCGCCATGCGCGACACGCGTACCTCGGTTCGCCACGACAACACGATCAGCAGTCCGCACGCTACTGCGGCGCCCGCGAGGCCCGAACGGGTCGCGCTGGCAAGTATGGCCCCGATGAGAAGCGCACTCGCAAGCACCGCGAGGACGGCGCGCCGGTCGACGCCCTGCCCTGTGCGCGGCCTGGCTCCGAGAACGGGCGCGACGACGAACAGAGGAACGATCGCCTCCCAGTACATGGCGCCGATCGTGGGGTACGCGAACACGCCGCTCGCGCGCTGGAGGCCGAGAGTCTCGAATTCGCCCTTTCGAAAGACCTGCCACGCCGGAGCGCTAACGGGCACCAGCCAATCGATGACCGCCGTCGCCGCGGACAGCACGGCGCCGGCCAAGAGAGCGAGCAGCACGCGCCGGCCGACCTCGGGCTCGCGCGCAAGGGAGCGCGCGGCAAAGAAGGCCAGGACGCCGCTCAAGCATCTCAACGCGAACTTGAGCGCCTCGGTTCGATGAGAAGGCGCCGTGAGGGCGGAAGCCAACAGCACGGCACACCACGCCAGGGCAGCCTGGACCATCAAGTCTTCCCGCAGCGCGCGAAACGCCGCTTTCAACGTAGTGCGTCCGAGCAAAATGTCGGCTACCACCCCGAGGCCCCAAGCGAACAGCAAGGCATAAAGCACGAGCTCGACGGTCGTGATGAGAAGGGGCCCCGCCCGGAACAGCGGAGCTTCGAACGGCAGGACCACGGCGAGCAAAACGAGAAGCGCGCGAGAGAACCGCAACGGCATCCGGGGTGCCACGATGATTACCAACTCAAGGTCTACAAAAGGGACGGCGAAGACGCCAATGCGCCATGTTTGCCAGGTTGGTATCTTGGCGATCCTTTTCTCGTACTAAAGTGGCCCAAGCGACATGAGACTCGGAGTCGAAGTCACCACGTGCACCCCGCTGCGCACGGGGGTGGGCTACTACACCGAGCACCTGGTCGACGCGCTGCTCGAGACTCGGCGCGCGGGCGACGACCTGGTTCTCTTGTCGAACCGTCGCCCGGCGCCGGAGCTCGAAGCCCGATGGAGGCAGCACCTGCACGTGCAGGGGCCCGGTGTTCGCGCGCTGTGGATGCAGTCTGCGGTGCCGCGCTTGCTGACGCAAACGGCCGTGGATGTCGCTGTGTTTCCAAACTACGCAGTCCCGCTGGCCTCCCCGTGCGCGAGCATCGTGGTCGTCCACGACCTGGCCGTCTTGCGCACGCCCGAGCACTTTACGATGGCCAAGCGACTGCTGATGCGGCCGATGCTGACCCAGTCGGTCGCTGCCGCATCGGTGATCGCGACGGTGTCGCAAGCGTCCAAGCGGGACATCATGGCGCTGCTCGGTGTTGGTGAGGACCGCATCGCGCTGCTCCCCTGCGCAGCGCATCCGTCCTGCGCGCCAGCCTCGCCCGAAGTCGTGGCGGAGGTATGGAAGCGCCACGGGATCGTGCGTCCCTATGTGCTCACGGTCGGCACGCTCGAGCCGCGCAAGGATCTGCTCACGATTTTGCGCGCATTCGATCGGCTCGAGCGCG